>Ga0163147_10005166_pt1 | contig 16096 bp, 10 predicted proteins | sample OliLakLV19MP6G1_FD_148597 | JGI IMG/M metagenome (GOLD analysis project Ga0163147, IMG submission 148597) | Freshwater microbial mat bacterial communities from Lake Vanda, McMurdo Dry Valleys, Antarctica- Oligotrophic Lake LV.19.MP6.G1 | ecosystem: Environmental > Aquatic > Freshwater > Lake >...
GCATCAAGGTGATCGTGTGCTCCGCCGTACTGAGCGTGTTGCCCGCCGGGGTGTTCATCACCACGACCCCCGCCCGCGTGGCGGCGGTCTTGTCGATGTTGTCGGTTCCCACGCCGGCCCGCACGACCGCCTTCAACCGCCGCGAACCCGCAAGCGACTCGGCCGTGATCTTCACGCCGCTTCGGCAGATCGCGCCGTCGAACTGCTGGAGCGCTTGGCGAAGATCATCCCCTTTCAGCCCCGTGCGAACTTCATATTCAATGCCCGGCGCGGCCTCCAGCAAATCAAGACCTTCTTGGGACAAATCATCGAGAACAATAACTTTGTGCATCTTTGGTCAGTGGTTAGTGGTCAGTGGACAGTGGTTAGCCGCGACGCAACGGGTCGCAGGTCCGTATTAAACTGTTCATCCGGCGTGTTTGTCGCGGAAGGCGATCATGAAATCTCGCAGAGCCTCGACGCCAGCCACCGGCATCGCGTTGTAAATCGAAGCACGGCAGCCACCCACCGAGCGATGTCCAGCCAGCGCCGTCAAATCCTGGGCTTCGCCTTGCTGCAGAAATTCCTTGGTCAGCTCTTCGCTTGGCAAGCGAAACGAAACATTCATCAGTGAACGGCATTCCGGCTTGGCATGGCCATCGTAAAAGCCGCCACTCGCATCAATCACATCGTACAGCATCTTGGCTTTCGCCTTGTTGATCGCATACATCTTGTCGAGCCCGCCGATGTCGTTCACCAGCCAATCCGTCACGAGCCGCACCACGTAAATCGCAAACGTCGGGGCCGTGTTCATCAGCGAATTTTCGTCCGCGTGCAACTTGAAATTCAAATAGGCACCCAGGTCGTCGCTCGACCGGGCAAGCAAATCCTTGTGAATTACCACAATCGACACGCCCGCCGGGCCGAGATTCTTTTGGGCACAGGCGTAGATCATGCCGTAGCGATCAATGGGAATCGGCTTGTGCATGAAGTCGCTCGACGCATCGCACACCAGCGGCACCTCGCCGCCTTGTGGTTCGCTGGGGAATTGCACCCCCTCAATCGTTTCATTGCAGGTGTAATGCAAGTACGCCGCGTTGGGATCAAGATCCAAATCGCTATCGGCCGGCGTGTGGGTGTATTTGCTGTCGGCACCATCCCAAGCGACGCGCGCCAGGCCTTCCTTCTTGGCTTCCTTGAGCGCGGCTTTGCCCCAGGTACCGGTGACAATATAGTCAGCGCTGGGCTTTTCCTTGGTCGCCAGATTCATCGGGATCATCGAAAACAACAACCGCCCGCCCCCTTGTAAAAACAGCACGGCGTAGTCGTCGCTGATCTTGAGCAGCTTGCGGATATTCGCCTCGGCGGCTTCGATGATTTCCTTGAACGTCGGCGAACGATGGCTGATTTCCAAAATCGAGGCCTTCGGCCCGGGAAGCACCATAATCTCGCGCTGGATTTGAGCCAGCACCGACTCGGGAAGCACGGCCGGCCCGGCCGCGAAGTTGTATGCCCGTTGTGTCATGTAATGAACGATCCTTTCCTGTTCCTCTGTGCTGCTTGTTCCACGGTGCTGTTTATTCCACTGTGATGCCCGTCTTCCAACAAAAGGAACCATTTTAGTGGGTTACGGCGCGGTTGGCGATGGGGCAAGTTTTACTGAGATTTGGCTCAATTCACGCTCTCGCGCACGGACTTCTCCCACACGCTCGGAGCCATTCAGGTTGTAGCTTGCTGAAGGCACTTGTAGACTGATCCTCAACTCAACTGGTCCCCCACAGAGACCGGTCGCCGTAATTGGAAGTTCGCTTGAAAATGATCCCACCGAGGAGCAGCGTGCTAAAGCGAATCCGCGACTATCTTGCCGCTATTTTCGACACGCAGTCTTCGGGTCGGCTCCTGATTTACAGCGCTCTCGTGGGAGTCGTGGCCGGCTTGGGGGCCGCGTTCTTTTACTACGGCTTGCAGCAGTTTCAGGCGGTGGTGTTGGGGGACATCGTCGGCTACATTCCCCCGACAGCCGGCACCGATGCGATCAGTCGCCCGCCGCAAATGCCCACCCAATGGTGGCTCCTGTTGCTTGTACCCTCATTGGGTGGACTCGCCTGCGGAGCACTTGTTTACACATTTGCGCCGGAAGCCGAAGGCCATGGCACAGACGCGATTGTGCGCTCTTTCCACCGCTTGAATGGCAAGATTCGCGCCCGCGTGCCGTTCGTCAAAACGATTGCGTCGATTATCACCATCGGAACGGGTGGCTCGGCGGGGCGTGAAGGCCCCATCGCGCAGATCGGCGCGGGCTTCGGTTCGTTCCTGGCGGATCGTTTGAAACTCAGCGACCGTGACCGGCGACTGCTCATGCTTTCCGGCGCGGCGGGAGGTATTGGGGCGATCTTTCGTGCCCCGCTTGGTGGCGGCTTGTTTTTGAGCGAAGTTCTCTATGGCTCGACGGCCATGGAAACCGCCGCGGTGATTCCCAACTTTATCGCCTCAATCACCGCGTATATGGTCTTCACGCAAATCTTCGGCGCGGGCTTGGCACTCGACACACCTGCCGGCATGGAGTTCGGCGGAGCGATGGAACTCCCTTTTTACTTGGTCTTCGCGATTCTCTGTGCTTTGGTCGGTTATCTATATGTGCTCGTTTTCTATGGCACGAGAAATCGCTTGTTTCGACCGCTGCCGATACCGCTGATTCTCAAGCCGGCGGTGGGGGGACTCATGCTGGGTGTGCTTGCGATCTGGCTGCCGCAAATCTTGGCAGGGGGCTATGGTTGGATTCAAATGGCCATCGACGGCAAGCTGGCCCTCGGGCTGATGCTCGTTCTTTGTCTGGGCAAAATTTTCGCGACGGCGTTTACCATTTCCTCAGGCGGTAGCGGCGGCGTGTTTGCTCCGTCGCTCTTTATCGGAGCCATGCTCGGCGGAGCGTTTGGTTTGGCCTGCGAGCAGTTTTTTCCTGGCACGATCAAGCACCCCGAAGCGTTTGTGCTGGTAGGCATGGGAGGAGTGTTCGCCGGAGTGGCCCGCGTGCCGCTCACCGCCATGCTGATGGTCAGCGAAATGACCGGCAACTACAATCTGCTCGTCCCATTGATGCTGGTCTGTATCATCAACATGGCCGTACTGGCCCCACGCTGGAGCCTTTATGAACAGCAAGTATTGGGGCTGGCCGATAGCCCCGCTCATCAAGGCGAAGGAGAAACGGCATGAAGTTCTATCCTCATTGGGCCAAAGCGAGTGAGACGGTCGATGTCGATGGTGGTACGTGGAACATCGAACGCCATGGCTGGTCAAGCACAAGCCGTGAGGATGCTTTCACCCGAGCAAAAGAGCTTATCAAGCAGACCGCTGAAATCTTCCGTTGCGGCGACACTCCGAATAATTATCTGTACTCCGACCGCACCGTGCGGGAAGAAATCATTCAAGAACTTCCCGACGGCAATGAGCTTGCCGCGGTTATCACGCGAAATGCGTATGGTTCACTCGTACTGAATACGGCCAAGGTACTCTTTGCCGACATCGACAATCCGCAGCAGAAAACTGCCGGCGTTAGATTTGGCCGTCTGTTTGGGAGTTTATTCGGTAAGAAGGCACCAACACTTGTTGTCCAAAGTGTGGATCCGATCGTAGGCCGTGTTCATGAAGTGATCGACAATTCGCGCGAGCTAGGTGCGCGGCTCTATCGCACGGCTGCCGGCTTTCGGTGTCTCATCACCAGCCACATTTTCGATCCGCTCTCCGACGAAACGCGCAATTTGCTCACGGCGCTGGGCAGCGATCCGCTCTATATCAAAGTATGTAACGTCCAAGAATGTTTTCGCGCGCGGCTGAGCCCCAAGCCTTGGCGCTGTGGCATGGGCAATCCTCCCGTGCGATTTCCTTGGGAGGGTGAAAAGCAGGAACAAGCCATGCGTGGGTGGGAACAGAATTACAACCTAGCCGCTGATCCTTACGGCATCTGCGAACTTGTCAGCACTTTTGGCAACGGCGAAGTGCATCCGCAAGTCGGACCACTCATGAAGCTGCACGATGGGTTGACGTGCAAGGATGGAGCCATGTTGGCGTAATGTTATTTCACAGTTCCCCAACCCACTACCGCCGTCCAAATCCCATAACCGGCGAGTAGGAGAATCGAAACGGCACTCACCCAGAACGCGATGTCGTAAAACAAGCCGGGTTCCAGTCCGGGCAGCGAGCGCCTGAGTCGAAAGTGAATCGCGGCGATGACCACGATCAACAGGATCGCCGCCGTGGCCACGCCACCGAGCATCACCATCGTCACGGGTTGTTCAATCCACAAAAAGACGATTGTCCAAAGTAGTGGGAAGACACAAGCGAGCGTTTTGATCGCAATGCGGCGCTGGCGTGGATCGTCGAAACGCATCCAACCGAACTGACTGAACGTATCGCTGTAGATACGCGTCCAGGCGGCCAGCGCGGAAAAGGCTGTCGAGAACAGCACGAAGAAAGCACCGGCCAGGAATACGTCTTTGGCCCAGGGGCCGAGTGATTCGGTGTACATATTCGCCAAGGTGCTCACCATCGCGTAACCAGCAGGCACGTCGCCCCGTGCGTGCAGCACCGCCGCACCCAACACGTAAAACGCCGCGGTGACGGTGGTGTAAACGATCATCGAAACGAGGGCATCGAACACCATCACCTGCGTCCAGCCACGAGCGCGATCTTGCCAAGCGGTGTCGTTCGGTTGATACGGACCAACACGAGCGGCGTAACCTTTTTCCAGCAGCCAATATGTGTACTGCATGATCTCGTCGCCGCCGACGCCGGTCAGACCAAAGGCGGCAAAGACAAACAGCATCCCGTCGCTTGGAAGTTTGCCGGTGAGTCCCGAGGCGATTTGCTCGAAGTTGATCGCGTATTCGGTCCATTGCAGAGCAACCACGCAAATGAGCGTGAGAATCGTGAAAGCCAAAGTCATCGCAAGGCAAGACAACTCGATCAACTTGTAGCGCTCGATAAAGATTAATAGAGCAACGACAATCGCGGTGATCCAACACCAAGCGGGGATGGAAATGCCAGGCACCACGATGTTGAGGAGAATTCCCAAGCCGCCAATGATTCCGCCGACTTGCAATATTTTGATGGGTAGTAGCGCGAGCCAGAACCAAATCATCCAATGCGCGCGTCGAATCCGCCAACCGGGCAGCTTATTAATCGCCGTCATGGCGGTCTCGCCGCTTTGGATCGTGTGTCTGCCAAATTCAAGTTGCAGGGCGACCTTCAAAAAGCAACTCAACAGGATCACCCAAAGAGTAATAAATCCCACCTTGGCACCGAGCGCGGTCGTGGCGATCAATTCGCCGGAACCGACAATCGACGCCGACAGCACGAACCCCGGCCCACAGTATTTCAACTGCTCAAGAAACCGCGTGGGCGACTCTTGGATTTGGCTGCCGTCGAGGATGTAGGGATCGCGTAGGGACAAGGGAAACTTTCGTGGCGAAGGAGAGAAGTGCGCTGTGGCGAGTGTAAGCGCGTGGTTTGTTCTGGGCAAGAGATGGTGTAGACTACGGACCAGGAGAAGTTTTATGGCTATCAAAGTAACTTTTTCAGAGGCCCGGTCTAACCTTGCTGACCTTCTAGATATTGCAACAGATACTCGCGAAATCGTACTCATAGACCGTGTTGACAAGCGACCAGTAGCTCTAATTTCAGCCCATGACTTGCATACTTTGATTGCAGTTGTTCATCTGTTGCGATCTCCAAAGAACGCGATGCGGCTACATTCGGCTATTGAACGGGTTAGACCAACGCAAACCGTCCTTGAATCACTTCCGCAGTTGTAAATCCGGCAGACAAGCCCTCCGGAAAACGCTAAAATGCCCCACGAGCGCCGAGTTGGCGGCGTTTCAGCCTGGACCTTCCCCGCCACTTTGTAGGAAATCGAGAGACAATGGCCACCGCACTCAAAATCGATCCGTTTGCCGCCCGCGACACCTTTGAAACCGGCAATGGCCCCGCCGGGATTTACCGCCTGTCGAAACTCGAAAGCCTGGGCCTTACTAAAGTCGCAGCGCTCCCCTACTCGATCCGTGTGTTGTTGGAATCTTGCCTGCGGAATTGCGATGGCTATGTCGTCACGGAAAAGGACGTCGAGGAGCTTGGCAAATGGACCGACACCTGCGGTGTGTTGGCCCCCGGTGACAGCGGCGTCGAAGTCCCATTCAAGCCTGCCCGGGTGGTGTTGCAAGATTTTACCGGCGTGCCGTGCGTCGTGGACCTCGCGGCCATGCGCTCCGCCATGCAACGACTGGGTGGCGATCCTAAGAAAATCAACCCGCTGGTGCCGGTCGATTTGGTCATCGACCACTCGGTACAAGTCGATTACTTCGCGTCGGGCCAAGCCCTTGATTTGAATATCGAACTGGAGTTCTCGCGCAATCGCGAACGGTATGAATTCCTGCGGTGGGGCCAGGATGCGTTCAACAATTTCCGTGTCGTGCCGCCCGGCACCGGGATCGTGCACCAAGTGAATCTCGAATACTTAGCCAAGTGTGTCTTCTTGTTGGATGACCATGCCGGCAAGGTGGCGATTCCCGATTCGCTGGTTGGCACCGATAGTCACACCACGATGATCGATGGCCTCGGCGTTGTTGGTTGGGGCGTGGGTGGCATTGAAGCCGAAGGGGTCATGCTTGGCCAGCCGATTTACATGCTCATGCCCGAAGTCGTGGGGATGAAACTAACCGGCAAGCTCCCCCCCGGCACGACGGCGACCGATTTGGTGCTCACCGTTACCGAAGTTTTGCGCAAGGAAAAAGTCGTCGGCAAGTTCGTGGAGTTTTTTGGCGATGGTGTCTCGACGATGTCGCTCGCAGATCGCGCGACGATTGCCAACATGGCCCCCGAATATGGCGCGACCATGGGCTTTTTCCCGGTGGATGTCGAGACGCTTAATTATCTGCGACGCACCGGTCGCACCAAGGCCGAGGTGGAACTCGTCGAGCGGTACACAAAAGAGCAAGGGCTTTTCCGGACCGACAAGTCGCCGGCACCTACGTTTACGAAGACTGTCGAGCTCGATCTTTCGAGCGTGGAGCCAAGTCTCGCCGGTCCGAAGCGTCCGCAAGATCGCGTTGCGCTGGGTGCCATGAAGTCGGGTTGGCAACGTGATCTCAACGAAGTTTACGGCAAGCGTCCCGCGGCAAGTGCATCGCAAGGACGCTGGGAAGGTGAAGGGGGCCAGCCCGTTGATGAGTTGGCCACGGCTGCGGTGGATGATGCCGTGGCAGTGGCCGATCCTGGCTTCGATGGGGTTGAGGTTGCGTTCAACGGCAAGACTTTCCCTATTGAACATGGCAGCGTGGTGATCGCGGCGATTACGAGCTGCACGAACACGTCGAATCCCTCGGTCATGGTTGCCGCGGGATTGCTGGCGAAGAAAGCCGTGGAAAAAGGCCTCACTGTGCCGCCACATGTGAAGACCAGCCTTGCTCCTGGTTCGCGCGTGGTCACCGATTATTTCGAGAAGGCGGGGTTGAACAAGTATCTCGATCAGATTGGTTTCAACACCGTTGGCTATGGCTGCACAACTTGCATCGGCAACAGTGGACCGCTCCCCGATCCGATTGCCGCGGCGGTGAGTGAGCATGATTTGGTGGTCGCCGGCGTACTTTCAGGGAATCGCAACTTTGAAGGCCGGATTAATCCCCATGTGAAAGCCAATTACCTGGCGAGCCCACCGCTGGTGGTGGCCTACGCTTTGGCCGGCACGGTGGACATCGACTTTGAAACGCAGTCGCTCGGCATGGGGAACGATGGCAAACTCGTGATGCTTGCCGACATTTGGCCGAGCCAATCCGAAGTGGCGAGTGTCGTCGAAAGCAGCGTGCTCCCCGAGATGTTCCAAACGCAATACGACAACGTCTGGCAAAAAAATCCTAAGTGGAATGCCATCGAAATCACGGGTGGCGAACTTTATGAATGGGACGAAACCAGCACCTACATCCAGGAGCCACCGTTCCTCTTGGACCTCAAGCCAGAAGTCGAACCGATCAAACCGATCCTGGGAGCGCGATGTTTGGCGGCGCTCGGCGATTCAGTGACCACCGATCATATTTCCCCGGCCGGTTCGATTGCCGCGAGTAGTCCCGCGGGCAAGTTCCTCCAAGCCGCCGGAGTCGAACCGCACGACTTCAACAGCTACGGTACCCGGCGTGGCAACGACCGCGTGATGACGCGCGGTACGTTTGCGAACATCCGCATTCGCAACCAAATGGCACCCGGCACCGAAGGGGGCGTGACGCGACATCTACCCGACGGCGAAGTGATGAGCATCTATGATGCGGCGATGAAATATCGCGACGAAAAGATTCCGCTTGTGGTGTTGGCCGGCAGCGAATACGGCACGGGCAGTTCGCGTGATTGGGCCGCCAAGGGTGCGTTCTTGCTTGGCATTCGCGCGGTCCTAGCCGTGAGTTTTGAACGTATCCATCGCAGCAATCTGGTGATGATGGGTGTGTTGCCGCTGGAACTTCCTCCCGGTCAAACCTGGCAATCGCTCGGCCTCACGGGCGAAGAAATTTTCGACTTCCCCCAGTTGAAGGACGACTTGCGTCCACGTCAAGCGTTGATGGTTCATGCCACTTCCCCTGATGGCAAGACCAAAGAGTTCCCCGCCACGGTTCGCATCGACACACCGGTGGAACTCGATTACTACCGCAACGGCGGGATTTTGCACACGGTGCTGAGGAAGTTGATGAAGGGGTAGTTGTGATTTGTGAATCACCCTAATCCCGCCCCAGGCACACGATGCACATGTCGTCGCTCTGGGGAAAATCGCCCGCGAATTGGCGGACGTCGGCGAGCAGCAGATTGCCGATTTCCATCGTCTTGACTTGCGCGCCAGCGATCAAGCAAGCCATGCGCTCGATGCCGTACAGTTCGCGCTCGGAATTCATAGCCTCGCTGAACCCGTCGGTGAAGATGGTCACCAAGTCACCTTCCGAGAGATCATGCTGATAGGCTTCAAACTCATAATCCTCGACGACACCCACGGGTAAGCCCGCTTGCTCGCCGCCAATTTCGCTGACCTGCCCCGCCGCTTTGCGGAGCATCGGCGGCATGTGCCCCGCGTTCACCAGCGTGAGTTGATTCTTGGCGGGATCGATGACGGCCACCACCATCGTGACGAACCGATCGTCCCACCCGTAGCTCGAAAAAATCTGGTTGATCTTGCCGAGCGCCTTCGCGGGGTTCGGCTCGACGGAGAGCCAGAGTCGTACGTCGCTGGAAAGTTTGGCCATCAGAATCGCGGCGGGAACGCCCTTCCCCGCGACATCTCCCACCACAACCGCCAGTCGATTGTCGGGGAGCATGACGTAATCGTAATAATCGCCGCCGACCTGATACGCTGATTCGTAGAACGCAAAAAAATGGTAGCCGGGAACTTCCGGCGAGTGATTCGGCAGCAGCGTCCGCTGCATCTGCTTGGCCACTTCCATGTCCCGCTGCAAGGCCACCTGCGAAAGAGCTTCTTGGTGCAGTCGAGCGTTATCGAGCGCGATGGCCGCTTGGTTGGCAATCCCCGCGAGCACCTGCAAATCGAGATCGGTGAAGCGGCTCATTTGATTGTTCGTGTCGATCTGAATCACGCCGAGCGATTCGCCATTGCTGGCGATCATCGGCGCGCAGATCAGTGAGCGAATTTGAAAATCGGCGATGCTCTGGGCCATGCCAAAGCGTTCGTCGGTCGACGCATCCGCCGACAGGATCGCCTTCTTACCTTCCATCGCCTGTTTCACAATGGTGCGGCTCACCCGCATTTTTTCTTCGTCGCTGGCTTTGCGAGCTTTCTGTGCCACTGGCACGAGCGGCGCATCGGGCCGGGGCCGCATCACGACGAATCCGCGATCCGCTTGCACGAAAATCTTGAACAGACTGTCGAGGATCTTGGGTAAGATTTCCTTCACCGACAGCGTGTTGCCAATGTTGTTGGAGATTTCCACGAGAGCTTGCAGTTGCACCTCGGGCTTGGCCGACATCTGCCAGATCGAACCCGTGCCGCGACTCACGTCGAGGGTCGCCATGATCTGGCTCGTGGCGTCCGGATCGTCTTCATCCTCCTCGGTCGGCAGCGGACGCAACAGCGAAAAATTTTCGGGTTCCTCGCCCGCGAGTTTCGGTGGCGCGGTTTCGTCGTAGAACTCAAACAGGATGTCGCAAATGAGCATCCGGTCGCCATTACGCAACGGGCCGCGATCCTCGACGCGGTGATTGTTGATGTAGGTGCCGTTGCGGCTGCCCAAATCTTGGACGAAATACTGGCCGCTCTCCTTGGTAAGAATCACGTGCCGGCGGCTGACCGCGGCCACGTCGAGCACGAGATCGCACTCGGGGCTGCGACCCATGACCCAGCGTTCGCCGTCAAGCTGATAAAGCTTGCCGACTTCGCCCCCCTGGATAATTTTGAGATGGGCCATGGATCATGAGCGGCCGGCGAGCCCGCACCCTTGTTGTTCTGGCGACGAAAGTTGTGAAAACTTGATTTTACGGCCAGCAGCGCGGTAGCGTCAACTAACGCCTGTTGGCCAATTGTAAACCTGCCAAGTCGAATTTTTGATCGGCCAAGGACGCCAAACCCGCCAAGAAAAAACATGGGAACCACGAATCATCACGAATAATTCATTCGCCTGGTTAAAAACTGACGGCTACTGACTTACCGTTTATTCAATTTTCAAAGCACTCACGCTCTGGTGCGCGAGACTACTTTTAACAACTGGTGGTGGCCATTTCCACGATCAAATTTGGCCAACGCAGAAAACTATGATTCTCTAGCTGTTCACCTGGAAATTCGCTGGAGCAGTGTGGGCGCAGAAGAAAAGAGTGACCGCTAATCCACGCTAAGGATCGCTAATAAGAGGGCATTTACTCGAGGCAGTGGTGCAAGAGTTCGGATTGGAATTGGCTACTAACAGCTTAGATTTCTCCCGAGCAATCCATCTAATCTATGGGCCCGTCCCCCCCTTTATCTTCCCAAGGGCAATCTGACCCCAAAGACGCTCCCTTGTCCTGGCTTGCTTTGCACCGAAACCGTTCCCTGCATGGCTTGGCAAAGATGCTTCACAATCGCCAATCCTAGGCCCGTTCCGCCCAATTCCCTGGAGCGTGCCTTATCCACACGATAAAATCTCTCAAAGAGTCGGCTGTGATGCTCGGGTTCGATCCCTACGCCCGTGTCCGCGACTTCGATCACCGCCTCGTTGGCTTCCTCGCGGCAGCGAATTGTGATCGAACCACCCTTGGGCGTGTATTTGATCGCATTGTCAATCAAATTCCCCAAAATCTGGAGCAGACCCTCTTCATCGGCGCGCACCACGAGCGAACTGTCGTTCACTAAGTTTTTAATGGTCAAACCACTCGACTTGGCGCGCTCTTCGTGGTCGACCAAACAGGTGGTGACGACTCTCTTGAGCGGCAGATTCGTAATGTCGAGTGTTGCTTGTCCTGACTCGATGCGGGCGAGGCTGAGTAGATCGAGAATCAATTCATGCAGCCTGGTTGCTTGATCGTCGATGCGTGATAAAAAATGCCTCGCATGTTTCGGGTCTTCGAGCGCTCCATTGAGCAAGGTTTCCGTATATGCCTTGATGGAGCTCAGCGGCGTCTTCAATTCGTGCGAGACGTTGGCCACGAATTGTTGGCGTAAACCCTCGAGGCGTTTGAGTTCCGTCACGTCATGCAACACCAAAACCACGCCCGGCGGAGGATTACCGGCCAGCGGTGTTGCTTGCACGTCAAGGGTGAGCATTTTTCTGCGCGTTTGCCAGGCGATCTCACCGCGAACCGTTTGTTGCGACGACTCGAGTGCCTGTTGCACGATCTCGCGCAGCTCATGGCTCCGCACGACTTCGAGCAGTGGCAATCCTTCAATCTTGTCAGGCGCAAAACCGAGCTTTGTTCCCGCGGCGACATTGGCAAATAAGACATGCTGGTTGCTGTCGACCGCGATGACTCCCTCGACCATGCCGCCGAGTACGGTTGTTTGTCGCTGCACGCTTTCGCGGAGTTGGGTTTCTCGTGAGCCAAGCTCGTTGCTCATCCGCTCGAACGATCGAGCCAACATGCCAAACTCATCCTGGGAATTGACGCGAATTCGCTGAGAATATTTCCCCGCGGCGATTCCCTCGGCCGCGTCGGTGAGCACCGTGATCGGACGGACCAAGCGATTGGTGAGCCAATACGTGGTCAAAAGCCCCAGCAATCCCAGCAGCAACCCAATTGACCAAACTGAGCGTCTTAGGGCGTCAAGCTGCTGCTGAATGAAACTTGCGGATAAGGCGGTGCGGACGATGCCCGCGTTCTTTCCATCACGTTCGATGGCAATGGCATAATAGAAATAAGCATCGCCCAGCGTGGGACTATTTCTGCGGGTCGTTCCTTCACCGGCTCGCAACGCCTTGACGAACTCCGTGCGGCTGCGATGATTTTCCATCTTGGCAACGGCTGCCAAACTCTCTTGCGCGGAGTCGGCAAGCACCTCGCCATCGGCCGCGATGATCGTGAGCCGCATGTCGAGCTGCTTACTCAATTCGCGAATTTCGTTTTGCAGTTGCTCGGAAGGTTCATTTGGCAGTCGCGACGCGACGTTATCCCGAAGCAGAATTCCCGCGTCTCTTAAACGTCGATTCGCTTGCTCGATGAGCTGGTCTTCTTCCCAAGAGGCAATCGACGCGGTCGAGGCGATAATCCCCAACAAGACCAAGCCAGCGTAAGCGAGAAACATTCTCCAAAACAATTGGCTGGATCGCATCGATCAACGCTCATCAAGAAAAACTACACGGATGTCGGGGGTTCATAAACTAAGTATAGCGAACGTCCTGGAATTGAGGCTCAAAGAACGCGGGGAGCAAAGCATCGATTCGCAATAAACCTTGCCGTGTCAATTCCACGCGATTGTCCTGCACGATAAAATAACCCGCCGCTTCGTATTCTTGCCATACCTCTTGCCACGCGGCGAGGACATCGGTCTCGAATTTCCGTTGGAAATAACCGGCATCGAGATAGCCACGTTTAAGCTGCAAAATCAACTCACGAATCAAACGCTGCCGTGTAGTGAGGCGCAGTCCACGGCCCAAAGGCAGTTGATTCGCTTCGAGCGTCCCGCAGTAGTCTTCCCATTCGGCCCGATTTTGGTAGTGGACACCCGACACGTGACCAAAGCTGGCGATTCCCGTGGCCAATAGATCGCTCCCTCGCCACAGATTGTCACGATAACTGAAATTCACGGCCGCTGGATTCTTGACCATCGTGTAAGCGCTCGACACGCTATAGCCCGCCGCGGCAAACTGATCGAAAGCCCAATCGACCCAACGCCGTTTGTCAGGCCAATCGGCCACGGGCGTTTCAATCTGATTGCCCAGAATATCTTGGGAATAGACCGTGTTGAACGGCAGTTCCATTTGATAAATCGTGACACTATCGGGCGACAACTCCAAAGCACGGCGCACGGTGTATTGCCATTTTTCGTCGGTCTCGCCCACCATACCCGAGATCAAATCAATATTTGTGTTCGCAAAACCCGCCGCCTGGATCCACGGCCAAGCTTTGTCAATCTCCATCGACTCGTGGGCTCGGCCGTTATCGCGTAAGATTTCGTCGTCGAAGTGCTCGACCCCTAGACTCAATCGTGTCACACCCAATTCACGAAGCGTGTGGACCTTGGATTCATTGAGCGTTCCAGGTTCGCATTCAAACGTGACTTCCTCGGCATGATCCCAGTTGATATTCTCCTTCAAGCGGTCAACAAGCCGCGTGAGTTGCTTGCCGCTCAAGAATGAAGGTGTGCCTCCACCAAAATAAACGAATCGAAACGGTCGCTCTCCCATCACTGGGAGCTTACTGACAAGCTCAATTTCTTGTGAAAGCGCGCTGACATAGCGCTCGACTTCGTGGGAATTCTTATCGGTGAAAACCTTGAAATAGCAAAACTTGCACCGTTTGCGACAGAAGGGTATGTGCAGATACAAACCCAGCGGCACCTTGGCTGGAAGGCTTTCCAGTGCTGCGCGGACTTCGACCAATTGCTCGGGCGTCCACTGAGAGAACGGGGGATAGTTACTCACAAAGTAACTGCCGACTTCGGTCTTGACGGTTTCAGTTGCCATGGCTTTGCACCGTTCTATTTCGCTCCGAAACAGTAGAGCGTGCCGTCGGTATTGCCGATTACCAATTTGCCGTCAGCGATGGCAAAAGAGGCTTGGAAATCGCCGCCGGCTTCGTAGTTCCATAATTCCTTGCCCGTGTTCACATCGACACGATGAATCATACCCCGCTTGGTCGCAAGAAACGCGGAATCGCCCGCGATCACTGGCGAACTTTCCACGTGACTTCGCACGGGAAAAGTCCAGGCAACGTCACCCGTTGCAGGTTTCAGCGCGTAAGCCAACTTGCCTTGAGTGCCATACACGGCTACTCGCGCATCAACTGCGGCTGCCGTGTGAATCGCGTCGATATTCTCAGGATCCACATGCCGCCAAGTGATTTCCATGTTCTTACTGTTAATCGAGTAGAAGCTGCCTTGCTCCGTGCCAAACAACGCATGTTCGTTAAACATGCCTGGCGTGGAACCGGTGGGGCCATCAATCTCGACGCCGGCGACCTCTTTTCCCGTGGCAACATCAACCGCGTGAACACGCTCATCGCAACCGGCCAGCAAGACTCGTCCATCGACCACCGTGGGCCAACAGCGGAGCGGCGCTTCGATTTGAAATTGCCACTCAAGCTCCCCCGTCTCAGCGTTAAGCGCTAGCAATTCACCGGCTTCGGTTGTCGCCAGCACCCGGCCATCAACGACATTTGGGGCAGCGTACGATTCACCTTTCGCTTGATACTGCCAAAGCTCTTTGCCATCCTTGGCTTCGAGCGCGCGGATCACGCCATTGAAATCTCCGACATACAAACGATTCTCATGAAACGCGGCACCGGCAAGAAAGCCGCTGTTATCAAACTTTTTTTTCCAGACTTCGCTTCCGTCGCTCAGTCGATAGGCGTAAAAAGTTCCATCCACGTCGCCGATGTAAACAATTCCCTCGACGATCACGGCGGTTGCTTCATAACCGCTGTCGGGGAGCGTATGTTTCCAGACAACGTCCATTTCGGCAGGCAATTCTTCCTTGACCGCAGCCGTTGCCAATTCGTCGCCACGGAAAAACGGCCAATCCGCCGCAGGCAGCAAAGTGGAGCATAAGCAAAGCAAACTCACGATTATCGTGATTTCAATACGCTGCTTCATAGAGTTTCAGCAAATCGTTGCGATCAACAGGAATGGGATTAAAGGAGGCGGTCCATTGACACGCGGCGGCATCAGCGAGGTTTGCCAACCGCCCACGCTCAACGCCGCATGCTTCCAGTTTATCAGGCAACCCCGCCCGTGTGGCAACATCTCGCAAGAAGTTGGCGAGTTCTTCCGCCCCACCGTTCGGACAGTTTGGCGTGTTTTCGGTTGTCGCCAGTAATTCGTGGTACCATGGGTCGCACTCACGGCCATTGAAACGCACCACATGGGGCAACATCAATGCGACCGCTTCCCCATGGGCAATGCCATAGGTTGCCGTCAAAGGGTTGGCAAGCGCGTGGGCCGCCCCGAGCATTGAGTTCTCAATCGCGGAGCCGGCCAAGCAGGCCCCCATTTGCATGTGTCCCTGGGCGTCGAGATCATTTGGCTGATCCAGCACACGCAAATAATTGGGTGCCAGTTCTTGCCAGGCACGCTGGCTATAATCGCAGGAAACTTCGTTGCGTTTTTTGGTGACATAGGTTTCCACGGCGTGGGACAACGCATCGAAACCAGCAAGCGCCGCCACGCGCGGCGGTTGGGTGACGGTTAACTCGGGATCAAGAATCGCGACACGAAACGCCGCTCTCTTGTCACCGCAGGCCATTTTTACGTGTGTCTCGGCATCGGAGATGAGTGCGAACGATTGGGTTTCGCTGCCCGTGCCCGCCGTTGTGGGCACGGCGATCATCGGCAGCAAGGGGCTGGTGGCTTTGCCGATACCCCAATAATCTTGCATCCGCCCGCCGCACGAATAGAGAAAATTGATTCCCTTCGCGCAATCCATCGAACTTCCGCCGCCAAAGCCGACAATGAGAT
>Ga0163147_10005168_pt1 | contig 16085 bp, 9 predicted proteins | sample OliLakLV19MP6G1_FD_148597 | JGI IMG/M metagenome (GOLD analysis project Ga0163147, IMG submission 148597) | Freshwater microbial mat bacterial communities from Lake Vanda, McMurdo Dry Valleys, Antarctica- Oligotrophic Lake LV.19.MP6.G1 | ecosystem: Environmental > Aquatic > Freshwater > Lake >...
AACCGATTGTACAAGCAAGAAAGCACGGAAAAGAAACTCCGTCACAAATCGGAGTGAATGTAGCGACCGTAAGTCCATCCTCACTGCTCTGCTGTGAAGCAAATTTTCACATGCAGAGAGATACGCGTTAAGCGTATCGCACCTTAACAGCTGAATAGAATGTAAGTCGTAACGCGCAAAGAAAAAAAAGCAAACGATCCAATCAATCTACCAAAGATGAAATTAGGCGAAGTATCAGTCTCCTCGTATGATCGAGAGAGACGTAAGCGAATAAGGGCACACGGTGGATGCCTTGGTGTCAAGTGCCGATGAAGGACGTGGTACACTGCGAGAAGTCTTGGTGAGGCGTGTGCAGCCGTGAAGAGCCAAGAATGTCCGAATGGGGAAACCCATCAGGGGAAGACCCTGATATCCGAGAGGAAGGGAACCGGGTGAACTGAAACATCTAAGTAACCCGAGGAAAAGAAAAAATTCTGCGAGTAGTGGCGAGCGAAAGCGGATTAGGTCAAACCGTTGGACGTGTCCAGCGGGGTTGTAGGACTTCAGTTAGCAAGAGCGTTGAACTGGAATGGCGTGGGAAAGCCAACCGTAGAGGGTGAGAGTCCCGTACAGGCAGATTAACTTGTGAGGAGTATCCTGAGTACCACGGAGCACGCTAACTCTGTGGGAAGCCGGGGGGTCCACCCCCCAAACCTAAATACACTTGATGACCGATAGCGCAAAAGTACCGTGAGGGAAAGGTGAAAAGAACCCCGTTGAGGGGAGTGAAATAGAATCTGAAACCGTGTGCTTACAAACAGTCAGAGGGGGTCAAACCCTGATGGCGTGCCTTTTGGAGAATGAGCCTGCGAGTTAATACTAGTGGCGAGCTTAAGACAGAGACAGTCGAAGGCGAAGCGAAAGCGAGTCTGAAAAGGGCGATGAGTGGCTAGTATTAGACACGAAACCGGAGTGAGCTACGCATGGGCAGAGTGAAGCTTGAGTAACATCAAGTGGAGGCTCGAACTCACCAATGTTGCAAAATTGGGGGATGACCTGTGTGTAGGGGTGATATGCCAAACGAACCCGGAGATAGCTTGTTCTCCCCGAAATAGCTTTAGGGCTAGCGTGTAACAAGAGTGCTGGAGGTAAAGCACTGGATGGGCTAGGGTCTGTTAAGGATACCGAACCCAACCAAACTCTGAATGCCAGACACTAAGAAGTTATGCAGTCGGGCTGCGTGAGATGAGTTTCGCAGTCGAGAGGGAAAGAACCCAGACCCACAGCTAAGGTCCTGAAGTGCGTGTTAAGTGGGAAACGATGTGACTATGTTTAGACAGCTAGGAGGTTGGCTTAGAAGCAGCCATCCTTTAAAGAGTGCGTAACAGCTCACTAGTCAAACGTGGTTGCGCGGAAAATGTAACGGGGCTTAAACACGTCACCGAAGCTAGGGATAGTGAAAACTATGGTAGGGGAGCGTCCCATTTGCGGAGAAGATATTGGGGAACCAGTGTTGGAGCGAATGGGAGTGAGAATGCAGGCATGAGTAGCGAGAAAGATGTGAGAACCATCTTCGCCAAAAATCTAAGGTTTCCGACGGAAGGTCAGTCCGCGTCGGGTTAGTCGGTCCTAAGCAGAGGCTGAAAAGCGTACGTGATGGACAACTGGTTAATATTCCAGTACCAATTGAGGGCAAAGTGTACCGCTTTGGGAAGAGTCAGCCACCTATTGGATGGTGGTGGCAAGCGGGTAATCCCCGTGAAGCCGTGCCTTCGGGCAAGAAGTGACAGGCACCTAGAGCCAAGAAAAATACATGGCGATCGAATCAATTGACCGTACCACAAACCGACACAGGTAGATGGGTTGAGAATACTAAGGCGAGCGAGAGAACCTTCGTTAAGGAACTAGGCAAAAAAGCCCCGTAACTTCGGGAGAAGGGGCGCTGGTGCAAGCCAGTCGCAGTGAAAGGGCTCCATCGACTGTTTACCAAAAACACATGTCTCTGCGAACGCGAAAGCGGACGTATAGGGGCTGACACCTGCCCAGTGCCGGAAGGTTAAGAGGAGGCGTGCAAGCGCTGAATTGAAGCCCCGGTGAACGGCGGCCGTAACTATAACGGTCCTAAGGTAGCGAAATTCCTTGTCGGGTAAGTTCCGACCCGCACGAAAGGTGTAACGAGTGGAGCACTGTCTCAACGAGGGACTCGGCGAAATTGAAGTACGTGTAAAGATGCGCGTTACCCGCAGCAGGACAAAAAGACCCCGTGGAGCTTTACTGTAGTCTGCCATTGCGTTAGGACGTTATCTGTGTAGGGTAGCTGGGAGCCGGAGAAGCATGTTCGCCAGAATGTGTGGAGGCAACGATGAAACACCAGCCTGATAATGTTTTGGCCCTAACCGTCGACAAAGGACGGGACAGTGGCAGATGGGCAGTTTGACTGGGGCGGTCGCCTCCTAAAGAGTAGCGGAGGCGCCCAAAGGTTGGCTCAGGCGGAATGGAAACCCGCCAAAGAGTGTAATGGCAAAAGCCAGCTTGACTGCAAGACCAACAAGTCGAGCAGAGACGAAAGTCGGGCATAGTGATCCTACGGTACAGAGTGGAATGGCCGTAGCTTACCGGATAAAAGCTACCCCGGGGATAACAGGCTAGTCTTGTCCAAGAGCTCATATCGACGACAAGGCTCGGCACCTCGATGTCGGCTCATCGCATCCTGGGGCTGTATAAGGTCCCAAGGGTTGGGCTGTTCGCCCATTAAAGCGGTACGTGAGCTGGGTTCAGACCGTCGTGAGACAGGTCGGTCTCTATCCGCTGTGGGCGTTGGGAATTTGAGAGGAGCTGTCCCTAGTACGAGAGGACCGGGATGGACGAAGCGCTAGTGTGTCGGTTGTTACGCCAGTAGCATAGCCGAGTAGCTATCTTCGGATGAGATAACCGCTGAAAGCATCTAAGTGGGAAGCGGACCTCAAGATGAGATTCCCCATCTCTTAAAGAGAGTAAGACCGCTGGAAGACCACCAGCTTGATAGGCGGGACGTGTAGGGTCAGTGATGACTAGAGCGAACCCGTACTAATGGTCGAGGGCTAACGTTTTTCTGTAGATGATACGGGGAGACAGGTACTTGAGAAGAGAGTAATCTTACGAGTAGAGCGATAACGGAGCGTTTGCTTGGAGCAAGCGAAACGAGAAGTGCAGTTGCGACTTACATTCGACAAATTCAGCTAACAGAAACACCTGACATAAAAAAACTCTGAGAAGAGGATGTTGGGATGTGGAAGGAGTTAGTTGGTGACTAGAGCTGTGGGGGTACACCCGGACCCATTCCGAACCCGGAAGTTAAGCCCACAAGCGCAGATGGTACTGCACTGGTAACGGTGTGGGAGAGTAAGCCGTTGCCAACGTCCTTTTTTCTACATCCAGCCAACATCCTCTTTTCGTTTTAGAGTGAGAGAGCAGAAGTACGAACATGCTGTGTATACACCCGAACCAAATCCCCACCTAAGTAAATTGTAACAAAGCGCATATTTTCTTCATATATATTTGATTTATCCCGCAAAAATCATACAATGATGCTTATAGCTTTGCATATTCTGAAAGGATACGGCATGTGGCGTAAACGCATTGTCAGTTTGATGTTTATATTCCTTTTTACAGGACAAATTTTTGCACAAGAAAATATCCCACCAGCACCTATCACCAATGATGAAGGTGGAACGGTGGTTATACGTGGTACTCTGAGTTATAGTAACCCATTTTTCACTGGTGGGGTTGCCATGCCTGTTATCATCCTAGAAGACCAAGCGGGATTTGTTGACCGTGACCGCTTCTTTGTGATGTCTATGCAGTCGCAGACACTCGCGCAAATCACATCCGATTTTTATACATCGCCATTTACTTATAGCCTCGCACTCCCCATTGAACCACAAGGTGAATATCGTGATGTCAATTTTAATGGTATCGAAGAGCGTGGCGTGCAGGTGTTTGCGGTTGCCTATTGGGAGAATGTATGGGGAGACCCATTCTTAGAAGAGCGTGATTTGGGTGGTGGGGGATGGTCAACGGCTTATGCGACCACCCGTGTGAGTACCAATCCAGACGACCAAGGGGAAATTGTCGGTGGGGCGTTTGTGGTGTATTCGCCAGATGACACGCAAGCCTTCCCAAGTGATTTTGGGTCAGATGGCAAATTATTCACTGAAGACGACCCTCTCGTGATATTGCCACAGGGCTATACGGTGGTGAATTTGGAGACATCGCCATTCACATTTGACCGTTCCCGCGAAGCAGATTTAAACCTCTTAGAGCCACAAGGCGCAGAACTAGTTGATTTTTCTGATTTATCTTATACCGATGCCTTTGATGCAATGGTAGATTTGATGCGCCGAGAATATTCTTTTACCGCATATAAAAACATTAATTGGGATGATTTATATACGACATTTTATCCCCGTTTTGAAGAAGCGGAGCGCCGTAATAACCGCGAAGCCTATTTATTTGCGTTGCGTGACTTTTTGTGGCAAATCCCTGATGGTCATGTTGGTGGGACGGTGCGGTCTCTGATTACCTATTATTGGCAAGAAACCGAAGGTGGGATTGGGGTTGCCATTCGTGAGACCGATGATGGGCGTGTTTTGGTCAATTATGTCACCCCAAATAGCCCCGCAGACCGCACAGGGATTCAATTGGGTGCAGAAATTATTTCTGTGAATAATATCCTCATCCGCGAGGCGATTTCTGCCGTCATTCCATGGACGGGTCCGTTTAGCACCACACATAACCGCCGTTTGGAGCAATTGCGCTATGTATTGCGATTCCCTATCGGGGAACAGGTCACGCTTGTGTATCGCAATCTCAATGAGGTTGATACAACAACCGTTGACCTGATGACTGTCTTTGAATCGGATAGCCTCGATTTTTCTTACTATGATACACGCGGGATTGAGCCACCATCGGGTAATTTGAACCTGCCTGTGGAATATCGCCAACTCGAAAATGGCTATGTGTATGTCAAGATTTATGGCTTTTTCGATAATAACCTGCTCAGTATTCAGTTATGGGAACGTATGATGCGTTATCTGAACGAGGATGGCGTGCAGGGTGTGATTATAGACATGCGCGAAAATGGTGGTGGTTGGGGATGGCTGGCAAATGCGATGGCATCGTATTTCTTCACTGACCCGTATCCATTGGGCAGAAGCGCCCGTTATAACCCCGATTTGGGTGAATTTTATTCCCCACCGGGTGGCGAAAGTCGCTTGTTGCTCCCTGCAGATGAATTGCGCTACGCGGGACCCGTTGCTGTCTTAATTGGACCCGGATGTGCCAGCGCCTGCGAGACGTTTTCGTGGGCGATGAGCATGAAAAACCGTGCGGCTATCGTTGGACAATATCCGACCATGGGACTTGGTGGTGGCGTGAATGATTTTATCATGCCAGAGGCAGAAACGATTCGATTCACCGTCACACGCGGATTGGGACCCAACGGTGAAATCAATATCGAAGGGCGTGGTGTGATACCATCCATCCGTGTCCCAGTCAATGAACAGACGTTATTTACCGAAAATGATGTCATTTTAGATGAGGCAGTGAATTGGCTTGTGACATCATCTGAGGTGGATAATGTGGAGATGGGTGATATTTTGGCAGATGAGAAGATAGAAGGCACATTGCAAGTGAACACGCGCCTCTATTATAATTTTACGCCTCTGGTAGATGGTGACTATTCGATTCGTGTGTATAACCCTGATAGCCTGCTCGATACGGTTGTCACCATATTTGATGGACGGAACTCCCTCGCCTTTAATGATGATATTGCGCTAGGTGATTTTAATTCCACTATAGAAGCTGTTCAATTAGATGCCAATGTCACCTATACCATTGAGGTGATGGGTTTTAATGACCGCGATTCTGGCGATTTTATCCTGAATATCACGCTTACACCCTGAAAGAGTGGTTATGGAATCGGCAACATTACTCATTTTTTGCCCAGACCGTCGCGGATTGGTAGCGGCAATCACCGATTTTATTTTTCGGCGCAATGGCAATGTGTTACATCTCGAACAGCATGTAGATGTTGAGCATAACGTGTTTTTTATGCGCGTCCAATGGGATTTGGCGGGGTTTGAAATCCCCAAAGATAAAATTACCACCGCTTTTACCCCATTGGCAGAGCAATATGGCATGACGTGGCGCGTGCATTTTTCTGATGAAATTCAGCGCATGGCGTTATTTGTCTCCAAAGAGGAACACTGCCTCTATGACTTATTATCGCGCTGGCAATCGGGCGACTTGCGTGTGCATATCGCGCTTATCATCAGCAATCACCCGACATTGGGGCATATTGCCGAGAAATTTAATATCCCGTTTCACCAATTCACCATCACCAAAGAGAATAAAGCAGGGCAGGAGCAAGCACAAATTGACCTGCTCAAAACGCACAATGTGGATTTGGTGGTATTGGCGCGTTACATGCAAATTATCACTGCCGAATTTATCGCCCAATTTCCCAACCGTATTATCAATATTCATCACTCATTTTTGCCCGCATTTCCGGGTGCAAAGCCCTATCATCAGGCATATGAACGCGGAGTGAAAATTATTGGCGCGACCAGTCATTATGTCACGCCAGATTTGGATGCGGGTCCCATCATTGAACAAGATGTGGCGCGGGTAGACCACAGAGATTCTATCAGTGAGATGATTCGCAAGGGGAAAGACCTCGAAAAGACGGTGCTGGCGCGGGCAATCTGGACGCATTTGGGGCATCGGGTATTGGTGTATAACAATAAAACTGTCGTGTTTAAGTGAGGATATGATGACCAACAATACAATCACTGCGATTAATGGGATTCGTGTGGGGCATACCACATCACAGGCAGGGATGACGGGTTGCACCGTCATCTTATGCCCACCCAATACGATCGGTGGGGTAGACCAACGGGGTGGCGCACCAGGGACACGCGAAACGGATTTATTGCGTCCCATGCACCTTGTCGAATCGGTTCATGCCATTGCATTATCGGGTGGGAGCGCCTATGGCTTATCGGTGGCAGACGGGGTTATGCGTTATTGCGAAGAACAGGGGATTGGGCATCCTGTCCCGCCGTTTGTCGTTCCCATTGTCCCCACCGCCATTTTGATGGATTTATATATGGGAGACCCCACTATTCGCCCCAACGCCGATATGGGTTATCAAGCCTGTCTATCTGCCACATCCGACCCCGTAGCACAGGGTAATATCGGCGCGGGAATGGGGTGCCGAATTGGGGGCATATTTGGCAATTCATCCGCCACCAAAGGGGGATTGGGGTCATCGCTAATTGATTTGGGCGATGGCTTGTTGGTAGGGGCGCTAGTCGCCGTGAACGCTGTTGGCGATGTGATAGATGAATCTGGCGCGATTATGGGCGGGATTCGCAACCCAGACGGGTCATTTATGGACATGATGACTGTGATGCGTGGCATGGCGCGGATGGTGTTGCCTGCCAGTGGCAATACGGTAATTGGGACGATTGTCACCAACGCCAAACTCACCAAAGAGGGTGTGAATAAGGTCGCACAGATGGCACATGATGGTTTGGCGCGTGCGATTCGTCCCTCGCATACGATGTTCGATGGCGATACGGTGTTTGGGTTAGCGACTGGCGAAATTGAGGCGAATGTGAGTGTGATAGGGGCATTTGGCGCAGAAGCGATGGCAACCGCGATTCGCAATGCAGTTCGTTCTGCCACCTCATTAGGCGATGTCCGTGCATGGAATGAGTAGATAACGTCCCTACATGCCCATTTCTTGAGTGTTGTAAGGGCGTAACATGCTGCGCCCTTACAGGGATGAGGTGCAATTTTAAGGTTGATAACTGGGCATTAGCATCGTATGTCAGCCACAAAATGGTTACTCTTAGCCTTCTTCTGCGCTCAATAGGGTGAAGAAGAAGCGTCCGCCCATGTTACCTGTGTTCGCCTCTGCCCATACTTTGCCACCGTGTGCCTCTACGATATGCCGACAAATTGCCAAGCCCAAACCTGTCCCTTCACCGCCAGAACGTGCCGCATCTACCTGATAAAATCGCTCAAAAATGCGGTCTACTTGTTCGGGTGGGACACCCGGTCCGTTATCAAATACGCGGATAGTCACTTCATCACCACCATTTTCGGCATAGATAGTCACAGTTTCGCCTTGTGGTGACCATTTGGTGGCGTTATGAATCAGATTCACCAACACCCGTTGGATGAGGTCACGGTCACATAACACCAAAAAGTGTTCTGGCACAGTGTTGACCACTTGGATATTATTCACTTCAATCCGTTGACCAAGCCGTTCTATGGCATCATCTACCATCACATGCAGATTGTTTTCTATCATCCGCACAATAGACTGCCCCGATTCAATCATAGATAAATCGGACATTTCTTGCACCAGCCAAATCAGATTTTCGGTTTCTCTGGCGATATTTCGCAGAGATGAAATGCTCTCCTTGCGTTTTGGCTTGTCTTGGTCATGAAACAGGTTGTCTATAATGAGGCGGATATTGGCAATCGGGGTGCGGAGTTCATGCGAGATATTTGCCACCATATCACGACGGGCGCGGTTGAGCTTGACAAGCTGGGTAATATCGCTCATGGCGAGGCGAATATAGGGTCTGCCTTCATGCCGATAGACTTGTGCCCGCACCCGATAATGACGTTCTTTGAATAGCATTTGCTCTTCAAAAAATTCTTCCTCATTCACCAGCGCATCATTGACCATCAACTCCAATTCGGGCAAATCGCCAATTTGGGAGAGGGTAATGCCGATGAGTGCGTCTTTATCGAATAATTTCTGGGCGCTTTCATTCGCTGTCAGCACATGATAGGTCACATCTACCACCAACAGCACATCATACGCGCCATCCGCCAAAATTTTATTGAGTGGTGGCTCTGGTGTGGGGGCAGGGTCAACCGCCACAGGCGCAGATATAACCACTTCTGGCACGGGTGGGGCGATAATCGGTGCTGGGATGGGTGCAGGAGCAGCGATAATCTCCGCTTTTTTGATTTTAAGCTGTTCTTGAGCCTGTTTTTCGCGTTGGAACAAGCCGAGCGTATATATCCCCAGACCGACAAGGGTCAGGAGTAAAAAGGCAATGATGAGCCATTCCATAGGTGTTATTTATCCCTCAAAACGATAACCAACCCCGCGCACGGTGACAATCCGCTTGGGGTTAGACGCATCTTCTTCAATTTTTTCGCGCAACCAACGGATATGCACATCAACCGTGCGCTTATCTACAAAATAATCGTATCCCCAAACTTTGGTGAGGATTAAATCCCGCGAGAGGACAGCACTTTTATTCCGCATGAGTTCTGCCAGCAGGTCAAATTCTTTGTTGCTGAGGCGGACTTCTTCCTCTTGCTTAAAAACACGCCGACCCGTTAGGTTGAGCCGTATGTCGTTGGAGATAATTTCGTCTTGATGCACGACAGGGCGGTCTACAAGCCGACGCAATACGGCACGCACCCGCGCCAAAAATTCGCCCAAGCCAAACGGTTTGACGATATAATCATCTGCGCCACTCTCTAGCCCAACGATTTTATCTACTTCATTGCTACGGGCGGTGATAGCGATAATGGGGATGCGGGCGGTGGCGGTGTCGTGACGCACCATACGGCAAATACTCAGCCCGTCTAATTTGGGCAACATAATATCGAGGACGATGAGGTCTGGCAATTCGCTCCGAATTTTTTGCAAGCCAATTTCCCCATCTTCTGCGACAATTACGGTGAATCCTTCTGAACGTAATTTTTCGACTAAGTTATGTCGTAACGTGTGGTCGTCTTCTACAACTAATATTTTTACCATTGTTCCTCTGTCCGTTAACGCAAACTTGCATTGATTATCGTTTAACATGACTAAGTGTATGTTAAATTTTGGCGTAAGTTTATTAAACCCTTATCATTGTGACATGAAAAGGTGGATAAATGATTATTGTAATGGCATATTAAACTCAATGCGATTTTGCAAAATAATTTCCTGAATGATTTCTGATAATTTTCATTGTCCAATACATAATTTAAGACGCTCTAATGTTGTGCATTAGCGCTTTTGTTTCGATGAAATGGGTGACTGGTAGGATTTGGCTATCGGTGCTAGTAATTCACCGTCTAATTCAGACTGTATTCCCAAACGGCGTAAGCCAATCTTGATATAATCCTGTTGCAATTCGATACCAATAGATTGCCTGCCTAATTGTTGGGCGACATAACTGGTGGTGAATGTACCAGAAAATAAGTCTAATATCATATCATTGCGGTGACTACTGGCTTGAATGATTCGTTCTAATAGTGCAATTGGTTTTTGGGTGGGGTGTTCTTCATATTCTGGCATCCGATAACGCACACGCGGAAATTGCCAAACATTGCTCGGAACTTTGGTGGTGCTATAGGGGGTAGGGGGCGATTTTCGATAATCTATCAGACCCCGTTTTGCACCTGTTTTGGCTTCTACTAGAATCGAGTTTCCATTAAAGGTGTAATTTTTATCGTTTATCACCCCATATAAAATTGGCTCATAGCTAGACCCAAAGTGATTTTTGGCTTGCACGCCAGAACTATCATAAGCCCATATAATCCGCGATAAAATATGGATTTTCTCACGGAGATAAATATCTAAATAGGGCATGGCTTGGGTGGATGCCATAAGATATAAACTGCCATTAGGTGTTAATTTTTGCAGGCATAAATCAAGCCACTGATAGCACCACGCCAGATAATCGGCTTCTGTGTCCCATTTATCTATAAAAGTACCAAATTTTTTGCCGATATTATAAGGCGGGTCTGCAAAAATGAGTTGAACCGACTGGTTGAGAATGTGTGTTTGCAATACCTCTAGCACATCTCCCCAATAGATAGTCGTTTTATCAGTTTGGAATTGCCTAATAATGCTCATTTTGCAAACCTCTCTATATAACTACGGCAATAGGGTCACATTTGGCACACGAATGGTCTCATCGGTGTCTTTGCGTTTGCGCTCACTAATGGGTTTCACTGGCGGACATTCCCAGTCTGTGGCTTCTGTTTGCGAGCGAATATCCTTGAATTTCGGCAAAATGCCGCAGGCAAAACATTGGTCACGGCAATCTACCCGTGTTTCGCCCTTAATGCTCATCAGATAATCTTCCACCAAGAACTTTTTATGCACCGCCGCATCTATATGGTCCCACGCAAAAACTTCGGTGATGTCGCGCTCACGGGTGGTATAAAAACTAGGGTCTAACCCTTCATCGGCAAATGCCTGTAGCCAGACGGGGTGATGGTGCTTGTCCATCCAGGCATCAAATCGGCAACCCATCCGCCAAGCGCGTTCTATCACCGCGCCAAGCCGTCTATCGCCACGACTGAGCCACCCCTCAAAATCACTATCCTCAAAGGCGTTCCAACGCAGATGTAAGCCACCCTCGCGCAATTGGCTTTTGAGCAGGCGTAATTTGGCATCTACCTGTTCGTGGCTATCTTGTGGCACCCACTGGAAAGGTGTATGGGGCTTGGGGATGAAAGTACTCACACCCACATTGACCGTTGCTTTTGCCCCTAGCAGTTTGCGCCCTTCTTTGAGGACGGCTTTACATAAATCCACAATAGCTTGTACATCCTCTAGCGTTTCGTTGGGATGCCCAATCATGAAATAAAATTTAATCGTGCGCCATCCGCGTGAATACACATCACGGGCGGTTTGTAGCACTTGCTCGTCTGGCACATATTTGTTAATCATGTTTCGCATACGCTCGGTGGCGGCTTCTGGCGCAAATGTGAACCCATGACGGCGCGTATCACCCAATTTATCCAGCAAATCGGTACTGGTGGATTCAATCCGCAAACTGGGCAAACTGAGACTTAAGCCACTACCCGCATATTTGCCATGCACGGCATCTGCCAATTCATGCACATAGGCATAATCGGATGACGACAGGCTCAACAGGCTAATTTCTTCAAATCCAGTGGCGTGGATGATGGCTTCTATGGCATCCATCACTTCTGACACAGGGCGCTCACGCACGGGACGGGTTATCATCCCTGCGTGGCAAAAACGACAGCCCCGTGTGCAACCACGCATAATTTCGATGGGCGCACGGTTATGCACCGTATCTATATTTGGCACGAGAAAATTGGTGAATGGCTTGGGCAGGGTAGGGACAATCCGTTTGAGTACCCGCTTGGGTGCGATGGGGTTATTAGGCATGATGGCGGCAATTGTGCCATCGGGGTTATAGGTAACATCATAAAAAAGAGGAACATACATGCCCTGAATTTTGGCGATGGATTCTAACGGGTCATAGCGTGATGCACCACGCATATTTTTGAGCGTCTCTGCCACTTCTAGGATGATTTCTTCGCCTTCGCCAATCACAAATGCATCTATAAAATCTGCCATTGGTTCTGGATTAAAACACGCATGACCACCTGCGATGATAAACGGGTACGATTCGTCACGGTCAACACTGCGAATCGGCATCCCAGCAAGGTCTATGAGTGTCAACACATTAGTGAATAGTTGCTCATAGGGCAGACTAATCCCCAACAGGTCAAATTCGCGGATAGGGTGCTTGGTCTCTAGGGAAAAGAGGGGAATAGTCGCCCCGCGCATGTGCGCTTCCATATCTTCCCACACCGAAAAAACACGCTCTGCCAGCATATCGGGGTGATTGTTCACTTGCTCATAAAGGAGCATAATCCCCAAATTGGACATGCCCAAATCATAAATATCGGGGAACGCCAATGCCACCTTAAAATCTATATCATCCCAATTTTTGACGATGCTATTATATTCCCCGCCCACATAGCGACCGGGTTTTTCGACTTTGAGCAAAATCCGACTCAGTTTATTTTCAATTTGTTCTGGTGTCATGTCCTATACCCTTTACATCTCTCCATAACAAGGATTATAGTATATCCAACGAAAGGTGTCTAACTTATGCGCCACTATATCCTACTATTTTTGTGTTTTTTGCTCATCATTGCCCCAAATTTTGCCCAAACGGATGCACCTATTCCCATTTCTGCCGAAAATATCCGCGATTTTCGCTCGGTGATACGCGCCGATTTTGAGCCATATCCCGATATTATCAGTGGATGGTTTGTCGTCTCACCAGATGGTTGGCGCGTGGGTGTGCGGGTGGGATTAGACCGCATGATTATTTTTGAAGATGGCGTGTTTGCCGATGCCTTTAGTATCACCAACCCCGCGCTCGAAAATCCAAATATTATTGATGCGATATTTATTAGTGAAGATGGCAATACCATTGCCGTTGTAGACGATAAGGGGCTGGTGACCTTTCGTGATATAGAGGTTGGCACACAAGCCATTATGAATTTTGCGCTCACTAATGAAATCATGCCACAAGCCCTATGGGTCGAGTCTGGGCAGGCATGGATTGAGGCACTAGTCATAGCCAATAATACCTCTGTGGTGGGGTCTATGCGTTCCGATACCCCGCCCACCTATATCCCGTATGCACCAGCCGATGACTCCGATGCCATTGTGCGAATTGGGCGCATTTTGCCCCCGTATGTGGTCACATCATCAGCACAAGGGGAGGTCAAGCTATGGGATTTAGAAACAGGTGATATTTTGGCGAGCGCCGATGTCGGTGATATGCCCGCCGTATTTGGTCAAATATCCCCCAATGGGCAATTTTTGGTATGGCGTGACCCCATGTCGCAAACGGTGAGCCTACTGAATTTTGAAACGGGCAAAAATATACCAGTGGCAGAACTAGACGGCGCATATTTTCAGGCATTTTATGTTTCTGATGACGGTACTGTGATTTTAGGCATAGATGAAGATTTTGAACCGCGTGTGGTGGCGTGGATTGTCGCCACAGGGGAGCGCATTGATTTGGGCGAATTTCGGGCATGTTCGCGTGTGCCAGATATGATTCGCATGAGCCATGATATGACTACATTGGTTATTGGTTGTGATACGGGCTTAGATATTTGGCGTATTGCGCCAGAAAGTGATTAGACATGGATATTTCTGCGATTAAAAAAATGTATACCTATCATTTTGGGATGCATCGTAAGGTGTGGGATGATTGCATTAGCACCCTCACGGATGAACAATTTATTGAGGAACTTGTCTATTCTAAGGGGTCTATCCGCAATCAGTGTGTGCATCTCATTGGGGTAGATGAACGGTGGTTTGCACGGCTAAAAGGAGAAGCATTGCCCGATTTTCCCTCAAATGAATTATTCACCAGCAAAGCCTCTGTGCGGGCGCGGTGGGATGATGCAGAAAAAAGCATAATGGCACATCTGAACACCCTCACCAACGCCGATATGATACGATTGGCGTTGTATGATATGCCTCATCGTGGTGGGATGAAGTCCAACATGGTATGGGAAATTTTGGTGCATGTAATTAATCATGGCACAGACCATCGCGCTCAAATTTTGGCGATGTTACACCAAATGGGCGCACCCACATTGGAACAAGATATGATGTTGTATTGGTGGGAATAACCAGTTACTCTATATTTTGCCTATTGTAGGGCGTAATTTGTTGCGCCCTATATTCCAAACTAGCTATTAAACATCATTTTTTAGCGACTTTTACCGATAAATCCCCCCGTTTTTCGTCTATATTGTGCAATTCTTATAATCAAGTTCATATAGTTAATCCATTTTCATTTGCCCCATCCCTTGTTATAGTCATCTAATGGCAATGTGCGATTTTTGTCATGTTTCCACAAACTGCCAAAATTATAACCACTTAAACTATATCCTTTTTTACAGCGTATAACCCACTTTCGTCATTTAATGCTGTGAATTATTGGAAGGATTTAACTTATGCAACAGGAAAACGACCCCGACATGCAACTCGATGTGCAGGATGACCGCCATCTGATAGATACCCAAGAACGCGATGCGTGTGCGCTGATTTGTGCTGTTCGCAAGGGCGGACAAGCCACACATGGCAATGTGAAGCGCACGATTGAAGGGCTCGCCCGTATGGGGCATCGTACAGGTTATATCAACGGTGAAGGCGATGGTGTGGGGATTCTCACCGATATCCCCCGTCAGTTATGGTCAAAGCGCCTTGCCCATGCAGGTTTGCGTTCCTCACTTGCCACAGACCGTAATTTCTGGGTGGGGCATATTATGATTCCCGCCGCAGACCGCAATCGCGCCTCAAATCTTGTTGAGCAAATTTGCCGAGAAATCACCGATGCGGGGTTACACGTCCTATTGGATGAACCCGGTAATGTTAATCGTTTGGTATTGGGACCCAATGCCGAGAAAAATGAACCTGTATTTTGGCAAATTGCTGGTATGAATGGGCAAGTGCCGTCTAATAAATTAGACCTTACCTTGTTTGATTTGCAATCGCGTTTAGAACGTAGTTTGGGTGTGCATTTGCCATCGCTTTCTGCCCATAGCGTGGTATATAAAGTGCAAGGCACGGTCGAAATTTTGCGTCGCTATTATCCAGAATTACGCGACCCCGATTATGCCTCTACCGTCACACTCGGACATGCCCGTTATAGCACCAATACCAACCCCATTTTTGAACGCGCACAACCCTTTGGTGTGTTGGGGCATAATGGCGAATTTAATACCGTGTCGCGTTTCCGTATGGAATCTGCCATGTTGGGGATTCATCTCGCGCCTAATAATTCTGATAGCCAAGACGTTGACCGTGTGATTCAGGCGTTATGTATGCGTTATGGACTCGACCTCATTGAAGCAATGGAATATATTTTTCCCCCCTTTGAACACGACCTCTCTCAAAATAATCTCGAAATGCAACAGATGTACCGTGAAATTCGCCAGTCGTTTGGACCTTTCGCACAGGGTCCCGCAGGTGTGGCGGCACGTTTGGGGAATTTGTGTGTTTTTAGTGTGGATGCGCTTGGATTGCGCCCCTTGTGGTTTGGCGAGACAGAAAAAGAATATTTCGCTACATCAGAACGCGGCGTGTATTTCTTAGATGCTATGTCTGCCAGCCCAAAACCGATGGCACCAGGGGAAAAAATCGCCCTCAAAATCAACCAAGGTCATTCAATTGAGGTACTCGATTATCCTACCATCCAAAAACACGTTGTCACCCGCTATAGGGAACGTGTCCCCAATAAAGG
>Ga0163147_10005170_pt1 | contig 16084 bp, 20 predicted proteins | sample OliLakLV19MP6G1_FD_148597 | JGI IMG/M metagenome (GOLD analysis project Ga0163147, IMG submission 148597) | Freshwater microbial mat bacterial communities from Lake Vanda, McMurdo Dry Valleys, Antarctica- Oligotrophic Lake LV.19.MP6.G1 | ecosystem: Environmental > Aquatic > Freshwater > Lake >...
CCGGTAGCGGAGCACGCAATAGGCCATGAACAAATTGACGGCGACGAAGACAAAGCCGGTGACCCAAAACGTCAGGCTGATCGTGTCATCGATCGAGGTCCAATTGGAGGCTATCGGCGTAAACCACCACGGGCTCAGAAAATGGAACGCCACTGTGCCCACTATCAGCAGGACCAATACTATTGCAATAGTCATACCGGTTTTTCCCCTTAGAGCGACTCTCAAAATAGCGGGTATTAAGTTCCCGCACAGGTCCGCTAAACTGCCGATTTTGAGTAATGTTCTGGCTATCGTAATACCATGACATCTTCCAGTGGAGCATTTTTCAATAAAAAACTCTACTTCTCGCGCCCACGCTTTGAAGGGGCGATTTCCCTAAAACCGGAAGTAGTGATCGACAAGAAGCGCTGCGAACAACAACGAAAGGTAGACGATGGAAAATCGGAAAGTGCGCCTCGCCAGGGCATCACTGTATTCCAGGTAAAGCCGCAAGGCATACACGACGAATAGCGAACTCAATATCAGAGCTGACGCAAGGTAAATCAGCCCACTCATGCCGTATGCAAAGGGCAGCAGGGTGCAGGCGAACAGAATCAGGGTGTAAAGCAGTATGTGAAGTCGGGTGTACTCGTTGCCATGTGTGACAGGCAACATGGGAAGGCCGGCTTTCGCATACTCTTCGCTTCGATACAACGCCAAAGACCAGAAATGCGGAGGCGTCCAGGCAAAGATGATCAGCACCAGCAACAGCGCGTCCGGCGCCACCTCTCCAGTGACCGCGGTCCAGCCCAGCAATGGCGGCATCGCTCCCGACAAGCCGCCGATCACGATGTTCTGCGGCGTCAGCGGCTTCAGGACAGCGGTATATATGATGGCGTAACCGACGAAAGTACCGAACGTCAGCCACATAGTGAGCGGGTTGACGAGGTTGTATAGAATCCAAAGTCCTGCGCTACCAACCAAGCCGGCAAAGGCGAGTGTCTCAATCGACGTCAATTCACCGCGTGGCAATGGCCGGCCGCGCGTGCGGGCCATCAACGCATCGATCTTCTGCTCCAAGAGGCAGTTGACCGCTGCTGCCGCGCCAGCGACAAACCATATCCCGATAGATGCGGCGAGAAGAATCGCTGGTCTGACGAATCCGCTGGAAGCAAGAAACATTCCAATCACTGCGCAGAACACAATCAGCGCCACCACTCGCGGCTTGGTAAGAGCGTAGAACTGGCGCAGGCGCAGTGAGAAAGGATCTGAAGCGACTAGGATCGGCAACATGTCAGTCCGGAAGCCATCAATGCAGTGCGATGAATGGATTGAGGAAATGCTTGTCCATCGCGCTCAACTTCGCTTCCGGATGTCTGGTGCTCATCATCGTTTGTATCTCTGCTAGCTGCTTCTTCCGGGCATAGACCAAAAGCAGATACTTTCCCGCTTCAATGTCGTATTGAAATCCCCCAAGCTTCCTGTTCTTGGTCGCTATACCCGTCAGTCCGCCTACCCAGGAGCCGAACATCGTGACCAACGCAACCGTTATGAAAAACACGATAGCTGGGACATCAGGCCCGAAAGGCTCTAAACGCATCAGTAATCCAGCGCAAATCAGGCCGGCGATAAATCCTGCGAATGCGCCAATTAAACCGAGACGAATGATATCCGTGGTCTCCAGATAATTGCTGGAGTGGATGTGCTGCTGGTTCAGGCCGGCCTCGTCCTTGGAGATGACGTGAAGGAAAAAATCGCTTATTCCCGCCGCGCGTAGATCATCGGAAACCTTATGCGTACTTTCAAGCGTCGGCGCAAGGTAGTAAATGCATTGCATCATGCACCTCCTGTCACGTCGTGCGCTTTCTGATAAACCCCTGTTTTTTTTTCTATCGGAGCCTACCTAACCGCAGACATTGTCGTTGATGGCCGTTGATGGCATCGGACCTCACAGTAACCTAAAAGGCTAGAAATTTCAATGCCCATTCCACGAGTTTCCCATGGGTGAAATTCGCAGTTGATGAGGAGTTCATACCGAAGGAACCTCAAAACTTCGGCTCGATAGCGCTCCAGTCCGTCTTTTTCCACCACGCGACGCGCCGATCGAACTCGTAGTCTGGCGCCGGTTGCGCCTGCGGATCGATGGCCCGAGGCCACCCCGTCTCGCCAGGCTCGCTGCCCGGCATCTCCCACAGCCGCGGCCTCGTACCGGCTTGAGCATCGGTGGCGAGGTCGGTACGTTCGTGTCCTACCGGCAAATCTGCATGAAATAGATTTTCATCTTTGTCAACTTCCTCAAGATTGCCGAGTTCGCGCCCGCTTTAGCGCGGGCTCAACCTGCCGTTCGTGAGCGTCGATCCACCTTCGGTGAGCTGATCGAGTTCGTCGAGTTGTTCCTGAGAGCAGTTCGGCGGAACAAATTAAGGATAGGAATTTCAAGTGCGACACGAGGTCGCTTGTAGGAGTTGTTCTCACAATAAAGGAGGGAACCGCCGGTGTCACCGGGTGAATCTAGGAGTCTGAATAAAGAGCGACTCTGACAATGTAACGAAGCATCGCAAGGTGTGGGGCTCAAATCGTGAGAGGCGTGTCCTTCTGGCAGCCACATGCCGGATGAGTGCTAGATAGTCGGTAGGGTGAACACATGTGAATCTGCGATAAAGATCGTCACCTATAACAAGCGGAAGTGGCTTTTACGCTTGAACCAAACGGTAACGGAGGTGGGAACAGCGTCTTTGAAATACGCTTTCGTGATCCACAGGCCTCCCGGTCAATAGCAGGCACCTAACCCGACGTACTTCTGCAAGCGGAACGTGGAAACCCCGTATTGCTCCCTTCGAGGACAGCAGGCTGCAAGGTCTGCCTATGGCGGTGCGGGAACAGGATTGAGGAAAAAGCGAACGCCGTCTTGTAATGAGGCGGATAGGGGTTGCGACATCATCCCACGCGAAAGCGGGCAGACGTCCTCGCGGTCTCTCCTCACAAGAGAGTTTGTAGAACCCTCTAAACGGGAGGAAAGCAAATGGACGCAGCAACACGAGCGTGTGCACCTCTCGGCGTGACGTGGGGCTCAATCAACTGGGCCAGCATAAAACGTCATGTAAGGCGGCTGCCAGCGCGTATTGTGAAGGCAACACAGGAAGGCCGCCACAACAAGGCGAAAGCTTTGCAATGGTTGCTGACCCACTCGTTCAGCGGCAAAGCAGTAGCCGTCAAGCGGGTGACTGAAGCTGTGTAACCGGGTGTCGAAAGATGCCTTTGTGGAGGCTTGAGCCGTGTGCGTTGAAAGACGCATGCACGGTTCTTGGGAGGCTGGGCGCGGGCAACTGCGCCCAGCTATCCGACGTGGCACTTTCACGGTGTCTTGTGTCTTTCGTCCATAGTCAATCTGGGAATCGGTGCGAAGCAGTCTGAAAACCCGCCTGCCCCCCCTCCGGCACTCCCGTTGTCTGTGCCTGTGGCCACCTGGGCGGCGGAAGTTTGCCGCTCGGGTGGCCACAGGCATGAGTCGCCCCCGACGAGCGAGTCTGTTCGTCTTGTGCCCTGCCACGCGATGCGCTGATCGAACGCGTAGTCCGGTGCGGGTTGCGCTTGCGGATCGATGACGTTCGATCCACTGTCCGGCATCTCTCACAGCGGCGGACCGCGTGCCGGCATCAGACGCGGCGGCGAAATCGGCTCGCCCAAGTGTCCGAGAATCTCCCGGATCACCGCCCCCTCGGTGATGAAGGCGATGATCCGCATTTCACCACCGCACTTCGGGCACAGCAGCGGCAGCACCTCATAGATGCGCGCCAGCAGAAGCGCCCATACGTAGCGAGCTGCCTGGCGATGTGCCGGCTCTGTCGGGGTCGCGTCCGATGGACTCGCGCCAATCATCGCCGGAGCAGGGGTATCCTCTGCCGGCTGCGCCAGTGCGGTGACCGCCTCGCGCAGCGGCGAGTTGGGCGCCAGCGCCCCGTAGTAGCGGTGACGATGGCGGCGCGGCGGTGGAATCAGCGCCGCCAGACGATCAAGCAGTTGCATCGGGGTCAGCATCAGGCTGACGTTGCCCCCCGGGCCGGGTTTCACGCTCTCATAGACCAGATGCTCGGGATCGATTTCACGCAAGCGTTCCAGCGCAAAGGCCGGGCGGGCGCAGTAGCGCAACAGACGTTCCAGGCCGTCGCGCTCATGCGCCTCGATGCGTACTGCGGCGTCGACCGAGAAGCCGCCGCCGTGTTCCCGGTTCGCCATAGTCTGTGCGTCGTCCGCCGACAGCAGCCCGCGTCGCAGGGCCGAGCGCAGCAGTTGCTTTCGGACGGCGGCCTGAACCGCCGCGATCGCTGGTGCCTCCACTCCGCTGGCGGGGTGAAAGGTGACGCCGTCCTGCGCATCGGCCTCGAACACCCCATCGATGACGATGCAGTGGAAGTGCAGATGGGCGCCCCGCAGCGCACCGAAACGGTGGATGAAGATCACGGCGCCTTAGCGGGACGCTGCACTGGCGCCGGGACTGTGTTGCCGCAGCACCCGCTCGATGGCGGTCAGAAAAATGTGCAGTGCAGCGTTGAGAACTGCCGGAACGTGTTCCAGGTGATAGCGCAGGCGCTTGGGCACCGAGAGCACCCACTGGCGCACTGGCCAAGCGCGGGATGACATGGTCGGCCAGATGCGCGGCGGTCTCCACCATGCGGCGGGTGGTGCAGGACGGACAGACGCCCCTGCATTTGCAGGAGTAGGCGACCAGGAAATCGTGCCCGCAGTCGGCGCAGCGGGCGCGCGCAAAGCCGTGGGCGAGGATACCGCAGTCGAGATAGCGGCGGAATTCTCGCTCGGTTACCGCCGGAGCGACTCCCCCGGAGCCGTCATCTTGAAGCGCCAGCCAGGTCGCCAGGTGCGTCTGCACGGCGCGATAAAGCAGCGTGCGCTCGGACCGGCGACGGCGGTAGACGGCACTGCGCGGTGAGGCACAGGCGGTGGCGGCAGGCATGGCAGTCCGGATCGAGTGATCGGGACACGGGACTGCGTGACCATACAGCTACCAGCGCAATCGCGACTGGCACCTCGTAGATGCGCTCCAGCAGCGGCGCCCGAACACAGCGGGCCGCCGGGCGTTGCGTCGGCTCGTCGGTCGCCTCGGCCGGTGGCGCGACAGCTGGCTGCGAGAGTGGAATCGGCAGGGATGCAGGCCATCAACCAGGCGTTGGCTCTTGGCGGCTGTGCTCGCCTACATACGGAACGTAGGCCCGACACCGGCGCCACGCAACTGCCGCGCCGCCTGTGCACACAACTCATCCATCAGGTTCGCAAGATAGGTCCAAAACGCTGCCTGCTCCACAGTTTGCGCCGCCAGATCCGGCGCCAGGAAGCGCTGCATCTCCTGGCGAAAGCCGGTGGCGACTTCGGGGTCCTCTTTCAAACTTTTCCGGCGCCCATCCAACACCGCCAAAAACTGCCGCACCGGGCTGTGATGGTCTTTGAGCTTGGGACGCAGCAATTCAAATGCCGGTGTCACCCCCTGTTGCCGCAGCCATGCCAGATCCCAGAGATCGCGGTGCTTGATGCTGTTCGGGCGCAGGGCAAACGCGACGATCTTGCTGGCAAAAATTTCCTCGCGGCTTTCAGCCTGAACAATCAGGCCGCTGGTGCCCATTTCCACGCCGTAAGGATTACGCAACAGCATGGGCCGCGCCTGATAGCTCGGGATGGCGCAAACATCGATGTTGATGCGCTGGGCCGGCAAGTCTTTGCGGCCCGGCCGCATCTGCACCTTGAGCTTCCAGGTGTCGGTGTTGCCGGTGTCGCGCACCGGCTCACTCACCTCGACGTTCAGTCCGTACTTCACTTTCAAACTGGCGATCAGCTCCTCGGCCATCGCTGCCAGCACGTTGCGGTTAAAGCCTGTGCCGCCGGTGAAGTCCAGGGCTTCGCTCAAGCGGTTGGAACCGTAGCAGGCGCGCAGGCAGGTGCCGCCGATGAAGGTGAGCTGCGCCAACAGGCCGGCCCCGCTGAGTACCCGCAGAATGTCGTGATGGAGCAACTCTTTTTTTACCACCATGCGCAGCGGCGCGAGGCTGCGCTGATTTTTCAGCGCCTGATCGACCAGATCGTCAAACAAGCTCATGGGCATCTCCCGCAGCGGCGGCCCACGGGCCGGCATCAGACGCGGCGGCGAAGTCGGCTCACGCAGATGACCGAGAATCTCCCGGATCACCACCGCCTCGGTGATGAAAGCGATGATGTGCATCGCGCCGCCGCAATTCGGGCACAGCAAGGGTAGCACCTCGTAGATGCGCGCCAGCAGAAGCGCCCAGACGTAGCGCGCCGGGCGATGCATTGGCGCCGCCGGGGCCGTTTCCGGCGGGATCGGCTCGACCGGCGTCGGTGCGGCGGCACCCTTGGTGGGCTGCGCCAGCGGTATCCCGACAGTCAGCTTTGCGGCAGGCAATCCGAGGCGTCGAGCGTCGCCGCTGGGTCGTGATTTGCCAGCCGTGGCTGCGATCCAGCCGCCGGTTTGCTGCCGCATAGCTTGTCTGTGGCTGGGCATGTGACGTCATCGCCTTGCCTTCAGCGAGGGGGAGTGCGATAAACTGGTCAGCATGACTAGAAAAACCTCAACCTTGGCAGCAGCGGCTGCGCAGCCTCCGCGCAGCCGCTGGCGCCTTCAGGACGCCAAGGCGCGATTCAGCGAGCTCGTGCGCATGGCACATAGCGATGGACCGCAGCACGTCACGGTGCACGGCCGGGATGCGGTGGTAGTTGTCGATGCAGACGAATTCAATCGCCTGAAGGGCGTGCAAACCGGCGAATTGTTGATCGAAGCACTGCAAGCGTCGCCGCATCGCGAGATCGAGATCGAGCCACACCGTTCTGCGATGCCAGTGCGGGCGGTCAAGCTGTGAGCGGCTGGTTGCTCGATACCAATGTGATTTCGGAGCTGCGTCGACCGCGCCCCAATGCGCGCGTGCGAAGCTTCGTCGCTGGCCAACGGCTCGAGGACTTGTTCGTCAGCACCGTCACGTTCGCTGAAATCCGATACGGCATCGAGACGGTCGACGATCCGATTCGCCGCGCCTAACTGAATGACTGGCTGCTGCACAGAGTGCGACCCATGTTCGATCAGCGCGTACTTGAAGTCTCCGAGGATGTCATGTTCAAGTGGCGCCTCCTCGTCGAAAACGGCCGGAAGGTCGGCCATACGTTTTCGCAGCCTGACTTGATCATCGCGGCAACCGCCCTGCAACACGGGCTGACGGTCGTGACCCGCGATACCGGTGACTACAAGCTCGCGCGAGTCCCGCTGTTGAATCCCTGGCTCGACGAATCGTCATGACCTCGTTCCCTGCCTAGCTCAGCGACGAAGACGGGGACTCAAAGAATTGGAGAGACAGCTTTCGAGCCGTCGATTTGCAAGGCTGACTGGAATGGGTCGACTCGAGCCGCCGACGCCGAGCGGAAGCAGTCGGCCGCGCTGGCAACATGGCGACCGGCAACTCCCGGGTGCCGCGGCTTACTGGCAGTCCCGTCCACAAGCGGGTGCCGCTTACCGGCGACTGCAAGGTTCTTCGCGTTTGCTCGACGGACAGAAAATGTACCGTCCGAAAGGCGTGTTTCCGCCGCGCCCATGCCAGGAGCAAATGTCATCCAAGGGTAGGGCCGATCCTTGAAGCCTGCAAACGCGTGAATGACAATCGATTCGACAAGCGTCTGTTGCGCCCCTCGCCTGGAGTTACTGCACATGCCTCGGTATCTTCACGTCCTCTTCGCGGCTGTCATTGTGCCAATGCTGATGACGTCGCCAGCACTGGCCGATGCGGGCGTTCCCGACCCCTCGCGGCTCAAGGCGCACATTGCGTTCCTGAAGGATAGGAATTTCAATGCCATTACCCGAACCTGGTGGCCATCGCCGCCGACTGCGTGGGCGCCCGCTGCGCCCGGCTGGTCTGCACCGACGGCATACCGGCTGCCGCGCAGCGAACCCTGCTCGCCCAACTGGCGCAAGCCGGCGCCCGGCTGCGCTATCACGGCGATTTCGACTGGGCGGGACTGCGCATCGCCAACCACGTCATGCGCACCGGGCAGGCGCGGCCCTGGCGTTTCATGGCGCGGGATTACGAGGCAGCCGCCACAGACGCCCCGGCCCGCTTTGGTCCGCGTCAACTACGGCAATTCGTCGCCCTCGCGCGGCACTTCACCGCCCTTGCGCTTGAGCAGACGTTTGAAAGCGGCCAGATCCGCGCGTGATTTTCGTGCCGAAAAACAAGCCGCCGTGTTCAACACCGCGAGTTTTTCCGCGACCGCCGTAGCGACGAACTGATTCATGCCGGTGCCCTCGCTGCGCGCCACTTTTCGAAAACAGGGGCTGGCGGTCGAACTGGCCTCGTTACCCGAGCAGATTCGCGGTTTCGGCCATGTGAAGGAGGCGGTGCTTGAAAAGGTGCGCGCGAAGCGCGATGCGTTGCTGGCGGCGTGGCGCAGCCCGGAGACACCGCTCAATCGGGCGGCGTAGTCCGCCCGCTACCTGCTAATGCGCGGGGCGCGACTCGAGCACGTCCAGTCGCGACCGAATTTCCTTGATTATTGATTCCAGCTTGTCGAGCGTATGCCGGTGTTCGGTCAGTTCGGCAGCGGTTTCTGTTTCGTCACGCTTGAGGCCGAAGATCGACTGCTCTACTCGTGCCAAGCGCCTTTTCATATCGTCGAAGCCACTCTCCATCTTCCGACCCATGTCGGCGATATTCCGGCCCAAGCCGGCGATGTCCTCGCGCATGATGCGTAGGTGTTCGGTCGTCAACGGCACAATCTTCTCGGGCATGGCGGCTCCTGTCCGGCGGGAGTTTAGCAAGGATAGGAAATTCAAGGCCACTTTTCCGGCCCGCGCTGTTCCTTAATCTGCCGGTTCAGACCGGCGCGCTGCTTCCTGCAGCACTTGGCGAACCCGGTTACCTGTCGCTGCGTCGCCTGTTGCGGGCGCCGCCATGGTGGGCGGTGGCCGATGTGACGGTGTACGTGTGCGAGAACCCGAATCTGGTGGCCATCGCCGCCGACTGCGTGGGCGCCCGCTGCGCCCCGCTGGTCGGTACCGACGGCATGCCGCCCGCCGCGCAGCGAACCCTGCTCGCCCAACTGGCGCAAGCCGGCGCCCGGCTGCGCTATCACGGCGATTTCGACTGGCCGGGACTGCGCATCGCCAACTACGTCATGCGCACCTGGGAAGCGCGGCCCTGGCGTTTCATGCCACGGGATTACGAGGCAGCCGCCACGGACGCCCCGCACACGCGGCGCGATCTGGACGGTGCCGGCGTCGAGGCATCGTGGGACGCCGCCGTGGCGCCGGCGATGCGGCGCCACGGTGTGGCGATCGCGGAAGTAGCCGGGGCCGCCTCGTTGCTGGAAGATCTCGGGCGGCCCCGACCTGGAAGGAGCGAAAAAGCGTTACGGTATAGCCTTGTCCATTCTTCACGTCTGTTTTGTTTTTCTCGGCATTCAAAATGCGCCCTTCAGAAGCACTTGCCCTCCATCGAGCCGCGATTCGCAGAATTGCGGAGAGCCATCGCGTCAGTAATGTGCGCGTGTTTGGTTCGGCTCTGGACGGCAGCGACAAGGAGGGCAGCGATCTGGATTTGCTTGTCGAGCCCACTAGCGAAACGTCGTTGTTTGACATTGGCGCAATTCGTCATGAGCTCAAACAACTTCTGGGCGTACCGGTGGATGTGCTTACGCCTCGCGGCCTGCCGGACAAATTCCGTCAGCGCGTTCTCGATGAAGCAGTGCCGGTATGACCAGAGCCGAAGCGTTGCGATTGCCCGACTATTTGGGCCATATCCTCGAAGCCGTGGCGCGTATCGACGAATACACAGCCGACATGACTGAGGCTGTGTTTCTTGAAACCATGCTGGTTCAAGACGCAGTTATTCGCAACTTTGAAGTGATCGGCGACGGTAGACGGCACTGAAAGCGATGATGCTCGTCGCTCCGCCGCACTGCGGGCACAGCAATGGCAGCACCTCGTAGATGCGCGCCAACAGAAGCGCCCAGACGTAGCGCACCGCTTGGCGGTTCATTGGCTCTGTCGGGGCCGCATCCGGCGGGATCGGTTCGACCGGCGTCGGTGCGTTGGCAATCTTGGCGGGCTGCGCCAGTGCGGCGACCGCCTCGCGCAATGTTTCAGGCCTCCAGTTTTTAGCGAAATAAATTCTGGTACCCGAAGGGTATCAATCAACCCGCAGTCGGAAATTGCGCGAGTTCAGGATTGCCCGAAAGAGCGTACGCCGGTAGGCAACCCAAACGCAAACAGCAGTCCTGACTCAATTCGCTTCAAGACAAAACAAGCGTGAAAAAAACATGCGCGCCGGGGAGCCTCCGGCGGCCTGGCGGGGTCTGGAAAAAAACCGGGAGACAAACCCTCAAGCCCTTAAACTTCCAATCTTGACCCGATCAGCCTGAGAAGCGGCAAATCACCCTCTCAACCCGGCTTCAGGCTCATACCTTAAATGGAAAATACACCCCTGCCCCGAGCTTCCGATCCTGTCCAGCCCACCGTACCCAACCAGTTGGCCGCTGAGCTGACTGCGCGCATCGTCGACGGCCTTTACGCGCCGGGAACGAGCCTGCGCGAGGTGCCGTTGGCAGCGGAGTTCGGTATCAGCCGCAGCTCGGTGCGCGAGGCGCTGCGCATCCTCGAGCGCGACGGCGTGGCGCGCATCGAGCCGCACCGTGGTGCCACCGTTACGCGGCTGAACACCGACGAGCTGATCGAGATCTACCAAGTCCGCTGCGTGCTGCTCGGGCTGGTGATGGTACTGGCTTGCGAGCGCTGCACCATGGCCGATTCGGAATGGCTGGCCACTCGCTGCGCCGAAATGCAGGCCGCCAGCGCGCTCGACGACCCGGCCGCCGGCGCGGCACACGCCCGCATATCGACACAGATGGCGCTGCACCTGATGCGGCTCGCCGGCAACGCCCGGCTCGAACAGCTGTTGACGCAGATGTCGGCGCAGATCGCGCGCTACACGCGGCTCGGCTTGTCGGCGCCGCAGCGGCGCGCGCAGTCGCTGCAGACCTGGGCGGCGCTCGTGGCCGCCCTCGGGCAGAACGACCCCGCGCTCGCCGAGCGGCTCGGCCGGCAGCTCGTCACCGACACGCTGCGGTTCGCGCTCGGCCGCATCGCCGGACTGCAGGAGGGCACGCTCGGCTAAGGCCGGTATTCAGTTGTCGAGGCGCTCGACCCGGGCGTTGTCGACGACGCGGCTCCACCTCTGGATCTCCTCGCGCACGAAGCGCTCGGTCTGCTCGGGCGTGGTCGTCACCGGCACCGCGCCCTGCTCTAGCAGCCGCGTCTGCACGTCGGGCGAGGCAAAGATCTGCCGCACCTCGGCCGATAGCAACTCGACGATTTCTCGCGAGGTACCGGCCGGTGCGGCCATCAACGTCCAGGTGGCGACCTCGAAGCCCGGGTTGCCCGACTCGACGAAAGTGGGCACCGCGGGCAGGCTGGCCAGGCGCTGGCCCGAGCCGACCGCCAGCGCGCGGATCCTGCCCGCCCGCACGTTCGAGATCGACGCGAAGACGTTGTCGAACATCACCGGCACGTGGCCGGCGATGAGGTCGCTGATCGCCGGGGCGCTGCCCTTGTAGGGCACGTGCACCATCGACAGCCCGAGGCGCTGCGCGAGCAGCTCCATCGACAGGTGAGGCGGCGTGCCGATGCCGGGCGAGGCATAGCTGATGCGGCCCGGGTTGGCCTTGACCCACTGCACGAACTCGTCGAAGGTCTGCGCCGGCGCACCCGGGTTCACGTTCAGCACAAGCGGCAGCACCCCCGTTAGGCTGATCTGCGTGAAGTCGCGCAGCGGGTCGTAGGGCAGCCGCTTGAACAGCGCGACGTTGATCGCGTGCGGGCCGTTGCCGGTGAGCAGCAGCGTGTAGCCGTCGGGCCTGGCGGAGCGCACCGCCTGTGTGCCCAGGATACCCGAGGCGCCGGCTCGGTTTTCCACGATGAACGGCTGGCCGAGCCGCTGCGACAGACGCTCGGCCAGCAGCCGGGCGATGATGTCGGTGGCGCCGCCCGGGGCGAAGGGTACGACCACCCTTACAGGCTGAGACGGGTACTTCGGCGCCTGGGCCTGGGTCCAGGGCGCCACGGCCAGCGCCAGCGTGGCGATCAGCCAGTGCAGGGTTCGGGTTCGGTTCATCGTCTCTCCTCCTCCATCAGGGGTCTTATCCAAAGGGCTCGCGAGCGCTGCCTTCAATCGATCGCGAGCGCAGCCTTCAATCGATTCGGGCGCCAGAAGCGGCCACCACGCGGGCCCACTTGGCCGTTTCCTCGCGCACGAAGCGGGAAGCCTCGGCCGGGCTGCCGCCCATCGCCTCCATGCCGAGCTTGTCAAGCTGCTCGCGCATCTCGCGCGACTGCATCACAGCGTTGATGTCGGCATTCAGGCGTGCGACCACCAGCGCGGGTGTGGCGGCGGGGGCGAAGATGCCGAACCACACGCCGGTTTCAAACCCGGGCACGGTGTCGGCCACCGGCGGCAGCTCCGGCGCCTGCGGCGAGCGCCGCAGCGACGAGATCGCCAGGCCGCGCAGCCGGCCGCTACGCACTTGGGCCAATGCGCCGGCGAGGTTCTCGAACATTAGCTGGGTGTCGCCGGCCATGACACCGGCCACGGCCTCGGGCGCGCCCCGGTATGGCACGTGGACCATGCGGATGCCGGCCATTGAGTTCAGCAGCTCGCCGGCCAGGTGCGTGCTCGTGCCGTTGCCGCCAGAGGAGAAGTTCAGCTTGCCCGGGTGGGCGCGCGCGTAGGCCACCAGCTCCGCCAGGCTGGTGGCCGGCACCGTCGGGTTGAGCATCAGGATGTGAGGGGAGTTGGCCGCCATCACGACGTGGGCGAAGTCGCGCTCCACGTCGTAGGGCATCTTCTCCTTATAGAGGCTGGAGTTGATGGCGTGCGAGCTGGTCGAGCCGATGAGGATGGTGTGGCCGTCGGGCGGCGCGGTAGCCACCGTCTTCGACCCGATGTTGCCCCCGACCCCGGGGCGGTTCTCTACCACCACGGCCTGCCCCCACATCGCCGCCAGCCGCGGCGCGAGCGCGCGCGCGATCAAGTCACCGGCGCCGCCCGGCGTGAAGGGCACGACGAAGGTCACCCGCCGCGACGGCCACCCACCCTGCGCCTGCGTATGCGCCGGCGCCAGCGCCCCGAGTGCAGCCGCGGCGCACAAGCGCCTCCTCGTCCAGTTCTTGATGGCTGTGTTTCCTTTGGTGATCGCTTTCACGGCGTACTCGAATCCTTCTTCCTGGCCCGGCCGGCTTCAGAAGGGCATGTCGCCCTCGACGCTCGTGCGCCGCATCAGGCGCCGGTGGCGGTTGTCGAACTCGGTGGCGCGGTGCATTATCGAGCGGTTGTCCCAGAACACCAGGTCGCGCGGCCGCCACTGGTGGCGGTAGACGAACTGCGGCTGCGTCGCGAACTCGCTGACCTCGATGACCAGCCTGCGGCCGGCCTCCGCGTCCATGCCCTCGATCGTGCGTGTGAGGCCTTCGCTGACATAGACCGCCTTGCGCCCGCTGACCGGGTGCGTGCGCAGTGCCGGGTGCGTGACCGGCGGCGCCTTGGCCTTCTCATCTTCGCTCAGCGGCGGACGGTGCGAGAGGTAGGTCGCGTAGTGCCAGGCGTAGTCGTGCACGCCGCGCGAGCGCGCGAGCAGTTCGCGCAACACGGGCGGCAGCGCATCGTGCGCTGCGTACATGCTCGCGAACTCCGTGTCGGCGCCCTCGGGCGGGCACTCCACGCCGTAGAGCATCGAGCCCATCATCGGCCGCGGGAAGTAGGACATGTCGGAATGCCAGATCATCCCGGCGCGGTCGGCGCCGATCATCTCGCCTTTGTCGTTGCGCACGTTTGAGATGTAGGTCACCTCGGGGTAGTCCTCGACCGAGAAGCGCTTCACGAGGTGCCCGACCAGGCGCCCAAAGCGAGAGGCGAAGTCCACGTGCATGGCCGGGGGTAGTTCCTGGTCGCGAAAGACCAGCACACCGTGGGTGGCAAGCGCCTTGTGGATGTCATCGAACTCGGCCTGGCTGATCGGGCGCGAGAGGTCGACGTTCTCGACCTCGGCACCGAGGTGTTCGGTCAGGGGGCGCAAGCGCATGGCCGAGTGGGCGCCGGAGGCGGCAGCGGTGGATGCGGTAGCGGTGGATGCGGTGGACATGGCTGGTGGAGGCCTTGGGTTAATAATATTGTCCGACAATATGTCGACATGTTAGCGAAGGGGCAACCCCTCGTCAACCCGGGGCCTCGTCCATCTTGAAAAATCCGGGGATGAGATGCAGAGGCAATTGACGGTTGGCGTTCTCAAGCAGGCGCAGTTCGGCGCCAGCACCCCGTAGGTGCGGTGACGATGGCGGCGTGGTGGCCGGATCAGCGTCGCGAGACGATCGAGGCGTTGCATCGGCGTCAGCATCAGGCAGACACTTTCGCCCGGGCCGGGCTTCACGCTCTCGTAGACCAGATGCCGGGCGTCGATTTCACGCAAGCGTTCCAGCGCGAAGGCCGGGCGGGCGCAATACCGCAGCAGACGTTCCAGACCGCAGCGCCGGTGCGCCTCAATGCGCCCCTGGGTATCGACCGGGAAGCCGCCGCCGTGTTCCCACTGGGCCATCACCTGCGCATCGTCCGCAGACAGCAGCCCGCGCTTGGCCGCGCGCAGCAATCTTCCCCGCACGGCGACCTGAACCTCGCCGATTGCCGACGCATCCAGACCGTCGGTCGGGTGAAAGGTGACGCCACCTCCCGCATCGGCTTCAAACAGGCCATTCGTCGCCATGTAGTGGCGGATTCGGACAGCCATTCACACATCCACCACCACGCAATGAAAACGAATTTTCAGTGGAGGCTACCGCCGGCTTCATCGGCGTTAGGCGCAGCGGCCGTAACTAAAGTGCAGATGGGTGCCCCGCAGCGCGCCAAAGCGGTGGATGAAGACCACGGCACCTTAGCGGGACGCTGCACTGGCGCCGGGACTGTGTTGCCGCAGCACCCGCTATCTGGCGCTCAGGAGCCTATGCATTCACCGCGCTGCCCCCGGGGACGATCCGCCACCGCTACGCTCCTGCGGCGGCGGCGGAGGTCCACCGCGACCTGGTGGTCCGGCGCACCACCGGGTCCATTGTGCTGCTGCCGTGACAGGCGCCAGCGCGCCTGGGCAAGCTCAGGCTTCGGCGTCCAGCCCTGCGAAAACCGCCGTCATGGGGATATCGAGATCGATGCAGGCGAGCTTGAGCGCCGCCGACTCGCTCCAGTCGAACAGCACGAAATGCCTGTCCGGATCGCGGACGTAGGCCTCGACACGCCGCGTCTCGGGGCTGATCACCACATATTCGACGAGTGACTCGAGGCGCCGATAGAGCGCGAATTTCGCGCTGCGGTCGTACCCTTCAGTGGAAGGCGACAGCACCTCGATCACCAGCTTGGGCGCGTGAAATACCATGTCGGTCCGCAGGTCCGCCGGGTCGCAGGTGACAAACACATCCGGGTACAGGATCGCATCGTCGGCAACCTGGACCTTCATGCCCTCGTGAAAGACCTGGCACGACGTGCCATCAAGCGCATTGCCGATGTGCCGGGCGAGATTGGCAACCACTCGTCCGTGTGACCGACGCGCGCCGACCATGGCGAACACCTCGCCGCAGTAGAACTCGTTGCGGGTTTCCTGGGAGTTCTCCCACTCCAGGAACGCCTGCAAGGTGAGCTTCCCGAGAGGTCGACCCATGTTGGTATCGATTAGATTTGCAAGCGAAGATCGCATCATGGCACATGAGGCAGAAGGACAGGAATTCCAATGCCGCTTTTCAAGTATCTCGCCCGTTCCCGTCTATGTAAATCGTGAATTTCGTGCCGAATTTTCGGGACTTCTCCTGAAGGCTCCGCCTCTACATACCCGTTGGCTATGCCTGTGGCCACCTGGGCGGCGGAAGTTTGCCGCTCGGGTGGCCACAGGCACGAGTCGCACCCGACGAGCGAGTCTTGTCGTCTGTCGCCCTACCAAGCAATGCGCTGATCGAGCGGCGGCCAGTGCCGCGTTGACGCGCGCGAGCACTTCTCGCGGCATGCCGGCC
>Ga0163147_10005172_pt1 | contig 16073 bp, 19 predicted proteins | sample OliLakLV19MP6G1_FD_148597 | JGI IMG/M metagenome (GOLD analysis project Ga0163147, IMG submission 148597) | Freshwater microbial mat bacterial communities from Lake Vanda, McMurdo Dry Valleys, Antarctica- Oligotrophic Lake LV.19.MP6.G1 | ecosystem: Environmental > Aquatic > Freshwater > Lake >...
ATTTTATTTGTGCATCTTTATGTGCTACAAGTTCTACAACGGCTGCGTGTAATTGATTTTCATCACGCATTGGCGCAGTGCAGCCTTCGAGGTAACTCACATACGAACCTTCATCGGCAATAATTAAAGTGCGTTCAAACTGACCTGTTCCAGCCGCTTCTATTCTGAAATAAGTTGAAAGTTCCATCGGACAACGAACGCCTTTTGGTATATAACAAAACGAGCCATCTGTGAAAACAGCGGAGTTCAGTGCCGCATAAAAATTATCGGTATATGGCACAACAGTGCTCATATATTTTTGTACTAATTCAGGATGTTCTTGAATTGCTTCGCCAAACGAACAAAAAATAATTCCTTTTTCAGCTAAGGTTGCTTTATATGTTGTTGACACGGAAACGCTGTCCACAATAATATCCAAGGCTATTCTACTTTCCACGCCCGTAAGCCGTTCTTGCTCTAAGATAGAAAGACCAAGCTTTTGAAATGTTTTTAATAATTCAGGATCCACTTCATCTAAACTACCCAATACAACTTTTGGCTTTGGGGCCGAGTAATAAATGATATCCTGATAGTCTGGTTTTTGGTAAGAAACATGCGCCCATTTTGGCTCTTCTATTGTTAACCAATGGCGGAAAGCCTTTAAGCGATAGTTTAACATCCATTCGGGTTCGTTTTTTTTTGCAGAAATAAAACGAATGATATCTTCATTCAAACCTTTCGGTGCGTTGTCAGCTTCAATATCAGTAACAAAACCGTATTTGTATTCTGTGCTGATTTTTTCTTCTAAAATCTCGTTCATGCTATTTAAGTGTCAATACCATTAAACTGGTAAACTGTTGATTGGTCAATCCTGCATTATTAAATGCAATGTGTCTTTTTTTGCCAATAATTCTTCTTTGCTTTCGCGCCAGTTTTCATCATCCACACAACAGTCTACTGGGCAAACGGCGGCACATTGGGGTTCATCATGAAAACCAACACACTCAGTGCATTTATCGGCTACTATGTAATAGACATCCATGGATAAAGGTACTTCCGGTGTATCTGCATCTGCAGTCAATCCGCTTTTTGAGGTAAATATTCCTTTTATAGTTGTTCCATCAGAAAAACGCCATTCAACGCCTCCTTCGTAGATGGCATTATTAGGGCATTCAGGTTCGCAAGCGCCACAATTAATACACTCTTCCGTAATCTTGATAGCCATTTTTTTACTATTGTCATATTGTTGGAAAGTTAAAAGTTTTGTAAAAAACAAGTAAACTCTTTTAACCTTCGAACTTTGAACTATTTTAGACGCCAAATGATTCTCCACAACCACAAGTTCTACTTGCGTTCGGATTGACAAATACAAAGCCTTTTCCGTTTAAGCCTCCCACATAATCCAGCTCTGTACCTATTAAATAAAAAAATCTTTTTTTGTCAACGGCAATCTTTAGGAACGCGGCACCAATAACTTAGTCATTTGTCTTCAAAAACTTGATCGCTTTCTTTAATAACAGTATCAAACACGAGTTTGTAGGTAAGACCTGAACAACCACCGCCCTCAACACCTACGCGAATAAATGTTCCTTCGCGGCTATTTTCGTTTGTTATTAAACTTAACGCGTGTTGTTTTGCATTTTCTGAAACTGTTATCATTTTGTTTAGGTATTAAATTATTAACAATCTGTTTTTATTCTTTTTAATTGGCATTTTATTCAAGGAAACCTTGGAAAGTAGATGCAGCTTCCTTTTCACTATTCGTCGATAAATCTGCAATTGTTATCTTGTCCAAAAGGTTGTCAATAGTAGATTGCACCATTGTCCAAAGTGAACGAATAGAACAATCAACAGAATTAGTGCACAGTTTTAGCACTCCCACATGATTGGCACAAAATTCTTCATCAAACAAACGTCTACCTAAAGCTTTCAAAACATCGTTCACCGTAATATCGGCAGCAGGCCTGGCAAGTACGTATCCTCCAACATGTCCTTTGGTACTGTTAATCAAGCCCTCCATACGAAGTATTCGGGTCAATTTGGAAACATTGGGTTGTGATAGCCCTTCCGCTTCACTAAGCTGAGGGATACTTAAGCCAGTCTTATCCTTACACTTTGCAATGCGCACCAATATTCTTAAACCATACTCGTCCTGTGCTGTTATTTTCATGATTCTTTAATCAATTTTATAGCGATTGAAATAAAACTTCGGCACAAATGGGCTTTGTTGCATGAACATTTTTTATTCCGTTTTTATTTTTCGTCATATATATCTCAAAAAAGAAGCTTTTATTAAAAATTTTGGCCCTCGAAAAACATCTTTTGCCAAAGGAAAAATGTTCATGCAACAAAGCCGCACAAATGTCAATGTCGTTGACTTAGCGATTTTGACGACGGTAATGCCGAGCATGTCTCAAATCCAAAAATGTCCAATTTCCAACAAGGAACGCCCAATGTCCAAGTAGGCGGAACGCTTGGTCATACCATAGAATGAGCCAAATACAACGTTTTCCTAGGTTTATCGGGTGAATGAGGTGTACGCTTAACACTTGGAAATGGGACATTCCTTGTTGGACATTGGACATTAACTTTCTGTATAATACAGGGAATCTACTACAGTACCGTCGTCAAAATCGCTAAGTCAGCGACATTGGCACAAATGTACAGACTTATTTTTAATTTGTACTAAAAAGTATAAATTAATTTATACTAAAAAGTATACAAACGTTGTCCAAAATAATCTTTAGACATGTTGCGGTGTTGTAAATCAATCAATTAGGCTCTAAATAGAAATTCCAGGGGCCGGCACAGACGTTCAGAATGTCGTTGTAAAGGTCGAAATCATGTATACGGAGGCGTTCTGACAAGATTCGATACCTTTTCATCCCTCCGATACTGTGTTCTACCTTGATGCGCTCACTTGAAATATTCTTGTTTTCGGCTTTTTGATTGTCTGTCAACTCTGATTTTTTCGATTTTTTGTGCGGAATGAACAGTTTTTTGCACTTGTACTCCTTGTCGAAACCTTGATAACCTAAGTCCAGCCTGACTTCCAAATCTTCAAACCAGTCGCTTTCGGGTGGGAATTCGACTTTGAGAATGCTGTAGTCATGGATTTTGCCAACGTAAACAGCACTCAAAAAATGGATTCGGCGGTCTGGAGTGCTGATAATCAGTGTTTTGGCAGTGTGCGATTTTTTTTGCCACTGTAGAACGCCTTTTGCTCTTCATAATCCCCGGGGGGTTGTATCAGTTGCTCAGTACCGTCCAGAATGACCGACTTGTGTGCGCTGAAATATGCCCCGAACTCCTCCGGGGAAGTAAATTCTCTTTTGGGCAAGAGGTTCGCGTCCCCAAGGACTCGCTTCAAAACCTCCAACCCAAGTACCTGGTTACGCTTGGCATTAGAAACATCCAACTGGAACACAAATCCCAAAATATCGTAGGTCAACCCAGATTTTAAACTGAATAACGTGAAGAATAACAAGGACTTACAAGATATCAACCGCAGTTCTTCTGGGCTATCTGCCACCCTTTGTTCTATGCGGCGGCCATGCACAGATACGTATGCCGCTTCAAATAGAGGCAATAAGGTCATGAACCGTCGCTCGTCCATGCCGGAGGTCGCCCGCCATTCTCGATCGTTCTTGGTGGGTCAGTATGGTGCGTTATCTTCAAAATCGAGCGGTCTGTGCCAAATCTTGGGTAGTACGTGCCAGTGGCTACCCAAATTTCGTTGCCATCTATAGAGGCTGACAATGCCTGCTGTAAATCCGGGAATGCATCAGCCCATGAGCTGCCGTTTTGTTGGCCGCTCTGTACATTTTGGTTGACGTAAATCGTGGTTTGGGCAGAAAGGCCGAGGCTTTGAAGCAAAACTGAGAGTATGAATATTTTTTTCATGAGTAGAGTAGGTATTTGTTTTTTTAGGAGGTGTCACCTCCTTAAGCCCTCACGAATTTCAACCAAACAACGCGATGACCAGCGCGAATTTCGAGAAAATAGATGCCGGAAAATGCTGGGGCAATTATCGAAAAATGCCGATTTACATCCCGGCCAGCAGAAATCGCCCTTCCATAGGCATCCCGGACAACCCAGTCTGCCTTTTGATCTTCCAGCCCGGTCACTTGAACTTCCAAAAGGCTGCCTGGACTTGCAGGGTTGGGCGAGAGCATGGCCGACATACTCATTTTAGGCGGCTCCTTGCTGCTGCTGACAAAGCAGGAGTCCTGGGTTTCGTAAGCGCCGATGTCGACGGTGCCGAAACGGACACGGGGGTTGCTGTCGAGGTCGGTGAGGATGCCCATAGTATCTACTATGAGGTTATTACCTGCGTTCACTGCGGGGGAGCAGGGGAGAAGGCGGAAATCGTTGTTTGCAGTATCTACAAAAAAAGGTGTAGCCTTAAAAACGGTATGCGCACCAAAAGGGCCAGCTGGCGTCACATTGTCATCCAAACTTACAAAAGAATAATCTATGTAATACCCATCCATGCTCGCAGAAGTAAGGCTGTTGTCTGAAAACATCCTGTCATAGGTAGCATCATCCTCAAATATGGAGTTCATGATGTAGCAATTATTGTAACCAGTTCCAAACGGATAGTTTGATTTATCAATTACGTATTTACCATTCTAGAAAAAATGTACAGTTTGTGATATGATAAGTTGCTTCTGCATTTTGAGGTGAAAACAAGCCTAAGGCAGATTCATTTCCAGCAAAAAGGCAGTTTGTGATTTTAGTTTCGACCTTCGCGCCGCCTTGCCTCACAGCATACTTTGTGCCATTTGGGTTGGGTGTTATCCCAACATTGCCAATGAATGCACATTGGTCTAAGGTAGTGGTTAATACTGTACTATTAACCATGATAGCTGTGGCAGATGAACCTGAACGGTTGTTTAAAAAATTGCAGTTGAAAAACCGGATAGTTTTATTACCTCCATCAATCAGCCAAATTGCCCCTCCAAAACCAATCGTAGCCTTGTTGTTTTCAAAATTGCAAGCAATAATTTCTATGAAGAAAGGAGTACTAAGTACTTTTTTTTCAGTACAAATTGAAGCAGCTTCTGTAGCATAGTTTTCTTTAAAATTACACGCTTCAATAATTAGCTGACTTTCCCCTATGTCATCATAATAAAGCCCGCCACCCCAGGAGAACTTGGATGAATCCTTTTCAAAAAGGCAATTTCTAATAATACTTGTGTATTCCGAATTGGTTACAAACAAGGCACCACCATTACCTACAAAAACTGAGTTTTTTAAGAACGTACAATCATCACTCCAGCTATTGCCAGTTTGTAGGCCACCTTGCACATTGTGGTTGACAAAGAGTATGTTTTGAGAAAAAAGACAAAACCCTTGAGATAATATTGCGAGAATAAACAGTTTTTTCATGAGCATAGCATTTGGAATGTAAAATCCCGCAGGGACTAAACAATGTTCCTGCGGGATCGTGAGAAATATGGTGTTAGTTTTTGACAATTTTTCCAAAAAAAGTATGTCCTCCACTCTCAAATGAATACCAATAAAGACCTGAGGCTTGATTGGATAAATTGTCCAGTCTTATCGAATTCGGGCCTTTTGATAAGGCTTCGCTTCTCTCTGCCGCCAATCGGCCAAAACTATCAAATATTGAAACCTTTACCTGATCGTCGTTGGGCAAATCGAAATCAAACATGACTTCAGAACTAAAAGGAACGGGGTAAACAGAGAGGCTGTAATCAGCCAATGCACTGCCCTTTTGCCCTGGCCCTATACCCCCTCCTCCTGTAAGGCCCGATCCCGTTTCCACTGCCAGCTGCAATGCAATGTTTTCTATTTCGACACCTTCATCGGAATAAAATTTATCTGACAAAACTGCATTTTTCAACCGAAACCTTTGGCCAATATTGGAGACGGGCTGCAAAGCTTTCATCCTAAGTTTAAATATGGTTTTATTATTCAGGTTTGTTCCTGTTCCAGTTGCCGAAAAATTTAAAGCCCGAAGGTTTCCTTCGGCAACCCCTGTCGTCCCAAAATTGTCAAGCGTAAAGTTTTCTCCAGAATCGCCCGATTGAATTTGCAGAATTTGGAGCGTATCTTCCGCAAAATCAATCCCTAGCTGCCAGGCGCTGACAGGCGTATTTCCCACGGCCTTTATTTCAAGGTAAAACACCTGATTGGTGCTTAATGCAGCGTGTGATAGAGTTGTAAAACTTTTATCTGGGACTTCGGGGGATAAATCGGGCAAATCTGCGCTACAGTTCACATCACCGACCTTTAAACCAATGAAAGACCAGGGGATAGCGCTGATTTGAGCAGTGGCGCTATAAGGGTTGATAGAAACATGGTCCAACCAAGAAGTTCTGTTAGGCACTGTCCCACCTCCGTAAGAACGCATATTTGTCCCTGGTTCATCTGGATTGTCCCATTGAGCATTGAACGGATTGATACCAACCATGCTGTTCGGATCATAAAACTCTTCCACAAAAGCACTATCCTCGAAACAATATTCAGGCACATACCGCCAGCTGCTGTTGTTTGGCAGTTCATTATAAATCCCTAAAATTAGTTTTCGAAGTTCAACAATATCGAAAGCGGAAATATTTCCACTGCCGTTTGCGTCAGCAGCAATTATTTGAAACGGGTTTTCAAATTGTTCAACTGCGAGTATATGCTTGCTTATAAGCACCAAATCGTAAGTTGTCACACCATTAAGGGGGTAAAGATGTTCCACATCGGGTAAGAGCGAAAGTAAATCCGTTCCATTATACGGTGGGTTATTGAGACATAAAAAAGTCTTGTAAATTCCATTGGCATCCGTCGAATTCCCACAGGAAAAACTGCTTACATTTTGCAAGGAAAGTGCCACTTCTTCCATTGGAGTTTGGGGAGGAGCAGGGTCATTCGTTGCTTTGAATATACCCTCACAATTTCTTATTACTAGACCTCTATCATAAGGAAGTATCTGACAAGTAGGCTCTTCTGCGTCGTATAAAAATGCCCAATCTGGGTGCCCTGTGAGCATTCCGACCATAATCTGATTCTGTCCCGGCGAAAACCCATTTCTACAACCACCTGTACCCATTAATAGGGTTCTGTCCGGACGGTAAGGGAGGTCAAATACGTCATGTGTAAATCCTGTTGGGCAAGTTATGTATTCACATTCTGGGGGGCTGACACAACAATTGCCCGGGTCTGCCGGGGTGTAACAAATGTAGTCGCCTGTTTGATGACAGCCAAATGTGCCAGTACTCAGAACTACTGGAAACAATTCTGGTGTAAGTAGATGGTGAACATACTGAGCAAATTCCGGTATAGCAGGAAATCCTGGAAATTTGCCTCCTTGCCAGGTATGTAGTAGGCCAAAATAATGGCCGATCTCGTGCGCGAGTACATTCCCATCAAACCCTGTCATCAGTATTGATCCTCGGGATGAGCCTGTTGGTTTGAATGCCCAAGCAGTAGCAATTGAAAGCCCGTTAACGAAAAAGACCTGCTACTTGAGGATTGACGCACCCGCTCATCAAAGTTGCCACTCCGAATAAGTCATGTCAGGTACGCCGCACTCGTCAGTTTGCGCTGAAAGTTGGCTGACAATTAGGGCAAAGCATAGCAATGCGAGCACCGAGCACCGAGCACCGAACAAAATAGAAAGTTTAGACATAATGGTATAGGTTTAGGTAAAAGAACACGAAATTGTGTCCTGTGGCTAAGGTAATCAGCCGGGCTGGAGCGGCAGGGAGAAATTATCAATTTGCCTAATTTAGGCAGAATGTACCACAGGCGACTTCGAGTCGTCAGACCGCTAAGGCACTGCTTGAAATTACACCTTAGAAAAAACGATTCTCAGGCGTTCCTCCAAAAGTTAATTTTGAACGTTTTTAAATTTTTAATTTGGAAAATCAAAAATTAACACCCTTTTCACAGAATAATAATCTGCAAATGACAACTATTTCAACAAAAGGCCGCATCTTTGCGGCGGAAATCATTAAGCGAATCCCCGCATTTTCATTTTTCCTTAAATCATAATTCAGTATTTATGGCATCGAAAAAACAATCCGCTCAAACTCCCGTGAGCGCAAAACCCGCCCAAACTGTGAAAGCCGTTGCACCAGAAGCAGCCGCAAAAACGATACAAACTGCCAAAACTGCTACCCCTGTTGTGGCTGAAAAAGCAGTAAAAGTCGTTGAACCTGTGGCAAAAGCGACTCCAGTAAAAGTTGCAGTACCTGTTGCAAAAACTTCCAAAGTGACTTTTGTGCTTCCAAAAGAAGCCGTAGAGAATGCCGAAACGGTGGCCGTTTTGGGCGATTTCAACAACTGGCAGAACGGTGTAGTGCTCGCCAAGCAAAAAGATGGCTCTTTCAAAACCGCCGTGGAACTCGAAAAAGGACGTTCATACGAATACCGTTTCCTCATCAACGGCGAAAAATGGGAAAACGACTGGGCTGCAGAAGCCTACGCCCCCACACCATTCGGCAATTTCAATTCTGTTGTTACTGCCTGATTTTCAAGTGCACACAAGATGATTTGGGCTATAAAAAGCCGCTCCGTACCGGGGCGGCTTTTTTGTTTGTTAAGTGCAGTTTGACTGTCTTTTTGTCCAAGGGAGACTGTGCATTTAGCGATACTTGATTTTAAGGCACTCACCTTTGTCCCACGTTCAGCACGAAAAAAGCCCCAACCTTTGAGAACGGGTTTGCACAGAAAAGCAACGGGGAAAAAAGGGCTTCCCCCGCTGAACGGGTTGCCAAAGCCGCAAGCCTCCAACCATTATTATCATGGCAGTACCAATTAAATCCGAACAACTCTTTGCTCCAGGCATTTTTGACATGGTAGGGAATTCAGTTGTCTTGGCGCAACAAGCCACTTTGACAGAGTCCGCTGGACCAGGCGGCTTGACCCCTCCGACCGGCGATTTAGCCGTCAATAACCTCATCATGACCGACCAGGATATCAAATTCAAATTTGAATGGGGGGTGTATGGGAGCTTTGCCCATGCGATAAACCCTGCCTTCGAGTGGCGTATCCAGCTTTACTTTGAGCAGTACGGAATAGGGGAATTTAATATTGGCCCAATCGGCTCAAAAGTGGTTTCTTATGGTTCTGGAATCCCGGTAGGCCTTTCTAAAGTTGATTTCCCGGGTACAGCGTCAACGACCATCAGCATCCCTGGCGGCACGATACCTGCTGGCCTGTACGATGTGGTGGCTATCATTCAATTGTACGATATGCCGTCTGGCCTTCCCTGCTTCACCGCTGCTTTTGCAGAATTCAACAAAATCAATTTCTACCAAGAACATTGATCTTGCAGCAGTGCCAAAGTCCTCAAAAGCCGCCCTGCCCGTTTCGGCGGGGCGGCTTTCCCATTTTTTAACTACTACCAATCCCGAAGATAATGTCTACACCAAAAGAAAAACGCACCAAAGAGGAGGCCATGCGCCTGCTCGACCGCGCCATAGAGCAGGAAGAAAGCTTGCTCGAAAAAGTGAAAATGCTGGAAAACGAACTGGCCGCTTGCCGCAAAAAGGCGGAAAATCCACGCCATGAATTGGAGGAACAGGCCATATCGAAAAGCAAAGTCTCGTTCCGCCTCGATTTTTACCGCACCGAAGAAAAAGGGCCGCTCAAAGGAATTATTGAGCATTTGCCGACACGCGAAAGTTGCTTGTTCGAGGCAGAACGCTTTGGCGAGACAGGTAATTTTATAGCTAAATTTATCGGCACAGCAGTCTTGCCACCGACTACTGCGAATAAAGCAACCCCAACTTTTCCACCAGAAATACTTGAAAACAAGGAGGCGCTGAAAAAAGAGGAGCGCTCACCTTTGTTGCGCAAGCTGTTCCCGGAGATTTTTAGCACGCCCGCTCCAAAACCACTGCCTTCCCAACCTATTGAAGCCGAGCCGCCGCCCGTTCCAGAGCGATTGGAAGCCGAACCTTTTATGGTGCTGATGGATGGTAAAGAAGGGAATCAAATTGCCCTGAAAAAAGGGAAGCCCTTTCAAATTGGAATACGGATGCAAACGCTGGGCGACTTTCATGGCAAGCCTTGCAGCGTGAGCCTTTCGGCAAAATCCATGGAAAGAAAGCCCGCAAAAACCCTGGAGGCATTGGAATACTGCGTCCCCGATCAAGAATTGTTGCGCGTGCCTGTCCGCACGCTCCCATTGGAACAGGGGGTATATCGCCTCGTTGTGTCAATGATGCTCCGAGACGAGCCGCAGCAATCATATTACCGGGAAGCTCGCTTGCTGATAGTGCAATAAAAGGCGCTCAGTTCAAAGACTGTATCCGTGTGAGCGCTTGCATATTTTGGACTTGAGTACTCATGCCTGTGTGCCGGGCTTCGGAACCGCCTCGGGCGATCTTCATCTCGCCCGTTCGTCCGTTGTAGCGGCGTTCGTAACGTTCACAATGCGGGCATCGCCACACGATCCAGTCTCCATCGCGGTAACTGGTGCAGTGGTGTGTTTCTTCGGGTAGGCCAATGAATGAGATTTCGCCCATGATGTTGAAATGCGTGTTGCGTGAAAAGGAAATGGATTAGTGGGACGCAGTTTCTCAGGGCTTATAAAACTTGGCAAAAATTGCACCAGTTTTCAAAAAGTGAATTTAGGGCCGCCAATTGAGTTATGCATATGAAACAAGGTGGTGTGCCTTTAAGTTTTACGCCGACACTTGGATAACTGGTCTGGGGTACATCCGGAACATTTTCTGAAAGCGAGACCTATAAGGTTTTTGGAAACCTTATAGGTCTGAGGGTAAAACAAAAATGTGCAGTAATACAGGCCGGGGCACACCGTGTCGCCCAATGGCAAACTTATCCCCCTGCTGCTTCGAGGAATATTCGGACTTTTGCAGCCGAACTCGAAGTTCCTTTGTCATGAAAAAATTCACCCTGCTCGCCCTTGTTGTGCCACCCTTAGTGGCCGCCCTCGCTTTTTTTCCAGTTGAGAATCAAGCCAATAAATTTCATAGTGAAGCGGAGATAGCCTATTTCCGACAACTTGCATTCAGCAATCAGCATTCCACCAGTCACCAATCCACCAGTCCACCAATCACCCAATCACCCAATCACCCATTCACCCATTCAAACCTCCCCATTGATTCCAACATCCTCTTCCCCACAGCCAAAACCTGCGGCGGCTGCCACGGCCATGACCCCAACATGAGCGCGTTCATTACCTCTACGGGCGAGGACGTGAATATCTACGATGATTGGCGCAGCACCATGATGGCCAACAGCGCCAAGGACCCTTTCTGGCGCGCCAAAGTGAGTCATGAAATCATGGTCAACCCCAGCCACAGCAAGGAATTGCAGGATAAATGCACTTCCTGTCATGCCCCAGCCGGGCACTACCAAGCCAAACTCCACGACAAAAAAGATTTTTACCTGCTCTCTGACCTATACACCGACTCGCTCGGGCTTGACGGCGTGACCTGTCAGGTTTGCCATGCGCAAGCGCCCGAACTTTTGGGCGATTTGCACTCTGGGCAACTCAATTTCGACACCAACTACATACGGGTAGCCTACGGACCTTACAAGTTCGCCTTTGCCCCGCCGATGCACAACTTTGTGGGCATAACGCCCATTTTCGGAGGCCATATCAGCGATGCCGGGCTTTGTGCCGGGTGCCACACCCTGATTACTAACACCGTTGACCTTCAAGGAAATCTGACAGGAAACACCTTTGTAGAGCAAGCCACCTACCACGAATGGCTCAACAGCCGATACGATGAACAGCACGACAACATTACTTGTCAAGCCTGCCACACGCCCCAAATCGCTGACCCGGTGGTTATTTCGGCCAACTATCAGTTTTTGTTTGCCAAATTTCCCTTCGGACTTCACGAACTCGCCGGCGCAAATGTGACAATGCTCAAATTGCTGAAAAACAACCGCGAAAAACTTGAGATTGATGCCGAACCTGAACATTTCGACAGCACCATCGCCGCTACCCTGCGGATGCTCCAGCACAAAACCCTCGATCTCCAACTTCAAGCAGGCGATCAAGCGGGTGATTCCATGAATTTCAGCCTGCGATTGCTCAATAAAGCGGGACACAAATTCCCCTCCGGCTACCCTTCGCGCCGTGCATGGGTAGAATTTGAAGTGAAAAACGAAATGGGGCAAACCATTTTCCATTCAGGAAAAACAAGCCCCGACTACAGTTTGCCGGATGAAGACCCAAATTTTGAGCCGCACTACAATACTATTACGGCTTCCACTCAGGTGCAGATTTATGAAATGGTGCCAGCGGATGTTTTGGGCAACTTTACCAATGTGCTGGAACGCGGATTTATCGCCATAAAGGACAACCGCCTGGCTCCACAAGGCTTTAATACAAACGACCAGGTGTACGACACCACCCAAATCGTGAACATCAATCAAGACCCGGATTTCAACCGCGCGCCCGATGGCTCAGAAGGCACTGGTGCCGACGTGCTGCACTTCCGTCTGCCGAATGGCGGTTACACTGGCCAAGTCAGTGTGAGTGCCAAGGTCTGGTATCAAAGCCTGCCGCCCAAGTGGATGGCTCCGATGTTTGCGTTTTCATCCCCGGAAATTGATTCGTTCCGCGTCATGTTTGATGCTGCCGACCACTCCCCTACCCTTATTGCCGAGGCGTTTTTGGATTCTGTTTTTGTTAGCCCCGTTTCCATAAAATCTATTGACAATGAAGGTTTTGTGAAAATTTTCCCCACGCTCACATCCGATGGCCGCGTGTACATTCGATCTGTGGGGAACACCCCAATCCGGCGGGTGCAGGTTTGGGATTCAGCAGGCCGCATTGTATTGGACAAACCTTTTGGCAAGGACAACGAACCGATTCAACTGCCGCGTCTGAGTGGGGTGTATTTCATAAGTGTGGAAACGGGAAAAGGACGGGTGGTGCAAAAGGTTGTACGGGCATAGGAATAGTAAGTCTCGAAGCAAAAATAAACCGCAGAGGCGTGGAGTCACATTCAGCATATAAAAAAACCTGGCAGCGCTTTAGGCGCAACCGCCCAGCGTTGCTGGGGCTATGGTTTGTGGCAACAGCCGTGTTTATCTCCGTGTTTGGTTATGCCCTTGCGCCGGATAATTCGCCGAATACAAATGCCCAAATTCCTGAAATTGCGTTGCAGCCGCCAGGATTTAGTGTAGCGATTTTGCCCGTAAAAACGAACCTCGACGCCCCTTCATCTTCTTGGATTTCAGTGCTTTTGAATGGGCAGGCATTGTCATACAAACCCATTCCAATCGAACCTTCCACCTTGAAGACAGCCGGCGACTCTGCTCATTTTCAATACTTTGGGAAAAATGGTCGCTGGAGTTCCGTACCGACGGCCCAATTGGAAAGCCAAGAAATTCAGACCCGCCATTTTCCACTCGGCACCGACAAATACGGTCGTTGCATTTTAAGCCGATTGATTTTGGGATTTCGAGTTTCGCTGTTGGTTGGCCTGATCGCGGTGATCATTTCGCTGAGTATCGGGGTTGCGATTGGCGCTGCTGGTGGATATTTTGGTGGTCGGGTGGACGATTTGGCAATGCTGGTGATGAACACGGTTTGGTCTATCCCAACCCTATTGTTGGTGTTCGCAGTGGTGTTGGCCCTTGGGCGCGGCATCGGGATAATATTCCTCGCCGTTGGCCTAACAATGTGGGTGGAGGTAGCAAGGGTGGTACGCGGACAAGTATTGGTTATCAAGCAATTGGCCTTTGTGGAGGCAGCGCAGAGCATGGGACTTGGGCACAGAAGCATTTTGCTGCGACATATTTTGCCCAATCTTTTGGGGCCTGTGATGGTAGTGGCGGCAGGCAATTTTGCAACGGCTATTTTGGTAGAGTCTGGCTTGAGTTACCTTGGCTTTGGCGTTCAACCGCCCGCGCCCTCCTGGGGCACTATGCTCAACGAAAATTACGGTTACGCGCTGGGCGGCAAACCCTTGCTAGCACTCGCCCCTGCGCTTGCCATCGCGTTCACAGTACTGGCTTTCAACCTGGTCGGCAATGGACTCCGCGATGCGCTGGATGTAAGAAATTAGGATATTGGGTGGCGTGTTATGAATCTAATATAAAGCGTTGAATTTCACTTCGCTTCATTCAATGACCACTGATAATCCAGGTGCGAAATGTCTGTTTTCTCCGTCAATTTCAGCTTGGAATAACGATTGAGATATTCCCTTACCGAACCTGCATCGCGCTCAAAATCACCTTTGAACCATTTGAATATTTCTGAAATCTTGGCCTTTTCAGCAGTGATTTGGTTTCGTAGCGGATCGTTCACGAATGCACGCATGCTGCTATCCAATTGACTTTCAAGACGTTCGGCGGTGTAAGCCTCGTTGAGCAATTTTGGACAAGAGTACGACGCGCAGTTCACCGCAGCGTGTATGCGGGCATCCTTAAAAACAGGGCGCAGGATGTTGTGCTCGATGTTGTTAAGGTCGTAGGTATATCCTTGAATCTTGATAAATTTGATGTCCCAGACCGAATTAACAAACGCGATGCCCCGCTTGATGTCTTTGATGCTTGCTGTCGGGTAATTGCGCACGATCAATTGCACGGTGTAGGCATTGTAGGCGTTGATCCAATACGCCATCTGTTCCTGGCGGCTCCAGGTCTTGTCGCTGGGATGCGCGGATTCGAGTAGGCGGAGGTAGCGGTTGAGTTCTGCGCTGTCCTGGATGAAGCCTTTGTATTTGACAAAACCATCGGCAGCGACGTGTTTTTTCAGCAAAGCATCCCAAATTTCGTGGGTGACGGGTTTCGAATTGGTGTTTCGTTTGATTGAACGGCAATTGGTACAGGTAAACCAAATCAGGACTGCCGACAAAATGGCCAGTGTGAGGAGAATCGTTTTTTTCATTTTTAAAGCATCGCTTTTGAAAAGTTGTGGTTGGTTTTCAAAGTTTTAGGAAAGATTTGTAAAACTGCTTGATCCGGCTAGGCTTTGCACCAATACGAAACAGGTAGAATGCCCCAATGTTTGCAAGTTGTACTTGAAGCCAACTGTTGTGTTCATATTTCCGCGCTGAAACGATCACGTATTTTGGAAGCACCCGCAGGCGATATTTTTTCATAGCCTTCCGCAGAAAATCATATTCTTCCATCACGACGAAGTGCTCATCATAGCCGCCAAATTCCTCAAAGATTTCCTTTTTGATAAAGAATGTCTTGTCACCGCCCTGGCACCATAACCAGGTATAACGGACAAAGTAGGCGTTGAACTTGAGTATCCATTTCGGCGAATCGAATTGGTAACGGTAGCAGCCCATTACTTCTCCGGCCTCCAGTTCGCGTTGAATATCTTGGGCAAATGAAGCCGGCGGAAGCGTGTCAGCATGAACAAAATACAAGACGTTGCTTTTGGCTTCCCTCGCGCCCAAGTTCATTTGTGCCGCTCGGCTGCATTCCTTGGATAACAACACCCGCGCTCCTGCTTCTATCGCAATTTGTGCAGTACCATCTTTGCTGTGGCAATCCACGACCAGTATTTCTGCCACCGCTCCATCGCTATTTTCCAACAAATACCGCACAAGCCTTCCAATGTGGGCAGCTTCGTTCAGCGTTGGGATGATGATGGAGCATTGGGCTTTGGACATTGGCCTTAAATCAAAATCATTTTAGTATGCGGGATGCCATCTTCCAAATACTCCTCGCCGGTGGAGCGGAATCCAAAGCCCTCGTAAAATTTAAGGAGATAGGATTGTGCACCAATCTTAATGGCTTGGTTGCCAAAGAGTTGCCGGCATCTTTGGATACTTTCTTCCATCAAAATCTTTCCCATTCCCGTGCCCCTCGCTGAAGGAGCGCTCACAACACGCCCAATAGAGGTATAACTCGGGTAGGCAAGGCCCTCGGGCAAAAGCCGGGTGTAGCAGATTATTTTCCCAGTTTCGTCGTGCCCCATGAGATGCCAACTTTGGAGGTCTTTGCCATCGCAGTCTTGATACGGGCAATTTTGCTCGACCACAAAAACCTCCTGCCGCAGGGCAAGGATTTCGTAGAGCGTGTGCGTAGAAAGCTGGTCGAAAGGAAGGCAGGAAAATGTTACCATAGATGCAGGCTTTGGCGCAAATGTAAATATGGAGGCTGTCTAAAAAAAAACGGGCGGCTCGAAAATC
>Ga0163147_10005173_pt1 | contig 16071 bp, 12 predicted proteins | sample OliLakLV19MP6G1_FD_148597 | JGI IMG/M metagenome (GOLD analysis project Ga0163147, IMG submission 148597) | Freshwater microbial mat bacterial communities from Lake Vanda, McMurdo Dry Valleys, Antarctica- Oligotrophic Lake LV.19.MP6.G1 | ecosystem: Environmental > Aquatic > Freshwater > Lake >...
CCTCCCGGTGCCAAGATCACCATCGCTGACGGCGTCTTGCATGTGCCGAACAATCCGATCATTCCCTACATCGAGGGTGATGGCACCGGGAGGGATATCTGGGCGTCCTCGGTACGGGTGTTGGATGCGGCAGTCGCCAAGGCTTACGGCGGCGCACGCCAGATTCACTGGATGGAAATCTATGCCGGCGAAAAGGCCAACAACCAGTTCGGGACGTGGCTGCCGGAAGCCACCGTTCAAGCCTGTCGTGACTATCTGGTCTCGATCAAGGGACCGCTGACGACGCCGATCGGTGGTGGCATTCGCTCGCTCAATGTCGCCTTGCGGCAGATGCTCGATCTTTACGTCTGCTTGCGCCCGGTGCGCTGGTTCAAGGGCGTGCCCAGTCCAGTGAAGAATCCTGGCGCGGTTGAAATGGTGATTTTTCGCGAGAACTGTGAAGACATCTATGCCGGTATCGAGTTTGAAGCCGGCAGCGACAACAACAGGAAATTCATGGCATTCCTGAAGGAGAACTTCCCAAAGGAGTTCGGCAAAATCCGCTTTCCCGAGACCTCCGGCATCGGCATCAAGCCGGTGTCCAAGGACGGCAGCGAGCGCTTGATCAGGAGCGCTATCGAGTACGCGATCACCAACAAGCGCAAGTCGGTGACCATCGTGCACAAAGGCAACATCATGAAGTACACCGAAGGCGCGTTCCGTAACTGGGGCTACGCCTTGGCCGAGCGTGAGTTTGCCGATCAGGTCTACACCTGGGACCAGTGGGAACGGACCAAGGCGGCCTCTGGCGAGCCGGCCGCCAATGCCGAGCAGGCCACGGCGATTGCTGCAGGCAAGGTCATCATCAAGGACGCCATCGCCGACATCACCTTGCAACAGGTGCTCACCCGACCCGCCGAGTTCGACGTCATCGCCACACTCAACTTGAATGGCGATTATTTGAGCGATGCACTTGCTGCGCAGGTGGGTGGCATCGGCATCGCGCCGGGCGGCAACATCAATTACATCACCGGTCATGCCGTGTTCGAGGCGACCCATGGCACCGCACCCAAGTACGCCGATCTGGACAAGGTCAATCCGGGCTCGGTGATTCTGTCTGGCGAAATGATGCTGCGTTACATGGGTTGGACCGAGGCGGCCGACGTCTTGATCCGGGCGATGGACGCAGCCATCGGCAACAAGGCGGTGACCTACGACTTTGCGCGACAGATGGACGGCGCGCGCGAGGTGAAGTGTTCCGAATTTGGTGATCTTTTGATCGCGGCGATGTAGCCCCGCTGTGTGCTGAAGCCCTCGGGTTCTTTCCAACCCCATGGCTGCTTGACCTCCATAGCGAGCCGCGCCTTGAGCTTGCCGTGACCATTGTTTCATTGCCGGGCATGCCGTTGATGCAAGGCGGCAGATCGGACCCTAACGCATGGATTCCCAGCACCCAATTCCGCTACCCACGACCGCCAACAGCGGCGACCCATTGGCGCGTCGCTACCGCGCCTTGAGCGCAGGCGATCAGGCCTTGGTCGAGCTATTGGCGCTGGATGCGCGGCCCATCGCGCCAGGCATGCTCGCCGAGCTGCTGCGCTTGTGCGCGCCGGAGCCTGAGTGGGCGCTAGCCAAGTCGACCGAAGTCGCGCAACGCTTGCTGAAGCTGCGCGAGTTCGTCTCGCCCTCGCGGGTGAATGAAGTGCGTCCGCGGCAGGAAGACGCATTCCGGCGGGCGATCGTGCGCGGCTTGTTAATGAGCGGTCGCGCGCGTCGCATTGCCGAGGCCCTGGTCGATGCCGATGTCATCCGCAAGGTCTCGCTTTTGGAGTCGAGCTTCGATCACGCCTTGCGCAATCGGGTGCGAATTGCGGCCTTGTTGGGTGGAATGCGTCCGGATCGGCTGGCGCTTGGCGGTTATTACGACCGCGAACCGTCTGAGAACGCCATCCGCGAGATCATCACGTTGTTTGATGACGACGACGGCAGCGCTGTGGCGCTGATGCCGCCGACCTTGGCCGCCAGGCTATTGGCGCAATTGTTATGGCGACAGTTGATGGCTCCCGACGCCCGCGCCGCAGGCTTGTACGCGCGCGGCTTGGTTATGCTGGATGACGAAGACGCACAGCCGGTGGTGTGGTTGCCGCTGTTCGAACACGCGCTGTTGCGCGGCGACACGGGCGTTGCTGCGCGGCTTGGCGACCGATATCCCGCCGCCAAAAGTGTCGCTACGGCGGCGACTGCCTTGCTCAATGGGGCAAGCGCCGCCGCCGCGCTTGCGGATTTCGAATCTGGCCTCAAGATGCTGCGCAAGGTCAACGGCCCGCGCTCAATGCCCATGCTGCTCACCGGCAAGCTGCACTTCGCCTGCTTGAGTGTGGCCGAGACACCGCAACTGATCGAACGGCGGCAGAAGCTGGCCGCCGTGCGCGATGCGTGGCGCGATGAGGAAGGCGCCTTTGGCGTCGCCGTGTGGCAGCTCTATACGCAAGCCAGCAGCGCCGGCCGCGCCTTTGTCGAACCGCCGCTGCCGGATGTGGCGCGCGCTGACGATTGGTGGTGGCTGGCTCTGTTGCTGCGCTGGTCTGGCCAGCCAAGCTCAAAGCATTTGGCTGCGCGCCTGCAATATGCGAGGAACGGTGCCGAGCAAGCCGGCTGGACGTGGCTTACCGCGCAGATCGACAGTTTGCGCGACGCTTTGCCAGACGATCAACCCGCGCCAGTGCCGGCATTACGCGACTGGGTGCGGCCGACACCGGTTTGGCGCAAGGCGATCGATGCGCTTGCCAGCGCCTTGGCAAGCGACAGCGGCAAGACCGCGAAAGCCAGCAGTGCAGGTCATTCGCGTCTACGCATTCTGGTGTCGCTGAAAGAGGACGATGCGCGCAGTGGTTTGGGGTTTGAAGTCGCCGAGCAGCGAGCACGGGGTGACAGTTTCACCACCGGCCGCAGCCTCGCCACACCTGCCGGTTGGCGCGGTGCATTGGAGCGAGTGGCCCCCGACGATCCCGATCACCGCTTGCTGGCAGCCATGATCTCAGCGCCGGCAGACGGCTACTACGGCTACGTCGCCTCGTCGCGCGTGGTGCAAGCGCTGATCGAGCATCCGCGGGTATTTGCTTCCCAGCCGCCGCATGCGCCGCTGAAAGTGCGGGCGGGAGAAGCGGCGCTGCGCGCGCAGCGTCTGCCTGACAAGCGCATCAAGATTGCGATTACCCCCGCGCAGGCGGCGCTGGGCGACGCGTTCCTGATTCGGCACGGCGACGTGATCCACATCTATCGCCCCGATGCGACCTTGAAACGGATCGGCGACATTCTTGGTGAAGGTCTCACCTTGCCGGAAGAAGCCGTCGGCCCACTGTTGCAGTTGCTGCCCGATTTGGGCCGCAAGTTGCGCTTGGATGCGGATCTGGCCGACTTCGGCATCGTCGAGCGCGCCGCCGAAAGTGGCCTGGTGGCGCAACTGGAAACCTATCGCGATGGCTTGTCGGTGCGCATCGTCGTCTGTCCGCTCGGCGATGCCGGTCCTGCATTTCCGCCGGGCGAGGGCGCAGAAAGCGTGCTCGGTACCGTCGACGGAATGCCGTGTCGTGCGCTGCGCGAGTTGGCGGCCGAGCGCGTCGCTTTTGCCGCCCTCAAAGACAGTGGCGTGCTGCCCGACACACTGGATGCTGGGGAGCGAATGGAAGTGGAGTCTCCCGACGCCGCGCTGGATCTGCTGGGTGCATTGCAACAGCAACCCAATCTGACCTTGGCTTGGCGCGCCGGCAAACCGCTGCGCGTATCGCGACCGAAAGCCGAAGGCGGCTTGCAGGTTCAGGTCAGTGCGCAGCGCGACTGGTTTGCGGCCAAGGGCGGCTTGGCGCTGGACGATGGCAGCGTGATTGCGCTCTCAGACGTGTTGCGCGCCCTGCCATCGGCGCAAGGCCGCTATCTGCGTCTTGACGGTGATCGCGTGCTGGCGCTGGATGGCGAGTTGCGCCGACGCCTGCAAGTGCTGCGTAGTTTTGCCGACGAACGCGGCAATGTGCAGGTGCCAAAAACCGCCGCCTTCATACTCGAATCGATGCTCGATGAAGACAGTCAGCGCGACCATGCGTTTCGCGAGCAACTGCAGAAGATGGAAGCAGCGCAGGACCTGCGGCCGCCATTGCCGGCCGATTTCCAGGCCGAGCTGCGCGACTACCAGATCGAAGGCTTTCACTTTTTGATGCGGCTGGCGGCATGGGGCGGCGGTGCGTGTCTTGCCGATGACATGGGCTTAGGCAAAACGGTGCAAGCCTTGGCGCTGCTGTCGGCGCGGGCAATGCTTGGGCCGGCGCTGGTGATCGCGCCGACCAGCGTGGTCGCCAACTGGCGCTCAGAAGCGCGTCGATTTGCACCCAATCTGAGCCTGCGAATGTACGGCGACGGCGATCGTGAGCAAGCGCTCGCCGAGCTTGGCAACGGCGATGTGGTGATGGTGAGTTACGGCATGCTGGCCAGCAATATCGAGGCATTTGCGACCATTCGTTTCGCAAGTCTGGTGTTGGACGAAGCGCAAGCCATCAAAAACTCGGCGACCCTGCGCGCGCAAGCCGTGCGGCAGTTGAATGCCGACTTCCGTATGGCGGCGACCGGCACGCCGCTGGAAAATCATCTGGGCGAATTGTGGAGCCTGTTTCGCGTCTTGAACCCCGGATTGCTGGGCTCCGAGGAGCAGTTTCGGCGGCGTTTTCTGCAGCCGTTGGAACGTGATCCGCGGGCGCCTCAGCGGGAAACGCTACGCCGACTGATAGGCCCATTCCTGTTGCGCCGAACCAAGGCCGAAGTACTTTCCGAATTGCCGCCGCGCACCGAGATCGTGATCAGCGTTGAACCCAGTGACGGCGAAGCGCGACTGCTTGCAGCCCTGCGCCGCCAGGCGGTGCAGGCGATGGCGCAAGGGGCGATGCCGACCGAACAGCGCCGCTTTCATATCCTTGCCGAGCTCACCCGTCTGCGCCGCGCCGCCTGCCATCCGATGTTGGTGGCGCCGGAATTGGGATTGGCCAGTTCCAAACTCGAGCACCTGGTCGAACTGGTGCGCGAGCTCACCGACAATCGCCATCGTGCGCTGGTGTTCAGTCAATTCGTCGACTACTTGACCCTGGTCCGCGAACGCTTGGATGCCGAGGGGATCAGCTATCGCTATCTGGACGGCAGCACGCCCGCCAAACAGCGCGAAACCGAAGTGGCGGCGTTCCAGGCCGGCGAAGGAAGTGTGTTCCTGCTGAGCTTGAAGGCCGGTGGCGTGGGTCTCAATCTGACCGCCGCGGACTACGTCATCCACCTTGATCCCTGGTGGAATCCCGCAGTTGAGCAACAGGCTTCGGATCGCGCACACCGTATCGGCCAAACGCGGCCGGTCACCGTCTACAAGTTGGTGTTGGCCGGCAGCATCGAGGAGCAGATTCTGGCCTTGCACGGTGCTAAACGCGAATTGATCGACCAGGTGATCGGCGAGCAGGCCACTGCGGCCGCGATCAGCGTCGATGAGTTGTTGGATCTATTGAACGACTAGCGGTTAATCAATCAGGGCCAGCTCAGCATGCCTTACACCCCGATCGTTGCCACCTTGGGCTACGTGCTCTCGCCCGACCGCAAACAGGTGCTGATGGTCCATCGCAATGCGCGCCAAGACGATGAGCACTTGGGCAAATACAACGGTCTGGGTGGCAAGCTCGAAGCCTGCGAGGACGTGGTCGCCGGCATGGCCCGCGAGATCAAAGAAGAGGCAGGCATCGACTGCGTGGAAATGCGCCTGCGCGGCACCTTGAACTGGCCCGGCTTTGGCAAAAACGGCGAAGACTGGTTCGGCTTTATCTTCTTGATTGAAAGCTTCACCGGCACCGCTTACACCGGCAATCATGAGGGCGACCTCGAATGGGTGCCGCTGGATCGGCTGATGCAGCTGCCGATGTGGGAAGGCGATAGGCACTTCCTGCCGCTAATATTTGACGCCGACCCGCGCGCTTTTCATGGCGTGATGCCGTATGCAGGTGGGCGCATGCAGTCGTGGCACTTTAGCCGGACGGGTTGAGGCGGCGGCTGGGGCGCTAGCGCCACCAATGGCAATGCCAATTATCCACCCGCGCATGAACCGCTCATAACTCTCGCCCCGGAAGTGCCACCCCGAGGGTGCGAACTCTGTTGCTGTCGCGACACCTTTATCAGGGACGAGCCTGCGAAATGGCTCCCGCCATCCGGTGGCACGGCAGTTCGTGCGGCTGGCTTCTCACTCCTGATGGATCACGCCGCTATGCATTCAGTCGCAAGCATGCCGCCCACTGCCAATGCGCCATTGGCTTTTGGCTTGACGGTCGCCTCTTCTGATCCTCCCGTGGCACCGGACCATCGGCTGGTACTGATCGTCGATGATCATTTGGTCAATCGGGTGGTGCTGCAACGACAGTTGCGGGTGCTGGGATATCACGCGGATACCGCGGAGCAGGGTGAGCAAGCCTTGTTTGCGCTGCAGCGACGGAACTACAGCCTGCTGATTACCGACTGCAACATGCCGGTCGTAGATGGTTATGAATTGAGTCGGCGGGTGCGCGCGCTGGAACTGGCGAATGGATTGCCGCGGCTGCCGATCATCGCCTTCACCGCCAGCGAGCTGGGGGGTGAGATCGAACGCTGCAGCGCGGTCGGCATGGATGGACGCTTGGAGAAGCCCACCGACCTCGGGGCCTTGCGCCGCCTGCTCGAGCACTGGTTGCCCGCAGCGGAGCGCCGCCCGACGCCCACTGACACCGTAGCTACCGGGTCGAGATTCGCTGCGGCTGGGCCAGCGACGATGCAAGGCGACAATCAAGTTGGCAATCAACTTGCGCTTGATCCTAGCGTGCTCGACCGCGATGTCCTGCAGCGGCTGACCGGTGGTAATGACGTGGCCAACGCTCGCGCTTTGGCCTTGTTTCAACGAATCAACACTCAAGATGTCACTCGCCTGCTGCAAGCGATAGCAGCAGCAGACGCTGCGGCGACAGTTCACGCGGCGCATCGCATGAAAGGTGCGAGCCGACTGGTGGGGGCAACCGCCTTCGCCCAAATCTGCGCCGAGCTTGAAACAGCCGCACACAGTCATGACGCAGGGCGAGTTTCAGCGCTGCTACCGCGCCTCCACTCGGAACATAAACGTCTCGATGATTACCTCATCCACCTCGTCACCTGAATTGCCAGGCGACGCAGACATGCCCAACACGGCCCTCGCTGGTGGCCCCGCCGACGCCGCTCAGCCGGCCCGCGGGCTGCTGTTCCTGGTTGCTGAGGACCACGAGTTCCAGCGGGCAATGATGGTGCAGATGCTCGAGTCACTGGGCGCCAAAGGCGTCTGTGAAGCGGTCAATGGGCGTGCTGCCATCGAGATCAGCCAGGAACTAGAGCATCCGTTCGATCTCATCGTCACTGACATCGATATGCCGGATATGGATGGCATGGCTTTGATCCGCTCACTGGCGCAAGCACAGGTGGGTTCCTCCATCATCATCGCCAGCAGTTTGAGCCGCGCCTTGCTCGACTCGATCGAAACCATGTGCGCGGCCTATGGGGTCAGACTGCTTGGCACGATTGAAAAGCCTGCTTCGAGGCAGCGTCTGGCTGAGTTGATCCAACTGCACTATCCAAGCAGCCAAGGCACACCGCACGACAAGGCCGAGGTTTCCAGTTACAGCTTGCAAGACGTGTTGCGCGGCTTGGAGAACGACGAGTTCGAGCCATATTTTCAGCCGAAGATTGAGCTGGCCAGCGGGCGGGTCTGTGGCGCCGAAGCCTTGGCGCGCTGGCGTCATCCGCTGCATGGCATCGTCGCACCGCACGCGTTTATCGATCTGCTGGAATCGCGTGACCGTATCGGCGAGCTGACCTGGATCATGTTGGCCAAGAGCGCTGAGTACTGTCGGATCTGGCGCGCCGCTGGGCTCGACATCAATCTGTCAGTCAATCTCTCAGTGAAACTGTTGGGCGATGTATCGATAGCCGATGCCATCACCTGGCAAGTCAGAAACCAGGGGTTGGACCCGCAGCACATGATTCTCGAGGTCACCGAATCGGCGGCGATGACTGAAGTCGGTCGCGTGCTGGAGAACCTCGCCCGCTTGCGCATGAAGGGCTTCGGACTGTCCATAGACGACTACGGAACCGGCTACTCTTCGATGCAGCAGCTGACGCGCATCCCTTTCAGCGAGCTCAAGATCGACCAATCCTTTGTGATGCACGCCAATCAGCACGAATCGAGTCGACTTATCCTCGAATCAAGCCTGGAGATGGCACGCAAACTGCGCATCACCTCGGTGGCAGAGGGAGCCGAAACGCAGGAAGACTGGAATCTGTTGCGGCGCGTGGGCTGCGATATCGCGCAGGGCTATTTCATCGCCCGACCGATGGAGGCAAGCGCGTTCCCGGGCTGGATACGGGATCGCGTTTTGCACGGCTGAGATGTACTCGCTTTATCTGCGAGATTACCTGCGTTATGCAGTCGACCCAACGCAGTGCAGCGCTGCGCTGCGTGGCGCTTTCGGACAGGGACCGCGCTACTGGATCAGATCCGCCTGCTTGACGGCTGTGCCGGTCAACAAGCCGAAGTGCCCGGTCACGTAGGTGTAGCTTGCGTTCTCGTTCCAAATCGATGACGAATGAACGCCGCCCACCGTGCACACGCCAGTCGCACAGACGATTTGATCCGAATAGGACTTCAGTGAATACACCCGATCAGCAAAGCGTTTACCGGCCAAACCATTGAGCAGTGGACTGCCGATGGACAGGCCCCAATAGCCGCAGGTGCTGGTAATCACGTTGAACGGATAGGTGCCGCAGGTGCGCAGGCCTCGGAAGGCACCAGCAATACCAACGAAGGCATCAACCTGAGCTCGCAGCCCATTTTTGTCGATCTCGCGCGCAGCCAAGGTGGCACCCATCGAATGGCCAATCACATCGATCTTGCCGCTGCAGGAAACCGCTAAAGCATTGACCATTGCATTGATCACCGGCGTCTCTTCGCTGCCACTGTGATCATTGCAGGCCGGACAGGTCTTGCTGCCCCAGCTGGGACTAAATATCTGGCTGGCAGCAATGCCGCGGGCGCGCAGCTCGATATAGGTATTGTCGAAGTCGGCGGGTTTGCCGGCATTGCCGTGCACCAGCACCACCGCATCGCGGCATTGGCCTTGTACAGAGGCGGTGACGAAAAGTCCGGCCAGCCACATGACTCGCAGTAAACGATGCATCGCGTCCCTCCCAGGCGGATGAATAGAGCCGCGACTGTACCGACGCGCACAGGTTTGCGAACCTGTACCAAAGGGCGAGCTGCGAACCTGCCGTGTGCCAGCCTTGTTGCCAGCGGCGTTCCAACTTGCACTCAAAGAGCAGCGCTCAGGCAGTCGTGCCAGATTCAGCTCAACTGCTCGCCGCCGAGCAGGTGATCCGCTAACGTGAGTCCGACTGCGTTCGAACCCACTGCTGCCGATGATGCCTACTGACCCGTCGCCTCCGCTTGCCCTGCAAGGTGCCACCCAGATGCGTGACGGCTTTGCCGACTACCACGCGCGTTTTTCCAGCATCACCCAACGCGCGAAGCAGCGCTTCGAGGCACGCGACTGGGCCGGCGCGCGTGCCGATGCGGTAGAGCGTATCGAGTTGTACGACCGCTGCATGAGCGAGACATCGACGCGCCTGGAGTCGCTGCTGGCTGACGCCGCGATGGACAGGGGTTTGTGGAATCAGATTCGCGACAGTTATGCGGGATTGATCGGTCCACTGATCGATCAGGAACTCTACAAGACCTTTTTCAACACCCTGACCCGGCGCTTTTTCAAGACCCGTGGCGTCGATCCCGACATCGAATTTGTCGCCTTGGACATCGAGCCCACCGACCGCATTACCCATCCGGTCGGTCGCCACGTGTATGCCGCCTCAGGCGAATTGCCGGACTTGTGTCGACGCGTGCTGGCCGACCATCCATTTGCCACCCCACATGCCGATCCCAACGCCTGTGCCGCCGCCATGGCTGCCTCGCTCGAACAACAGTTGGCGCCGTGGGGCGCGCGTCCGGTACGTGCGATCGAACTGCTGGAAACAGTGTTCTATCGCGAACGCCGTGCCTATCTGGTCGGGCGTGTGTTTGGCGAGGATCACTACGCGCCGTGCGTCATCGCGCTGCTCAATGATGACGATGGCATCCGTGCCGACGCGGTGCTCACCCGCCGTGAGCACATTGCCGTGCTGTTTGGCTTCACGCGCAGCTACTTCCATGCCGATCTGGCAACGGTGGGCGACACCGTGGTGTTCCTGCGAACCCTGTTGCCGAGCAAACCGATCGATGAGATCTACACCATTCTGGGTCGCGCCAAGCAAGGCAAGACCGAGCGCTACCGGCATTTCTTCCGTCATCTTGGCGGTCGTTCGGACGAGTCCTTTGTGCACGCCGATGGCGAGCGCGGGATGGTCATGCTGGTATTCACTCTGCCGTCGTATCCGCTGGTGTTCAAGTTGATCCGCGACAAGTTTGCTTATCCAAAAAACATGGCCCGTAGTGAGGTGCAGGCCAAGTACCGGCTGGTCTTCCATCACGACCGCGTCGGTCGCCTGGTCGATGCGCAGGAGTTCCGCCATCTGCGTTTTGCCAAGCAGCAGTTCGAGCCGGCGCTGCTGCATGAGTTGTTGCAAGGCTGTCGTGAATCGGTCACCGAAGACGGTGATGACCTGGTGGTCACCCACTGCTACGTCGAACGCCGCTTGCGGCCGCTGAACCTGTACATCAAGGAAGTCACCGAGGCAGCCGCACTGCGCGCCGTGCTCGACTACGGACAATCGATCAAAGATCTCGCGCGCAGCAATATATTCCCCGGTGATTTATTGCTGAAGAACTTTGGCATCTCACGCACAGGACGCGCGATCTTCTACGACTACGACGAGCTTTGCCTGGTTACCGAGTGTCGTTTTCGGGCACTGCCGAGCGCGCGAAATGACGACGAGGAAATGCATCACGGCGCCTGGTTTCACGTCGATGACAACGATGTGTTCCCTGAGCAGTTTCCGCGCTTTCTGGGCTTGAGCGAACGCCAACGCGATGCTCTGCTGGCGGCACATGGCGAGATTTTCGATGTGCGTTGGTGGCTGGAAGTGCAGCAGCGATTGCGCGGCGGCGGCTACGCCGACGTGCCGCCCTATCCCGACAGCGAGCGCCTAGGCGTAGCCCTCGTGGCAGCTAGCAAGACGCTAACTGGTGCTGTGCTAAATTCCGCGTCCTTTCCTATTTCGGAGTCTGACGGATGATTCGCACTTCGCTCGCCCTCGCCGTAACGCTCGCCTTGACCGCCTGCGGCACCCAGACCGACGCTCCCGCCGTCGCCGAGACCACGCCCGCCGCAACCGTCGCGCCAGTGCAGGAGCCCGTCGCGCCACCGCCGCCAATGAGCGAGCCCGCCGCAAGCAACGATCAAGCGCTGGCTACGGTGATCGCCGGCAGCTGGCGGACGCCTGAGTTCGTGGCCCGCGACGCATGGCGGCATCCCGCTGAGACGCTCGCGTTTTTCGGAATTGCACCAAACCAGACGGTAGTCGAAATCACCCCAGGCGGTGGCTGGTACGCCGAGATCGTCGCGCCGTATGCAAAAACACAGGGCCGTTACGTCGCCGCCATCGTCGATGAGAGCAAGGTGGAAAGTGAAGGCGGGCGCAAGTACTACACCGAAAGCAACAAGGCGCTGCGCGACAAGTTCGCCGCCAGCCCCGACCAGTTCGGAGCCGCTGAGCTGGTGGCTTTCAACTCGGCTGCGCCGCAGTTTGGCGAAGCCAACAGTGCCGACCTGGTCCTGACCTTCCGCAACGTGCACAACTGGATGGGCAACGAGGGCCAGGCGCAAGCCATGTTCAGTGGCTTCTTCAGCGTGCTGAAGGCCGGCGGCGCGCTCGGCGTGGTTGAGCATCGCGCCAATGCAGATGTGCCAGCCGGTGATCGCAGCGGCTACGTCAGCGAAGCGCAAGTGATCGCACTGGCCGAAGCAGCGGGTTTTGTGCTCGAAGAAAAGAGCGAGATCAACGCCAATCCAGCCGATACCAAAGACCACCCGAACGGCGTCTGGACCCTGCCACCCGTGTCGCGTCTGCCCGAGGGCGACGATGGCGCCAAGTACAAGGCCATCGGTGAGTCAGATCGGATGACGTTGCGGTTTCGTAAGCCGGTGGCGGCGGAGGTTGCGGCTCCGGCTGCGGCTGGCTGAGGGTTAGCCCGCTTTAAATCAGTCTGCTCTAAATCAGTCTGCTCCAAACCCGTGCCCTCGTGTTCGCGCGAGGGCGCTCGGGGTTGGACACGGGATTGGACACGGGTCGTCATTCCGGCGAATGCCGGAATCCAGCTTTTCTCGCCTCACTCGGTCAGCGGCATCCGAGATACTTTTCTTTGAGTCGGCAACCCGCAGGGTGCGTCTTGACGCACCATCGTGACTAAACGAACGATCAGGTATTCACGCGGCGCACGATTGGTACGTCCAAGCCGCACCATCGGTACGTCCAAGACGCACCCTACGCTCGTCCGTCAAATGCAAACAACCTCGCGGAGCAAACGCTGCACAGCCGCATCCGTCTCGCCACCGCAGCCCGCTCCGCTATCGCTCTCGCCGTTCAATGCCTCGCCCCACTCCACGCCCAAGCCGCACCGACCAATTGCGAGCACGTAGGGTGCGTCTCGCACGCACCGCCCTCGCCTCGGCAATCTGGCCCGCTACCTTTTCCGCGGCGTGCTGAGCGAACACGACATCCTCGACGCCAACGACGGCCACGTGCGTTTTCGCTACCGCGACGCAAAAACCGGAGCGCTGCAAACCCGCCGCCTGCCCGGCGCCGACTTCCTCTGGCTGCTGCTCAGCCACCTGCTGCCACGCGGCTTTCGGCGCAGTCGCAACGACGGCCTCACCCACCACCGCCGCAAGATCCTGCTCAAACGCGTGCAACTGATGCCGCACGTCGTCATCCCGCCCGCCAGCCAGACGCCCCGTGCTGTAATGGCGCTGCGGCCAGCCGATGCGAATCCGCCTGATCCCACGGACATTCCAAACAACCGACCAAGGCGACAGCCCCGCCCAAACAACTCGGAGCGCCTCGGTGTAAACCACCCGCCCACGCCGGCGGCGAACACGCTCGGCGACGGGCGAGAAATCGACTGCGCCTGATTCGGCAAGTACCCGCGCAAATCGGCTAGGATCGACCGCAAATCCACCCGCCACTTGCCGGTTTCAGGCCCAAGACGGTGAACCCCGACCCGTCACATCCGCCACAGCCATCGCGGTGACAACGGGCCGAAAAAACTCTTTCCTATAAGTAAGCCGAACACCCAGCACCGGGCTTGTTCAACAATCGGATAGATCGCGGCTGCGCGCGATCTATCCTTAGACGTTAGGCGCCAAACCTACTTGCACCGAGCAACCGCACCCAAAGTGGCAATGAGCTTGCCTGCATCCTCCCGCACAACTGGCACCGGATCTTGAGACAAGTCGTAGCCAGATGGACATTCCTTAGAAGCCGCATCCTTGAGCATGGCACCGAACTCGATCCGAGCATCGTTAGATCGCCTGGGGGCGGCAGCTGTGCCGGTCACGATTATCCTTATTGATCCGTCTGGCAGTCGCTCTGCCGTGTACTCGCTAGCGGCGGCGTCCTCTGGTCGGGTCGTTGTCGCACATGCAGCAAGTGCTAAAGCAAGAATGGATATCACGGCAGCTTTCATGCTTCTGTTCTCCAAGTTAAAGTGCTAAACGCATATGGCGCCTAACACCGTGCTAACCGGCTGCGGGCCGAAAGTGGTTGGTTTGAACGTAACATGTCCCCGCAGGTCCGGTTGAGCACATCGTTGGGGTGCAGCACGGAGGCTGACATTGTGAGCCTACAGATCATCTGGAGACAGACCCGTGTGCTTGGCAACGCGGGAAAGCATACGAGGACCAATTTCATCGCCGTCGTGGAATGCGAAGACGTAATCAGGCCAGCCATCCCGAGCAAGAGTGCGGTGGGAGCCGGACTGGCGCTTGACGCGCCAGCCAATGCGCAGCAGCGCCTGCAACAGAGCACGAGAACGGACAGATGGCCAAACGCTCACGCAGCGTCAGGCAACCGAATGTGCACAGCTTGCGCGCCTGACTCAGAGAACTCGATGCGATCTGCGAGCACGCGAAGAGCAAGGACCTCAGCTTTGGCCATAGCCTCGGCCTGCGACGCGCCGTAGACCAACACCCCTGGAAGCTCCGGAACCTCAGCGATCCAACGCCCGTCAGCTTCCTGCTCAACTACCAGACTAAGTTCCATCCCGCGACTCCTCGACAAGAGCATCAGGCTACCTCAAACAGCTCCTGCACCCCAACGCCGTGGTAAGCGGCCTGCGGCCGTCAATGTTCGGTTCATTCGAAACAATTCCCCGCTGGTCCGCTTGACCTTAATGTTAGGCCGCACTGCATCACCCCCACGGTTGCAAATCAATTGCAAGGCTCACGTCGTTGGGTGAACGGCCGGACCCATTGACCATCTCGTTGAATCTTGCTCCCGCAGCATACGAATCGACAGATAGGTACAAGCCCATGTACTCCCATTTGTTAACTCGCCTCTTAATGAAAAACGGGACCTTGTAGGAGGCGGCGGCAAGCATTGCTCCTGTTCTAGCCATGATGGGGCCGACACCACAGAGTATTTCACTCGGTGCTCGAGGGTTAAGTTCAGGAGTTACGCATACGGAGAGGACCAACCCGTTTAGCGTTGGAATACAGGCTTGCGTGCTACCACCCAATGCAGCATTGATCTGTTCTCGAGTGTAAGTTTTTCCAAGTATGAACAAAAAAAGGTCTCTATTGAATTTCGTCTGCGAGGATGACAAGGCGGTTAATGTGCGGCCTAACGCCTGAATTAAGCCGAGCCGCGAAGCGGCTTCGGCTTGAATGAATTGTTGAACGAAGCCGCTACGCGGCAGCTTGATACACCCTCGTCTCGCGCACCCAGCTGTGCGTCCGCCGCTGGCGGTTTCTCTGGAGACGAGGCTACGCACGTGAACACTTCCGATCAATCCGATTCGACGCGGTTCCATTCCGAGATGCAAGGGGCGCTGCGGCGTCAGGGGTTGAGTGAGGCGACGCGCGACAGTTACGCGCGGGCGTTGCGGCGGTTGCAGGAGCAGGTCGACCAGCCGCTTGATCAGCTCAACGTCAGCCATCTCTAGGACTACTTCTCCAAGTTGATCGAGAGCCACTCCTAGAGCACGGTCAAGGTGGATCGCTGCGGCCTGCAATTCTTCTACCGACACGTGCTGGAGCGCGATTGGAACTGGGTGCACATCGTGCGCCCGCCGCGCGAGCAGTGCATTCCCAACGTGTTGAGTCAGGCCGAGGTGGTGCGGCTGTTACGCTGCGTGCGCGAGCGGCGCTATCGCACGTATTTCTTCACCACCTACAGTCTCGGCCTGCGGCTGTCGGAGGCGCTGGCGACACTTTCGCAATGCCGAGGCACCGCACCTCGACTGCCGCTGCGATGCGTGCCTCGCCAGCGCCCGCCTGCCGCAGGCCTGCGGCCACCGCGCCTGTCCGCATTGCCAGCACGATCTCGGCGAGGCATGGCTTGAGCAGCAGCGAAGTTTGCGCTTGCCGGTGGACTATTTCCTGCTCACCTTTACCCTGCCGGCGCAGCTGCGCGGCTTAGCGCGCTGCCATCCGCGCGACGTCTTTGCCGCGCTGATGCAGTGCGCGTGGAAGACCCTGGCCCAGTTCGGACACAACGGCCGCGGCGTCGATCTGGGTGCCACCGCCGTCCTGCACACCCACAGCCGCGCACGCGACTTCCATCCGCATGTGCATCTGGTGGTGCCCGGCGGCGGGGTGAACCCGAAGACCGGGCGCTGGAAAAGCAAGCGACGCTGCCTGTTCAACAGCCGCCAACTGGGGACCGTGTTTCGCGCCAAGCTGCTGCAGCGGATGCGCGAGCTGGGTTTGAAACTGCCACCCAACCTGCCCGAACGATGGGTGGCGCACTGCGTCTGTGTGGGCGATGGTGACAAGGCGCTCGGCTATCTGGCCCGCTACCTCTACCGCGGCGTGCTGA
>Ga0163147_10005179_pt1 | contig 16055 bp, 12 predicted proteins | sample OliLakLV19MP6G1_FD_148597 | JGI IMG/M metagenome (GOLD analysis project Ga0163147, IMG submission 148597) | Freshwater microbial mat bacterial communities from Lake Vanda, McMurdo Dry Valleys, Antarctica- Oligotrophic Lake LV.19.MP6.G1 | ecosystem: Environmental > Aquatic > Freshwater > Lake >...
GGTTCAGATGGCGGCGCTGGATATTCAGGAAGTTTCTGGCAAGATTTGCAGTTTGGATAATCCGGACTGCGAAGCTTGTTCAGCGTAAAAGTGGTAAATGTTAAGTGATAAGTGATACACGCGCACCACTTATCACTTAACACTTAACACTAAAAATAACGGTTGCCGGGGGTGGCAATTTAAACAGTTGGAATTTTACATGTATACACGTTGAACCCATTCTGCTTGCAAAGGCTTGCGGATTTGGTGAAGACGGTTCCCTCTACTTGAAACGCTTTTCCCACACTTAGTTTCTTCCTGCTGGCTGCTGCTGGTGACCGTTTATTTTTACCCGCCTTAGCACGCAGTGCGAAGGCGGGTTGCCAGAACTAGCGGCGCCATCAACTGCTGCAGAAAAGGTATTTATCACAAATTAGAAGGCTTTTTTATTTTTGTAGGAGATGTACTTAAATTTATTTTCAAAAAAATTTGTGAGATTCAAATTTATACTCTACCTTTGTAGGGTCATTACAAGAGAATAAATTTTGAAAACAAGTTTAAGTCATATCGCCACCATTCATACAGGAGTTTTTGCAAAGCCAGTCTCCAAAGGAGATGTGGTATATTTACAGGCCAGGCATTTTGATGAATTCGGAGCATTGACTTCCGCCCTCCATCCGGACCTTCAAGCAAGCAAGACCACTGAAAAGCACCTCCTCCGGCCCGGCGATGTGCTTTTTGCCGCCAAAGGCGCTAAGAATTTTGCTGCCGTTTATGAAAGCCAAAATCCAGCCGCAGTAGCTTCCACTACTTTTTTTGTTATTCGGCTCCTGGATCACACCATCCTTCCTGCGTACTTGGCCTGGGTGCTCAATAACCCAACATCTCAGAAGATACTTAAAGGCAACGCCATTGGCTCTGCCATGGTTTCTATTTCCAAAACGGTGCTGGAGAAGTTAGAAATCGCCCTGCCTTCTATTCAGCAACAGCAATGCATCCTTGAAATTGCCCGATTGAGCAAAAAAGAAAATTCCATAGTGCTCAAACTGGCTGAACTGCGACAACAACATATTCAACAACAACTCATCAACGCAATAGACAAATCTAATGGCTAAAATAACCCAAAAAGACATCAACGATGCCGTGTGGAAAGCCTGCGACACCTTCCGTGGTAGTATTGACCCCAGCATTTACAAGGATTATGTGCTGACCATGCTTTTCATCAAGTACCTCAGCGATGTACATGACGACAAGCAGGAGGCTTATCTGGCCAAATACAACGGCGACACCGAACGTGCTAAACGCGCCATGCAGCACGAACGATTTATCGTGCCCGACCACAGCCATTTTAAATATCTATACGAACACCGCAACGAATCTAATATTGGTGAGCTGATTGATGTGGCTTTGGAAGACCTGGAAGAGGCCAATCGGGAAAAACTCTACAGCGAAGATGGCGCCGGTATTTTCCAAAACATCAATTTCAATAGCACGGTGCTGGGCGATACCAAAGACAAAAACACCCGGCTGAAAAACCTGCTGCTGGATTTTAATGAAAAAAAATTAGACCTGCGGCCCTCACACCTCGAAGGCACCGACATTATTGGGGGGGCTTACATGTTCCTGATTGAAAACTTTGCCAGCGATGCCGGCAAAAAAGCGGGAGAATTTTTCACACCCAAAGAAGTCTCCACACTCATTGCCAAACTCACCAAATCAAAACCTGGCTCCAGGATATGCGACCCTACTTGTGGCTCGGCTTCGCTGCTCATTAAAGCCGGGGAAGAAGTGGGCTCTGACAATTTTTCTCTGTACGGACAGGAGGCCAACGGCAGCACTTGGGCCCTGGCGGTGATGAACATGTTCCTGCATGGATTCGACAATGCCACCATCCGCTGGGGCGATACCATCCGCAACCCCAAACTAAAAGAAGGCGATTCACTGATGAAGTTCGATACGGTGGTGGCGAACCCACCGTTTTCGCTCGATAAATGGGGCAAGGTGGAAGATAAAGAGGGTGAAAAAACAACCGTAAGTTATGACCCGGAAACCGATCAATATAACCGCTTTTGGCGCGGTGTTCCACCCAAGAGCAAAGGCGACTGGGCCTTTATCAGCCACATGATCGAAACCACCTATGAAGGCCGCGGCAAGGTGGGCGTGGTGGTGCCACATGGCGTCTTGTTCCGGGGCAGCAGCGAAGGCAGAATCCGGCAGCGCACCATTGAAGAAAATATACTGGAAGCCGTGATTGGCCTGCCAGCCAACCTGTTTTTTGGCACCGGCATACCGGCGGCCATTCTGATTTTCAACAAGGGCAAGGCCAGCAATACCAACGTCTTGTTCATAGATGCCAGCAAACAATACGAAAGCGCCAAAAACCAAAACAGGCTGCGGGGTACTGATATTGAACACATTGTAAATACTTACCGGGATTTTAATGCCGGTAAACTGCAAGCAGGTATCGTAGAAGACAAATTCAGTTACGTCGCCACCTTTGAGGAGATTCAAGAAAACGAGTTCAACCTGAACATCCCGCGTTATGTGGACACGTTTGAAGAAGAAGCGGAAGTGGATATTGCGGCGGTGCAGCTGGAGATTGAAAAACTTGAAGGGGAATTGAAAACGGTGCAGGTAGAGATGGATAAATATTTGAAAGAATTAATGCAATGAAAAATATTTACGATTCGGGGGAATTGTCAGAGGCCGAAACTTGTGCAATTTTTGCACAAGTTCAAAATAAATTTCATTGGGGTGTTGTTGGCGAGGACGCCCAACAACGGATAGAAAACATAACCAAAGAATTTACAGGAGAAAAGAACAATTGCAAAGAAAAAAGAATTGATAATCAACGATTTAGAATATTCTTCTTTGCAGGGTTCTTTGCAAAAATGTAAACTTAACGACACCTGGGAGCTAATTTATTACCCTAATTTTAAAGATTGAAAATATGCCAAAAGATAAAAAAACAACTATTACGGTTCAGGGTACTGCTATTACCATTCTCTCCCAAAAGGAGGATGACTATATATCGATAACGGACATGTTGAAAGCAAAAGACGGAGATTTTTTCATTTCGGACTGGCTAAGAAACAGAAATACCATTGAGTTTTTGGGTGTCTGGGAAAGTGTTTACAACCCTGCTTTTAATTACGGCGAATTCGCCATAATTAAAAGTCAGGCGGGCTTGAACAGCTATAAGTTAAGCGTAAAAGAATGGGTTGAAAAAACCAATGCAATCGGCCTGAAAGCGACCACCGGAAGATATGGAGGGACGTATGCCCACAAGGATATTGCCTTTGAGTTTGGTATGTGGATTAGCGCCGAATTTAAAATTTACCTAATCAAAGAATTCCAACGCCTCAAAGAAGATGAAAACCGTAGACTATCTTTAGAGTGGAACCTGAACCGCACCTTAGCTAAGGTAAATTACCGTATCCATACCGACGCCATTAAACAAAATATCATCCCGCCAAACCTTACCAGAGAGCAGGAGCAGTTTATTTATGCGAACGAAGCCGATGTATTGAACGTAGCCCTGTTTGGCAAAACCGCCCAACAATGGCGAAAAGAAAACCCAGGTAAAGAAGGCAACATAAGAGATTACAGCAGCATTGAACAATTATTGGTGCTCGCAAACTTAGAAAGTATGAACGCTGAGTTCATACGAATGGAATTGCCTCAACCTGAGCGGCTTAGAAAACTCAATACCATCGCCATACAACAACTGAAATCATTGACCGCTAACCCCAATATCAAAAAATTAGGCGATGAGAAATAACAATAAAACACCCACCATCCAATACTTATAAGTGGCCGCCTGGCAGACTTGTTCACAAAAAAAACGAACTTAAAACGATGAATAATAATAACACGAAGCCTTTGTATAATGGGGAAATTCCGGAAGATTGGGAGGTGAAGCGGCTCAAAGATGTTGCTGAAGCTAAAGGAGGTTATGCGTTTGATAGCAAGAAATTTAAAGATACTGGCATGTATCAAGTAGTTAAAATGAGCAACCTATATGATAATACACTTGACTTAGATAGGTCAAGTTCCTATTTGGATGAGGCGGATTTAAGTTTATTAGAAAAGGAGAGCACGCTTGAAAAGGATGATATCATAATGACACTAACAGGTACCACTGGAAAGAGAGATTATGGGTATTCATACCAAATAACTAAAGAAACAAGGCTGCTTCTAAATCAACGGATTGCAAAAATTTCTTTAAAAAATTCTGATTCAAAATATCTGTTTTACGCAATAAAAACAAACCAGTTTTTAGATCAATTTTTTTATACAGCGAAAGGTGGGACAGGAAATCAAGCCAACGTTGGTATTAGTGATCTGTTATCTCTAAAAATTCTTATCCCGCCCCTACCCGAACAACGCGCCATAGCCCAAGTCCTCTCTACCTGGGATACCGCCATCAGCAAAACCCAGGCCCTCATAGCCCAAAAAGAACTGCGCAAAAAATGGCTCATGCAGAATCTGCTGACGGGGAAGAAACGGTTGCCCGCCTTCGCTAAGGCTTCGGCGGGTAAAGAGGGGGTTGAGGAGGCGTGGGAGGAGCGTCATTTGGGAGAAATGTTTGCTGAAAGAAATGAGACCAAGTTTTTTGACTTGCCACTTCTTTCGGTCGGCGCATCCGGAATTTATCCACAATCTGATTCCATAAAAAAGGACACTTCAAACGAAGATAAATCAAAATACAAAAGAATTTACCCTGGGGACATTGGCTACAATACGATGCGAATGTGGCAGGGGAGAAGCGCTTTGTCTGACCTTGAGGGCATCGTAAGCCCTGCGTACACGATTGTTACTCCAAGGGAAAAGGCTGATTCAATATTTTTCTCCTATTTGTTCAAAACGCCCAAGTTGATGAATCTTTTTTGGCGCAACTCCCAGGGATTGGTAGATGACACTTTGAATTGCAAGTTCAAAGACTTTGAAATCATTAAAGTTAAGCTACCCAATACAAAAGAAGAACAAACTGCCATCGCCCAAGTCCTCCAAGCCGCCGACAAAGAAATCCAACTGCTCAAAACCAAAACGGAGCGGCTGAGGGAGCAGAAGAAGGGGCTGATGCAGGTGTTACTAACTGGAAAAAAAAGGTTAACTATTAAACAAAATTAGTATGAAAAGAGAGTTACACACACTTTACATTAAACATGATAGTCAATTTAAAACGCTATCAAAAATTGCTTTATCCCAACTTATTCTAAAGATAGTCTACCTGAAGGGTGACGGCACATTATTGCGTCAAGTAGAAGCAGAATTAGCTACGGTGCTATCATCTCCTGTCTCTAAAAAGGATATTGAAGATGCAATTAGGGTATTAATAAAGGCTCGAAAATTGAATGTTAAGTCGAATCGATATTTTATTCACAATGATTACAAATCTGATCTTTCCAAAGAAATAGACAGCAACAAGAATTTACTTTCAAAAGTACTTGTCAAGTATTTCTCTAAAGCGGAAAGCGAAAGGCAAGATATTGAAGATTGGTTCAATGATAGTGCTATCTGTTTTTTTGAGAAGTGCAGTTTTGAATGGTTTCAGCAAGTTTCATATAAAGGGAGAAACGGTTCTAACGTAGTTCCAAATATACATGAGATACTCGACAGTATTTTGCTAAAGAATATTAAAATAGTTGATGCTGATAAAGAATGGCTCAAGAACCAATTTGTTAAATTTATTGATAGTGAAGATGCCGAAGATAATTTACTGTTTTGGTATTATGGCATTTCAATGTTTTCATCTAGACTCATAACGGCAAGGAACTATGCGGATGGAATTACTATTGAAATGTTTAAAGATAGTAAATTTATTTTGGACACAAATATCTTGATGATTTTAGATTTAGAAGAGCATGAATTATCTAACTCCCTAGAATCTTTAGAAACTATTTTTGAGCAATTGAATATTACGCCAATATATCTCCATACCACAAGGGATGAATATCTACGAGCAATGGATTGGAGGCGAACCGAAACAACCAGGGTTTTTGAAAACTTCCAACTAAGTGTGTTAAAGTCATCAGATTGCCCATTTATTCAAACAGCATTGCGCAGACGCTGCACAAATGGTGAGGATGTACAACGTATGTTTAATAAATTGATGGATTTGCCTACTGTTTTTAATGACAGTTTGCCAATAATACATTATGATTATACTGAACTCAGTGAAGCTATTGAAATTGGACAAAATGATGCTAATCTGAAATCTAAAATAAAAGAGACGTATAAGAAAAAAACAGGCTTGGATAAAAGGGAAAAGCCAGTAATTCACGATGCCGGCTTAATAAGTGGCGCTCAATTCATTAGAAAAAGTGAAAATTGTTGGATTATTACCAGCGATAGCACAATGAAAAGGTTTGCTATCGAGCACTGCATTAGAGATGACAATGAGATCGCTGTAGGTTTAGATGTAATTATTGGTTTAATGGCTGTAAATAGTGGAGGTGTAAATATGGATGCTTCTAACTTTGCTCCATTATTTAAAAACCTAATAAAATACTCACTTATTCCAGAGAGCAATGCTTTTGAAATTAAAGACCTTGTATTTATATTGAGAACAAATATCAAGGTTAACGAATTACCTGATGATAAGGTAATTGAAGTTGCAAAAGAAGTAAAACGCTTGCGGATTTCTGGCGAGGAGGAGGAGAATGTAGCGCTGTACTTGAGAAGGTTTATGGAAGGTGATACCATTGGATTGTTAAAAGATGTTGAGGAGGCTTTAAGTAAAGAAAGTAATGCCAAAATAAAAAAAGAGGAGGCTGAGCGAGAACGCGATTTTGCTTACCATGAAATCCGAGATAGAAGAAGAGGTGAGCTTCGAGATCAATATGATTCTAAACTCAGAAACAATAGGATTTTTATGCTTGGTATTCCTATTATTGTTGCTGCTATTGTATTTGCTTCATTTAAATATGGATTAACTGATACTAGAGAATCAATTCAGTACTTGATTGGGTGTTCTGTGGAACTTATTTTTGGATTACTCCCTCTCATTCCGCTAAACAAACGTTTTGTAAGAAAGCATAGTGAATATGTTAATGCGATTAACCGTATCGTTGAAAACGAGATTTTGGAATTGAAAAACAGGGCCAAATAATGGACACCCCCAGTTTCACAGAAGAGCACATCAGCCAAATACCAGCCTTGCAGTTGCTGTAAAATCTGGGTATTTATAAATCTAAAAAATGACCCATGGCCTATAAATTACCAATACTTCCGCTGAATATCGAATTAGAAACAAAATCGATAATGAGAAAAGTCGCTACTGCTCGCGGTGCATTAGCGGAGCTAAAAGGGGCTGCCACCAGCATCCCCAGCGAAAACATCTTGATCAACACGCTCTCCTTGCAGGAGGCCAAGGACAGCTCGGCCATTGAAAACATCATCACGACCCACGATGAGTTATACCCGTCTGATGCCTTTGCCAGAAAATTTAAAAGCATCGCCTCCAAGGAAGTGCACAATTATGCTGCGGCGTTGAATAATGGTTTTCAAATCGTAAAAAAGCGGGGGTTTATTTCCAACAACCATATCGTGCAGATTCAAAGAAGATCACATCAGCCAGGTCCCGGCTTTGCAGTTGACGCAAAATCTGGCATAAATTAATCCTATAATATGACAACAGCAGCATTAGAAAACACCCTCCAACAGCTTCGCAACCTGACTGCCGAAACGGAGGTGGTTGAGTTTAAAGAAGCCAAGAACACGTATGATTTTACAAAACTGGGCAGATACTTTTCGGCCTTGAGCAACGAAGCCAATCTAAAAGGCAAAGCTTATGCCTGGTTGATTTTTGGCATTGAAAACAATCAGCACAAGATCGTCAATAGCCAGTTTCGTCCACAGCGCAAAGACCTGGATAGCCTTAAAAGTGGAATAGCAAATAAAACGACGAATCGAATTACATTCATTGAAATACATGAACTGCAATTTCCAGAAGGTCGAGTGGTGATGTTTCAAATACCTGCTGCTCCCAAGGGTTTTCCAATTGCTTTTGATGGGCATTATTATGGAAGGGACAATGAAGAACTGGTCCCCTTGAATCTGGAAGAAATAGAGCGTATCCGCGCGCAGGCAACCACGGAAGACTGGAGTGCTGCCATTATTCCAGATGCTACTATTGATGATTTGGATGAAGACGCCATTGACTTGGCCAGAAAAAACTTTAAAAACAAGTTCCCGGAAAAAGCGGCAGAGGTGGACACTTGGGATGCTATTACCTTTTTGAATAAAGCCAAAATTACCATCAAAGGCAAAATTACCAGAACGGCCATTATTCTGTTGGGTAAAGAGGATTCGGAGCATTTTATAAACCCGGCAGAAGCAAAAATCCGTTGGTTGCTGAGGGATGCCAAGGGGAATGATAAGGACTATGCCGTGTTTGGTTGCCCTTTACTACTGGCAGTGGACAAGGTGTATGCCAAAACCCGCAACTTGAAATACCGATACCTCAAAGAAGGAACGCTTTTCCCGGATGAGGTGAATCAATACGAGCCTTACTCCATTCGAGAAGCCTTGAATAACTGCATAGCCCACCAGGATTATGCCAAGCATGGCCGTATCAATGTGGTAGAAATGGACGACCAGTTGATTTTTACCAATCTGGGCTCCTTTATCCCGGGCAGTGTAGAAAGGGTAATCAAGGAAGATGCCCCGGAAGAACATTACCGAAACCGCTTCCTGGCAACTGCTATGTTTAACCTGAAAATGGTGGATACGGCTGGCGGCGGCATTAAGAAGATGTTTAATTTCCAACGAGATCGTTTTTTCCCAATGCCAGATTATGACCTGTCGGAAGGCAAAGTCAAGGTAGCTATTTCAGGCAAGGTACTGGACATGGAATATGCCCGACTCCTTGCCAGAAATAGGGATTTAACCTTGGAAGAAATCATGCTGCTGGATAAAGTCCAGAAAAAGCAACCATTAACGGCATCGGAGGAAAAACATCTAAAAGCCAAGCAGTTGATCGAGGGCAGAAGACCCAATTATTATATCGGCCTTAAAGTGGCGCAAAAAACAGGGCAAAAAGCGTCCTATTCCAACAATAGGGCTTTTGATAAGGCATACTATCTTGATTTGATAGAGAAGTTTGTCCGAACACATGGTAGTGTGGAACGAGGTGAAATAGATGAACTTCTTTGGAAAAAACTTCCGGATTGGATGGATGATAAGCAGAAGAAAGTGAAGATAAACAACCTGTTATCAGAGATGCGGAGAAAGAATAAGATAGAGAATCAAGGAAGCGATGCAAAGCCGATATGGGTTCTAATAAAAGCGATTTGATTCGAGATTTAATTAGAGATTTATTAGAGAACCTATTAGAGAAATGGTTATAACTATTTGAATTACAATGGTTAATGGCCAAATTATGATAAAAAACCTAAGAGGTTTAACATCCTGAAAAGGTAACTTGAATAGGAGGGTCATGTAAAGAAAACAGGCAAAGGCTTTCCATAAGAAACACAACATGTAAAGAAAAGTGCCATTTCCTTTACAAGAGCGGAAGAACATGTAAAGAAAAAAGCCATTTCCTATACATGTTCCAAAAACATGTATAGGAGTATATATTTAAGTAGATGTTCTACTAAATGCTTTGAGTGCCCTTAAAAATACTTAATTGCTTGACAATAAACAACATGGATACACCCAGTTTCAAAGAAGATCACATCAGCCTGATTCCTGCCTTGCAGATGCTGCAAAAGTTGGGCTACACCTATCTTAGTCCGGGGGAGGCTGACAAACTCCGGGGCGGTAAAACCAGCAACGTCTTGCTGGAGGATATTTTGCGCAAGCAGCTGAAAGAGATCAATGCTGAAAAGCGGATCAGCTCCACCAAAACCACCTATATCAGCGATGCCAACATCGAAAACGGCATCCGGTCCTTGAAGGAGTTGCCCATGCAGGAGGGTTATATCCATGCCTCCGAAGCCTTGTACAACCTAATCACCCTTGGTAAAGCTTTTGAACAAAGTTTTGATGGCGATAAAAAGAGCATCACGCTGCAGTATATCGACTGGAAAAACCTGGAAAACAATGTGTTTCATATCACGGAGGAGTATAGCGTGATGCGCAGTACCAGCAAAGAGCATTACCGTCCTGATTTGGTGTTGTTTGTGAATGGCATTCCGTTTTGCATCATCGAATGCAAACGACCCGACATGAAGGAGCCTTTGAAACAGGCCATCAGTCAGCACTTGCGCAACCAGCAGGAAGACGGCATCCGCGCCTTGTATGTGTATGCGCAACTCACCCTGAGTCTGGCCACCCAGCAGGCCTCCTACGCCACCAATGGCACCCCGGAAAAATTCTGGGCGCATTGGGAAGAAAAATTTCTGACAGAGACGGAAGCAAGCACCTACCGGAACGATTTGCAGGCAATTAAGAATGATCCTTTATCCCTTGCTCAAAAAGACAAGCTGTTTTCGGACCGATTCCGCTACGTCCGGCAATACTTTGACGCCTTAGAAACCGAGCACATTCTGCCCACCATTCAGGACGAATACTTGTACGGCTTGTGTCGCCCGGAACGTTTGATGGACCTGGTGTTCAACTTCGTGTTGTTTGATGATGGAGAAAAGAAAATTGCCCGATACCAGCAATTTTTTGCCATTAAAAAAGCAATCAAGCGCATTCTTAATATAGAAGGTTTACCTGCCGGGCAGGCGGGTGGCAGAAGAAAAGGGGGCGTCATCTGGCATACTCAGGGCAGTGGAAAATCCTTAACCATGGTCATGCTGGCGCAGGCGATTGCGATGGAGCCCACCATCCGCAATCCAAAAATCGTGTTGGTGACCGACCGTACTGATTTGGACGATCAGATCACTGGCACCTTTCGAAAGTGTGGAAGGTTTGTAGAAAATGCGACCACCGGGCAAAGATTGGTGGAATTGCTGGAAAGCAAAAGAGATGCAGTGGTCACTACCATCATTAATAAATTCGTGGCGGCCATGAAGAAAATCCGCCAGCCTTTGGAGAGCCCCGACATATTTGTGTTGGTAGATGAGGGCCATAGAACCCAGCATGGTACTTTCAACGTGGACATGCAAAAGACCTTGCCTAATGCGTGCTTCATTGCCATGACCGGGACGCCGTTGTTCAAAAAAGATAAAAGCACGGCGGCGAAATTTGGTGGCATAATTGATGCCTACACGGTTGCCCAAGCGGTGAAAGACAAGGCGGTGGTACCACTTTTATACGAAGGTCGGCTGGCACGACAAACTGTAAATTCTGGTCCGCTGGATACCTTTTTCGAAATGGTGTCTGAGCGCTTGACCGAGTACCAGAGAACCGATTTTAAGAAGAAATTCAGCAGAGCGGATCAACTCAACAGCGCGGAACAAAGGATGTATGCCATTGCCTGGGATATTAGTTTGCATTTTCGGGATAATTGGCAGGGAACGCCCTTCAAAGCTCAATTGGTTTGCGACAAAAAAATAAATGCCATTCGCTACAAGGAGTTGCTGGATGATATCGGACTGGTGAGCAGCGAAGTCCTGATTTCGGCCCTGGACGAAAGAGAAGGAGAGGACAGTGCGTATGCAAAATCCACCGAGCGGGAAAACAAGTTTTGGAAAAAGATGATGGACGAGCACGGCAACGCAAAAGCCTATGAAAAGAACCTCATCAGCCGGTTTAAAAAACAGAAAGACCCGGAGATTATTATTGTGGTGGACAAACTGCTCACGGGATTTGATGAGCCTAAAAACACCGTTTTGTACCTCACCCGCAATCTGCAAGGGCATAAGCTGTTACAGGCAATTGCGCGGGTAAACCGTATTTATCCGGATAAGGAATTTGGGTATATCATTGATTATTATGGGGTGATAGAAAATTTGGATGATGCCTTGGAATTGTATTCCACTTTTGAAGATTTTGATGCAGCTGACCTGGATGGTACGTTGGTCATAATTGCGGATGAAATCAAGAAACTGCCCCAGAAGCACTCGGAATTGTGGGACATTTTCAAAACGGTTGCTAATAAACGAGACGCTGAAGCCTATCAATTGCTTTTAAAAGATGAAGCCCTCCGAGTGCAGTTTTACGATAAGTTGGCAGCCTTTGCCAAGGGATTGAAACTGGCGCTTTCCTCCGTTCAGTTCCACAAAGAAGTAGAAGAAAAAATCATAGATCGGTATAAAGCCGATTTGGCCATGTTCCTGAAACTTCGGTTGGCAGTGGTGGAACGGTATAGCGACACCATTGATTACAGACAATATGAAGGACAAATTCAGAAACTAATCAATACGCATATCACCAGTGAAAAGGTAGAGACCATCACAGCATTGGTGAATATTTTCGATAAAGAGAAGTTTCAGGCGGAAGTTGAAAATACCACCGGAAAGGCAGCCAAAGCAGATAAAATTGCCAGCAGAACCGCCAAACATGCCACTGAGAAAATGGAGGAGGATCCGGCCTTTTACAAGAAGTTTTCGGAGTTATTGAAAGAAACCATTGCCGACTATGAGGCAAAACGGATCAATGAAGCCCAATACCTAAGCAAGGTTACAGATATCATGGAAAATGTGCTGGCGCATACGGACAGCGACATTCCGGAGGTGTTGAATGGGAAAGAGGCTGCTAAGGCGTTTTACGGATTGGCCCTGGAGTCGCTCAGTGAAAAATTGCAAGACCCCATCGTGAGAAAGTCGATTGCTACGGAGACCGCTTTACAGGTGGATGGTCTGATAAAAGATGCTGTGCTCGACCATGGCAAACCAATTATTGACTGGCAGTATAAAACCAACATAACTGGCAAACTGCTCATCGATATTGGCGACTATTTGATTGATGAAGTTAGGGATAAATACAGCATCCATTTGTCATTTGGAGAGATGGATGAAATTGCAAACAAGTGTATTGAGGTAGCTAAAATCCGTTACAAGTGATCACAGAGCACATTCAGTTTGGTTCAAAGAAGATTGATTTTCGTCTGGAGTATTCCGATCGAAAATCGCTGGGTATTACGGTTACGCCCGACCTGGATGTATTGGTGCGAGCGCCTGTAGATACAACGATGGACAAAATCAAAGAGAAACTGCGCAAAAAAGCACCGTGGATACTCAAACAGCAAAGTTTCTTTCTCTCTTTTCATCCGAAAACACCTGCACGGAAATACGTCAGTGGCGAAAGACATTTGTATCTTGGCAGGCAATACCGTTTGAAAATTGAAATCAGAGAAATAGAATTCGTTAAGCTGAAAGGTAAATTTATTGAAATCAGTACGACGGATAAAGCAAGGGCGGAGCAATTGCTAAAAGGCTGGTATTTTAATGGGGCAAAAACAAAATTTCATGCTATTGCGAAGGGGCTGATTAACAAATTTGAAAAATACAATGTGGAGCCAAGCTCGATGATCCTCCGAGCTATGCCAACCCGTTGGGGAAGCTGCACAGCAAAAGGAAAAATCATCCTGAATCCGGAGTTGATTAAAGCTCCGAAAGGTTGTATTGAGTATGTGATCATACATGAGTTGTGTCATTTGATACATCACGACCACACACAAAAATTCATAGATTTACAAACCAGGGAGATGCCGGACTGGCAGAAGTGGAAGGCAAAATTGGAAAGGTTGCTGGCATGACCTAGTTTCAACAAAAGACTCTAAAGTCAAAGAAGCTCCTGCTGGCGCGAGAATATCTACCCCAAAACAAGCACCCAAGCCAGATTCCCATAAATTCCAAGCCCAAAGAACACTGGCGCGACGCTTTAGAGCATTTCTATTGTTCCAGACAGTAATGTGGTAATGCGTCGCGCCAGCGTTCTCCAATCTTGGTTTTTTGGGCTAGCCTCGTGCAGGCGGGGTATTTCTTTTGGCGCGTCTGCCTACCTTGACATATAAAAATTGAAGTATGAAAATGCCCAAATTGCTTTATAAATACTCTACAATTAACGAAGACATAAAGAAATCTTTACGAGAATCCTATATCTGGTTTGCTCAAAAGGATACTTTAAATGATCCCTTTGACTTACAATATCAACTTACGGATAGGTTTCAACTAGAAATCCTAAAAGAGTTCATTGAAAGTCCAGAATACCTATCCCAATTAAAGGGAGGTATATTCGCTTCTGTAATCCGCCATAAATTTGAAAGTGATACAGAATTTAGGGTGAAAGAAATAAATATTATTTTTCAAAAAATTCAGGGACAGTTTCATATTTCTTGCTTCACTGGAGTTGAAGATAATCTCCTAATGTGGTCATATTATGCAGGTAAACATACCGGAATTTGTCTTATTTATGATTTGAATAAATTTTCGGACATCTGCTTTCCTGTCAACTATTCCCAAGATTATCCAATCCATGATTGTTATGAAGATCTTAATAAAAAAGGCTTTTCAACAAAAAGTAAGCACTGGGAACATGAAGAGGAATGGAGATTAGTTTCGAAGGAAAAAGGGAAAGTTGTAATACCAATGGAATGGCTAAAGGGTATTATTTTCGGATGCATGACGACTAAAAATGATAAAGAAGATATACTTAATATTTGTAAAGAATCAGGCTATAAAAACCTTGTTTTTTTTGATATGTCCAAAAGTGACTATGAATATAAACTAATTAAGGCCCGTTTTACACCTACATAACCCTGCTGGCGCGAGGATATCTAAATCAAAGAACAATCAAATCCGCGCTAGATTCCATTGAAATCCCAAGCCCAAAGAACGTTGGCGCGACGTTTCGGCGCATTTCTATTGTTCCAGACAGGTATATGCTAAAGCATCGCGCCAGCGTTCTCCGCGCTTGGTTTTTTGGGTAAGCCTGGCGCCAGCGGGTGATTTTAGGCTATATTTGCATCGTACGAAACAAAAATAAACACCTTGAAAGAGGGTTTTAACCTTATCGAATTCGATAAGGTTAAAAGTGAATCTGGTACCAATCGCTTCATTTTGTCAGTCAGTAAGTGGGTTGATACCACTGGTGCTGTAGGAATCACAACGAAAGCTGGCCGTCATGGAGGAGGTACCTTTACACACAAGGATATTGCTTTGGCGTTCTGCTATTGGGTAAGTCCTGTTTTCCAGTTGTACCTTATCAAGGAGTTCCAAAGGTTGAAGGATCAAGAAGCCCTGGAGAACAAAGAGGCTTTGGACTGGAACCTGAAACGTACACTGGCTAAAGTCAATTATCGCATCCATACCGATGCGGTTAAAACGCACCTTATCCCCCCAAGAATTAAAGGGACGAACCAAGAGGGCGTTGCTTACGCGACTGAAGCGGATATTTTAAACCTTGCCTTGTTTGGTGTAACTGCAAAGCAGTGGCGCGAATCAAATCCAGACTTAAAAGGGAATATCAGAGACCACGCCAGTGCTGAGCAGTTACTGGTGCTGGTTAATCTGGAGAACCTGAATGCTCACTTTATCCAAGAGGGCGTGGTTAAAGATGAGCGCCTCTTGAAGTTGAACCAGATTGCGATTCACCAAATGCAGTTACTCTCTGATCCGAAAACGCTACAAGGGTTCAAGCAGTTATCTGATGAAAGGCCTGTATTAAAAAAATAATTCCACCCTGCGTGGTATTTCCAATGCTACCGTTGTGCAATTGTTACAACACCAAGCGCGGCGGGGAAAATAGTAGTTAATTTCATTTTACCAGGATTTCCTGCGTAGAGGCGCTGGGTCAAGACCTGTCCCGTACCAAAGGTCGGGAAGACCCAGGCTCGGCGGGCGAAGACCGTGCAGGGCAAAAAGCTTCCTACAATCATGCGTGTAAAATACAAAATACGCGATCAGCAAGGGCTAAACTCGTGAGCAGACCAGAATATTGGCTGTACAGCAGTGCGCGTAATTATGCAGAAGGCCAGAGCAATTATGAGGTAAACCTTTTGTGGACGGATTTCGACAAAGATGGCGGCTGGTTTTTGGGTAATGTTGATTATCCTGAGTTAGATTGAAGGTTAAAAGGTTGGCTCAAATTGCATTTGCTGGTAAACCGGCGGGAATAGTATGTCACGATGCTAAAGCATCGCGCCAGCGTTCTCCGAGCTTGGTTTTTTTTAGGGAAGCCTGGCGCAAGCGGGGCGGTGGATGCTTCGACTCAACAAATACTCAACGAATTATGGA
>Ga0163147_10005182_pt1 | contig 16045 bp, 15 predicted proteins | sample OliLakLV19MP6G1_FD_148597 | JGI IMG/M metagenome (GOLD analysis project Ga0163147, IMG submission 148597) | Freshwater microbial mat bacterial communities from Lake Vanda, McMurdo Dry Valleys, Antarctica- Oligotrophic Lake LV.19.MP6.G1 | ecosystem: Environmental > Aquatic > Freshwater > Lake >...
TATATTCCGGGATCACCGGATGAAACGACGACAACCGATCGCCCGGCTGCTGCTAGTTCCAGGGCATGGCGAGCGCGATCGAGTTCAACACGATTATCTGATTCGTGTCGCTGCTTGCCCTGGATAAAATCCGCGACTAAATCCAAATAGGTTTTATACCCTACAAAATCCGTAGCAGTTTGCAAAATAGCTTTCACTTCCGGCGACATCCAGCGGGCGGCTCCTGGGCCAGTGCCAATGATGGATAGTTTACCTGAGCCAAGGGCGACGGGATGATAGACCAAATGCGTTGCACTGCCTATAGTGGGGCGATCGGTAATCTCGATAACATTAGTGCTATCCGCAGCTACGGGAAGATTACTTTGACTCAACCACGGGGCATGTCCGATAATCCGCACGGTTGCCCCAGCCAATAAATCAGACGTAAAAGATTTGGCATGTTCTGGATTGGACAAGCGATAGCCAGCCGGGGGCGACTCCAATACCAAGTTAAATCGTAGTTGTCCTGTAGCGGTTAGGGCAGGTTTGATATTTAGCGTGTGGGCGATCGTCTTAGCCAACTCATTTGCTCCAGTTAAGCCACCTAGCAGTGGCACTACAGCACTGCCATTTTCGGCGACTGCAATTACCGGCGGTTCAGCGCGTTTATCACTGAGCAGCGGTGCCAGAGTGCGAATTAAGATCCCGGCTGCACAAACACCAATGATGGGGGTGCCGGCGGTATATAACTCGCGCACCGTTTCCCCAAAGTTATCATAGGATACCTCTACGGTTTGAGTCCGTCCCACCAACCCGTAAAGCTTTGCCCCTGGTAGGACGGACTGGATTTGCTGCGCTACAGCAACGCTGGCTTCTCCCAGAATGACGATCGCAGGCGGTTTCATAGGGGCAGTTTTATTGAGAGGAATTATTGCTATGGTGTTGCCGCTCTGCCAACATCTGACTAAAAGCTAAATGTGCTGGGGAACTGATTCCGGCTTGCAGGACAGATAATACTGCTCCCATATCTTCTTGCCCGATCGCACTAGCATCCAACCATAAGCCTGGAAAAACCTGACTATGAATGATGCCCTGTTCATCAGGCAGTAAGGAAATATAGTCACCATCCTGAAGCTGAAACCAATTAATTTTCTGCTCAAATATTTGCCAGACGATATATTCTTGAACACCACTCCGCCGATAGGCTCGCTTTTTGTCCCCAAGGTCGATCGTCGCACTACTTGCCGCAATTTCTGCTACCAGTTCGGGTGCCCCTTCTATATACCCATCTTCGGTGATGATGGAGCATCCCCCACTTTGGGAATTGATAATTAACACACCATCGGGCTGGGGTTCATTGTCGGTATCTAGGCGGACTGTTGGTTCAATTCCCATTTCCACTTGTGGAATGGAAGCTACATATACTCCCAACCATATAATTAAATGCCCGTGGGGTTTGGCGTGGAGTCTGAAACGGAGGGGTGATGCCATGTAAACGACTCCTTCAATCAGTTCAGCTTTCTTGAGGTCTGTCATGGCGGTATAGCGACGCTCGAATTCAGAGCGAGTTAGCCGATCGCCATTCTCCAAGGGGGGCAATTGATGAGTTATAAGGGTTGTCATGGTTGCAGCCTCGATCGATATATAGGAGTAGTTTATTGAGGTCGGGTTTGGCTAGGAATCAGAATCAGCGCCCAGTAGGGAACCTCGGCGGGATCAACCTCGGCGATCGGACGAATCCGCTGATTGGGCATGGTGGCCCGTTCGATGTAGAGGGCCCGTGAGAATAATCCTAGCGTTTCCAAAACCCGCCGCACCTTGGCGAAGTGCCGACCTAGTTTGATAATTACAGCGGCATCGACCCCTATGAGGCGATCGTGCAGAGTGGATTCATCCAAAGTAGCAGGCATAATACTCAATACATCATTGCGGTAGGTCAGGGGTGCGCCGAGCATAGCCGCACTGGCAAAGGTGGAGGAAATTCCCGGTATAACCTCTGTATCAAACCGTCCCGCTAGACGATTAAAAATGTACATAAAGGAGCCATAGAGCATGGGTTCTCCTTCACATAACACGGCCACATCCCGCCCTGCCGCCAAGTGCTGGGCAATGGTTTCAGCACCAATATCGTAGTAGGGTTGGGACGATCGCTCCACGCTAAAGGGCAGTGGCATGGGCACTTCAATCTGGTGGGGACGGATAAAATCGGCGACGATCGCCCGGGCCAATACCTTGCCATTTTCCATGGTGGGATAGGCGATCACGGGCACCGAGGTAAGAATCCGGTGGGCTTTGAGGGTCAACAGTTCTGGGTCGCCTGGTCCAATGCCCAAGCCATAGAGCCGACCTTTAATGGAAGTTCCTATCATATCCGTTGTGTTTAGTTCAGTCATAGCTCGTTCTCCTTTGCTAACGCATTTACGGCTGCGGCTGCCAGGGCACTGCCTCCCCTGCGCCCGTGGAGGGTCAAGAAGGCGACCCCCCGGCTATTGGCTGCCAGGGCTGCTTTTGACTCTGCTGCCCCCACAAACCCCACAGGAAATCCGAGGATGAGGGCGGGTTTTGGTGCCCCTGCATCCAGGAGTTCTAGCAACCGAAATAGCGCCGTGGGAGCATTGCCGATCGCCACCACTGCCCCTGCCATATAGGGATGCCACAGTTCCATCGCCGCCGCCGATCGGGTATTTTGCAAGGTGTGGGCGATCGTAGGAACGTCTGGCTCATTTAGGGTACATATCACAGCATTGTTGGCGGGTAGGCGTTTGCGAGTCACTCCATTCGCCACCATTTGGGCATCGCACAAAATGGGTGCGCCATTGGCCAGGGCTGCCCGTCCGATCGCTCCGGCATCGGGGGAATAGTCCAAGTTATGTACAATGTCTGTCATGCCACAGGCATGAATCAGCCGCACTGCCACGGTTTCTAAGTCGTTGGGCAACATAGTCAAATCTGCCTCGGCTCGAATGATCGCGAAGGAGTTTTGGTAGATTTCATTGCCATCTCGGATGTAATCAATCATGATTTTGTGCCGTAATTACCAGCATTTCGTTGCCGCCTTTTTGAAACTCATAAGGCACCTTGACAATCTTTGGAGAGTAGCCCTGCTCTTGCAGCGTTTGCATGATGGGAGCAAGGTGGGGCGATCGTTCCAGCATGAGGGTCAAGAGCGGGAAAATCCGTACCTCCCGACTCACCTTGAGCATGGCTTGAATGGACTCCAGATGAAAGGAGTAGGGCAGTTGAGCAGAATATAGAAACAGTAAATGGGAGCATAATACCAAATCAAATTGCTGGTTTGGGATATTGAGACGGGGAAGTTCTGCGGTTACATAACGCCCAGCAGCCTTGCCACGATCGTAGTCCGCAATGAAGGTATGAATCGCTTCTACCCGATTTTTACGGAGGTCATCTGGGGAGTGGTGGTAATCCCATACCCAGTCGTTAGGTGTGGCTCTGACTTGGTTGATAATGTCATCCACAACGGCATCAAAGCGCTGTAGGATTTCTTGCCCCCTAAATTGGTAAATGGGATCGATGGATGTGACCGCATAACCTAACGCTGTCGCTTCGGCATTAAAGCTGGCGGGCCCATCCCCAACTCCCAAAATCTGCTTTTTCAAATCATTCATGGTGAGGTTGAACATTCCAATATACTCAGCCAGCGATCGACCGAAAGGAACCACAGTGCTTAAGGTCATAACCATTAGGTTTCTCCTCCTGTGGCGAGGTTGGGGGTTGAAATCATTTGCCTCAACTCAGCGATCGAATGGCGACTGGCAAACTCACCCAAGGTTTCATCAGGATTAATCCGGTGATTCTGGTATGTTTGCCACAGATGGGCAATCATGACAGGTAAGGACTCAAACGCCTGCTCCCGATAGAGTTCCTGCCCAAATTGGGTAGAACCGCTACCCACATAAATGGTGTAAGAGGGACGATCGGCAGTTGCCACACCCACCAAGGCAATATCGCTGGGGTAATGCTGGGCACAGGATTTTTCGCAGCCGCTGAGGTGAATATTCAGGGGGCGATCGAGCGTTACATGTTGCTCCAGATAGCTGGCAAGGGCAAGGGCATGGCTTTGGGTATCCGTGGCAGAGGATTTACACCCCGTCATTCCAGAGCAGGACACGATCGCACTCCAAGGATGGGTGGTAGAGGTGGATAATCCCAATGCTTCGATGCCCTGCTGCACCGCTATAATGTGGGCGTTGGCAATATCAGGGAGTAATACATTCTGCCAGGGCGTTAACCGTAATGTGCTGCTTCCATACTGAGTCGCCAGGGAAGTCAATCCCTGCAACTGATGCGTAGTCAGCCGACCGAGGGGCAGGACAACTCCTACATAGGAAAAATTAAGCTGCCGTTGGGGATGTACACCCAGGTGGCCCGTTTTATTGGCTGGAGCAGGATTGATTCTAGGTTCCGATCGCTGCAATCGCCACGAGAGCCGCTTTTCTGCTAACCGAAGATAAGCTTCAACTCCCCAATTGTGCAAAAGCTCTCTGAGTCGAGGTTTGGGGGCACGATCGCTCCCCTGGATGGTATAATCCCGATATACCTCTGCTAACGCCGCCAATACTTCTAGGGTTGACTCTGGTTTGATTAGCACTCCCACTGCTTGGGGTGTGTCTCCTCGCTCACCCAAACTCAGGTGCAATTGAAAGTGAATTTGCCCGTCTACTTCCAAAGCAACGAGACTAATGTCATTGGGTCGATCGCCCACGCAGACCGACTCACCGCCAGCAAAACAAACGCTAAATTTAGGCGACAGCACGGCAAAATCGGGGCGGCTGATGAGATAGCGATTCCAACTCTGCACCAAGGGACGAGTATCAACAAGTTGCTGCCGATCGATGCCAGCGGTTGGACTGCCCATGATGTTGCGAATAGCATCCACGGAGGCGATCGGTGACGCTAAGCCCATAGCTTGTAAGTGTTTCAGAGTGGCAGTTGGGATGCCAGATTGCACCCCCCGAATTTGCACATTGGCACGATTGGTAATCTGCACAGCGCCAACACCAAATTGGTCAGCTAAGTGGACGATCGCCTCACTTTGTGGCGCTGTGAGGAGTCCGGCCGGTATCCGTAGGCGAGAAAGGGGGCCATCCTGGGCGGGTGTAGAATAAAATAACCCAGGGCAAGTAGTTGGTTCCAGCAATAACATTTGAAGTTCCTTCTCTGTGTGACGCAGAGAGCAGACGTTAAACATGCGAGACGCACGTTACCTGAGTCGGCATTCTGACTTCTGAAGCATTAAAAATTGACCGTATATTGACAGGGCAATTTTTAATTTCCATTACAGTTGCGGCACAGTACCGGGATCTCACCGGACTTTCCCGACTCCAAGCTTGAACACCATAGCATAAGACAGCGATCGGTACCCCAGCCCCTGAACGCTTCGTTACAAATCACCATCGACCCAATCAAAATTTGATACTTTTCCTCGGCAGCAAACTGTATATACCTAAAAGAGGAATATATTCAAGAATTGATGGTTATAGAACTGTTGACGCTATTTCCAGAAAAGGTTATTTCAGGGAATGTAGGGGCGAAGCATTCGGCAGCAATCTTTTGGTCAATTAAAAGGCTTATCTGCCGAATGCTAAGTGCAAAACACACGCTACGCGAACGCCCGTACAGCGGTAAAATTCTCCTCAGTGGTCTCCTTAATCAACATGACTCAGAAATGGCTATCGATCGTTGGCATTGGAGAAGATGGATTATTAGGATTGAGCCTTGCCGCCCGTGCCCTCGTCGATCGCGCTGAGATTTTGGTAGGGGGCGATCGGCATCTATCCATGTTGCCCTTGGATGACCCGCGCCCCAAGCTCCTCTGGGAATCGCCCATCAGCACCACGGTCGCAAAAATCCAGCACTACCGTGGACAAGCGGTATGTGTGTTGGCTAGCGGCGATCCGCTCTGGTATGGCATTGGCGTAACCCTAACTCGCCAGATTCCGATCGCCGAAATCACCATCATTCCGACATCCTCCGCCTTCAGCCTCGCCTGTGCCCGGTTAGGCTGGGCTTTGGCTGAAGTGGAAACCTTGAGTCTGTGTGGTCGTCCCCCTGCCTTATTGAATTCCTATGTTTACCCCAGTGCAAAACTCCTGATTTTGAGTGAAGGAAAGCAAACGCCTGCGATCGTGGCTGACTTGCTCACCCAGCGCGGTTATGGCAATAGTTCCATGACAGTATTGGAACATCTGGGCGGCTTACAAGAGCGATTAATTACGGGAACTGCCAATCAATGGAAAGCCACAGATAGCGCAGTTTTGAACACGATCGCGGTTCATTGCCAGCCTAACCCAAATACTCCTATCCTCCCGCGCACTTCTGGACTCCCCGATAGCGCCTATTCCCACGATGGACAGCTAACCAAACGGGAAGTGCGGGCGATGACCTTAGCTGCCCTAGCCCCCAATCCAGGAGAACTACTGTGGGATATCGGCGCAGGGTGTGGTTCCATCAGTATTGAGTGGATGCGGAGCCATCCTCGCTGTCGAGCCGTGGCGATCGAAAAATCCAGAACATCCTATATTGCAGATAATGCCATAGCCTTGGGCACCCCGAATCTACAAATTATTGCGGGAACGGCACCGATGGCTCTCCAAGATTTACCCCCGCCCGACGCTATTTTCATTGGAGGAGGAGTCACTGCAACCGGATTGTGGGAGGTATGCTGGCCGGCGCTGAAACCGGGTGGGCGCTTAGTAGCGAATGTGGTGACGATCGAAGGTGAACAAACGCTCTTCCAGTGGTATCAGGCGGTGGGAGGCACCTTTACCCGCATCACCATTCAGCGAGCAGAGCCGATCGGTACGTTTTTAGGGTGGCGATCGTTGGCAACCATTACGCAATGGGTAGTAGTCAAGTCATAATAAACTAACGTCCTGCTGGAGCCTCTACCCCCTATGACTGCCCAAATGTCCCCCTCGATTTATGACTTTTCTGCAACGAGTATTGATGGCAAACCAACTGAATTAAGCGCCTATCGAGGCAAAGTATTACTCATCGTCAATACTGCCAGTCAGTGCGGATTTACTCCCCAATATCAAGGACTGCAAGCACTCTACGATAAATATGCTAGTCAAGGACTCGTGATTCTTGGATTTCCCTGCAACCAGTTTGGACAGCAGGAACCCGACACCGAGACGGCAATTCAATCTTTCTGTGAAACCCGCTTTGGAGTCACGTTTCCGCTCTTTCAAAAGATTGATGTCAATGGTAAAAGTGCCCATCCCCTTTACCAATACTTAACCAAAGCCGCGCCGGGTATTTTGGGTACAGAAGCGATCAAATGGAACTTCACCAAGTTTCTTGTCGATCGCCAAGGTGAGGTGGTGGAGCGCTATGGCTCAATGACCAAACCAGAGGATATAGCCCAGGCAATTCAAGCATTGCTATAACGAGCTTATCTGGATTGTGGGAAGGGATTTTTACAGAATTCCTTCTCGCAAAATCTCTCATCTTTACAGACAATTCTGGACTGCCATATAAATTAGATATGAATTAAAATCTCTAGAGCCTTTTCGTCACCCACGATACCGCGCTTGCCACATCAATAGCTCGCTCTCCCAATGGCACTGCCGGACGCTGCACCATGACAACAGGAATCTCTAACTCTCGTGCCGCTATAATCTTGGCATAGGTGGCATCACCACCGCTATTTTTACTGACGATCGCCTCAATTTGATACTCCCGCAGTAGTTGCCGCTCTTGCTCTAGGCTAAAGGGGCCGCGATCGAGCAAGATTTGTCCATTGGAAATAAAGATATCTGGTGGGTCGATCGATCGAATCAGAAACCAGGTCTCTACCAAGGGTACAAACGGAGCGAGTTGCTGCCTCCCAATGGTGAGAAATACTCGCTGCGCCAACCCAGGAATCACCTTAGCAGCCACTTCCATACTCTCAACCTCTATCCATTGATCACCTGCCACCTTTTCCCATGACGGACGCAGGAGGATTAAATGGGGAATACCAGCGTCGATCGCGGCCGCTGCTGCATTCCACGAGATCTGGGCTGCAAACGGATGGGTGGCATCAATGAGCAGATCAATCTCTTGCTCCCGCAAATAATCACTCAATCCTGTAGCACCTCCAAACCTGCCAACCCGCACGTCTCCTGAAGGCACAGCGGGGTTACGAGTTCGCCCAGCCAAGGAGGTAATTATCTCCAGATTGGGGAATCCCATTACTTGGGCGGCCAGCTCGATCGCGTCCCCTGTACCACCTAAAATCAGCAGTCGTTTCATCGCTTTGATCTGCTACTGAAGAAATTAAGGGTATTTGACCTATTGTAGTTTAATTCTACCCTTCTATTTATAGGTGAGAACATACCCACTTGATTCATGTTTGAAACTCACTTGTGCAGCTTTTCCCTATATCTAGAGCAACCAGACAACAACGCGATCGATGCCATAAAGAGAGTTAGAAAAACCCTGCGCCTCATGGTTGTGTCTCCTAAATCATTAAACGCTCGTTCAGCTTCTAAGTTATAACAACAATTTGCCAACACCCGCTATTCTTTGCCATAGCTTGATACAGTCTTCTCAGAGTTTATAGTTCAGGATTATAGGAATCATCTAATTGCTCTCCCCATCTACTGTGGTGAGGCATGGGTATAAATCTGCCCAATGCCTCACATAATCCGATTTACGCCGGAAAATCGTCTGCATGATCGATTTAAGGTTTGCCGAGATAATCCATTTTTCCCAGTTCTACCCCACAATGTCTCAAAATGTCATAGCTGGTCGTGACATGAAAGTAGACATTGGGTAAGATGAAAAATAGAAGGTAGGGCAATCCCTCAAAGGTCATCGTCTGATTTCCCATTGGTAGGGCAATCGACTTTTCCTCTGACCCATCAATCTGCTCAGCAGTTAGAGATTCCAGGTAAGCAGTCGTTTTATGGACGCGATCGACCAGTTCTGGGAACGTCGTTTCGCTATCTTCCATGGCGGGTGCTTCTAAACTAGCCAAACGTGCGGCTCCCCGTCTGGCAATGTCTGTAGCAATTTGTACTTGCCGCCCCAAATGAAACATATCTGGATACAGACGAGTGTTGATCAGCACAGCGGGATCAATTTTCTTGGATTCCGCATGGGCAGCGGCCTTTTCTAGAATGGCAGCGAGATTATTCAGCGATCGAATCAGCGATGGCACGGTAGCTTGATACATGGAAATCGTCATGGATATCTCTCCTAGAATTAGGTTGCTAAGCCCATTGTCTATTAGTCGAAACACTTTGTAACCGGAGGTTTAATTTGGATCATTCTTGCTTCCCCAACATCCACAGTGCAACTAAAGCCGATCGCTGGACTGGAGACCTGATTGCAGAATTCCGAGAAAAATGAGGGTAATTGAGCGCACAAAAACTCCTGGGTGATCTAAGATGCGTTCCAGATCGTAGACAGCAGAGCACCTTGTCAGCGGCAAAAGGAGAACGATCGCCTCTCCTACACCAACCCAATACAGGTACGATCGGCCCTCGACTCATTATCCCTGGAATAATTAGAAGCACTAGGCGAAGCATTATTGGACTTCAGTACGTTGGCGTAGCCTCTCTGAAAGAGAATCGCTGGACTAGAACATTAGGTTGCAAGAATATCAGCAAGGCGATGGCTCTCTTGGGTTTTTCTGATGAGGACAAACTACAAACTTGGTTATAAAACCATCAGTTAAGGTAAATGACGATCGCATTTCGTTAAAGATATTGGGTGAAGCAGACCGGAACCCAACCTAAAAGGGCGATCGCACTAGGAGAGACGGCATTATATCTCTTCCGAAAGATGGGAGAAATTGTTTATGAATCCTCATCGATCAGTTCTCCAGAGTTTTCATCGACAAAGTAAAACCCTGTGCGATAATTCTCTGCTATTTCAAGCATAATCTCAGTCAAGCTAGAATAGCGCAGTGTTGGCTCTGGGAACTCAATATCTCCATAGAAAACAGGAGATGATTCATTTCTCTCCATTGAACCAACAATGAAAAAGTAAGATTTCGGTTCACAGTACAAGAAGGGAAACCACATATGATTCCAGCTTGTTTCCCAATACTCGAGCTTTTCCCTATATCTTGTCAACGCCTGCCCTAATGGATTAATAGTAAAATGTGGAGAAAATAGAGAATCTCTATAGAAATAGTTTTCCTGATACATTCCATTTCGCCATTGATAAAGAGTATATATCTCTTGCGGCAATCTGAAAGGTAGATGATTAAGTTCTTGATCGATCTCATCATAGGATAATCCTGGCTGTAGAGCCTCAGCGTACTCTGGCTTGAGTCGTTCAAGGTATCCTAGGATTTCGTCTAAAGCATTCGTTAATAGAGACATACTAAGTCCAGTGAATTAGTAGAGTATAGCTATAAAAGTTGAGTAATTGGCTAGTAGATAGGGAAAGAATTTCCAAGCCTACCATAACCATAAGATTTAGCAAAGTCAGTGTTAGCTCTAACTATAAAGAATCTTAGAAGTGGATTTTGTGCAGAAATACGACCTCGATCATAAAAACTTTCCAACATATTAGCTGGATTAATAGGGTTTAATTCTTCTTTTACTTACTCATATCTCGGAACAAGTGCGATCGCCCTCGTAGGTTAGGTGGAGCGGAGGGGAACCCAACATCTTTAACGAAATGCGATCGTTCTTTACCTTAACTGATTGATGGTTTTGCAATCAAGTTTCTAGGTTGTCTTCATTAGAGAAACCCAACAGAGCCACTGCTAGCGTCTCCATCTGCTTCAGGTTAAGGTTGATAATTTCCTCAGAAGTACGCTCAGTAGGGTGCCAAACTTTTGGGTGAGGAGAAGCAGGAGGGGCGATCGGTCCTCACCCTTCCTGATGTTCTTGTAGCCAATGTTCTAGGTCAGCGATCGTATTGAAGCCTAGCAGTGATACAGCCAGCGCCTCCATCTGCTCTAGATTAAGGTTGCTAATTTCCTCAGAAGTGCGATCGGGTAGGGTGCCAAACTTTTGGGTGAGGAGAAGAAGAATGAGCGATCGTTCTCCTTCTTGTCGTCCTTCTTGTTGTCCTTCCTGCCGTCCTTCCTGCCGTCCGCGTTGGACTCCAATTTCCTCTCCCTCAGCCTTCGCTTCCTGGTACACCCGTGTCTCTTGCAACGTGATTCCTAACATTTCTTCAACCTCCTGCCGACTCAAATTCGTGAACTTGTACACCATGATCCGGGTCACCATTTCCATAATGGCACGACTGACTTCAACTGTTTGCCCCGATCGCGCCAATAGGGAACGAGCCGCTGCGGGTGCGTTGTCCTCATCCATCATCGTTAGTACCATTAAGGCGACTCCTGAGGGTAACTGGGACATCTCTCCAAGTTCCTCTAGATAAATCCGATGCACCTGCTCGCTAGCTAGGAGCGATCGATAGGGATGGGTCTGGTTTTGCTCAGTGACACGATTGGGATAAATCACCACCGCTTGCCAATCACTGAAGCGCGATCGGTTGCGGTAGAAGTACAAAAATGACTCTCCGAACAGCCGTTCATAAAGTTGCTCATCTTTTTGAAACTGAACTTCACAAAAATACACAACTCCTGTACCATCGGTTTCTGGAGGTAGAAACACGCCATCGATTTCAAATTTGGGTTCTTTGACGGCAACCGAATCAAAGCGGTAATTAGCAGCATTGGGAGGTACAACATTGAGCAACTCAAACAGCAAGCTGGGAGACTGCTGAAATAACTGGTAAAAAATGGAATCCCGTCGCATGGTCACTGCCTAAAAGGATAGAAGCAATTGTACTACTAATAGCCTGACATTGATTAAAACAAGGCTTCACGCTCACGGCACTGGTAAACCACCCCCCAGCGCTGCGATCTGAGGCAGGATACCGCGACTTATGATGCCTATGGCAATCTGAGCCAGAAGACGGGGACGACAGAGAACAACTATCGCTTTGCTGGGGAACAGTTTGACTCAAACTTAGACCAGTATTATCTCAGGGCGAGGTATTACGATACGAACAATGGTAGGTTTGCCGGGAGAGACCCGTTTGAGGGGGAGATGACTGAGCCGTTGTCTTTGGCGAAGTATCCCTATGTGCATGGAAACCCGGTGAATGCCACAGACCCAAGCGGGATGATGCTCCTAATGGGATTAATGACGGTTGTAGATAAGCCAAAACAGTATGTACAAGAAACTCAAAAAATCAATAGGCAATTGACTGTCGCACAAAAAGTCCTAGTTGTAGCGCTTGGAGGTATAGTCATTGCTGGAACAATTTGGACTATCTTTAACCTTGATAGCATTGCTTTTCAAATAAAACTGCTTGATAGCAAACGTAAACTGCGGGAGTGTTTTGAACAGCAGGACAAGGATTGTGAACTTGATATTCCAATTGTTTTTTGCGAAGATCGTTACAAACGGCAACCCTTAGCTGAAACAACTCGACATATTTATGATGCGATTAGTGGAAATGCAATTCGAGGACTTCCTCTCACGTCTCTTCTAAGTGCTACAAAGGCAGGAAAGGATCAGTGGTACCGCGGACAAGAGGAGTGTAACAAAGAGGCTAGAGAGGCTTATCGAGCCAAGTTCTCTCAAACTGGTGCCTGTGACGAGTATCCCTTCCATGCGTCTGAGCAAGGTGGGTTGAGAAATTATGATAGCTATAGAGGGAAGACAGTTTCTCTTAGGTTAGTTCCTGAGAAAGAAGCAGGTCCACAAGGCGAACTAATGAACGCAGAAGGAGCAATGGGGCGGGCAGGCGTAGTACCAAATCACCCTCGTAAAAAATGGTATGGGGTGATTCCACTTCCTGGGTTACCTTTTTCATTTTGGAAACCTGCTAAACCGTAAAAACTCTCAACGCAAAGTTATGTCACAACTTCTTGATGCTTTGAATAGAATTTCTGACTGGTTAGAGGCTTACTACCCTAAGGCAGCAGATTTTCGTCCTGGACTAAGCCTAGAGCGAATTCAAGAATTAACTAAAGATTTACCTTTCAAGTTTCCTATAGAACTTTGTGAGTTATATCAGTGGCGCAACGGAGGTGCTAGGGGTCCTTCCTTTAATGCCGAGTTATTCCCTGATGCATGGTTCCGCTCTTTAGAAGAAGTTATTGAAGAATACAATAGAATACTTGAAAATACTTTTCATGAAGATGAGAGATTAATGTACTTGTGCAGGCTTACTTTTATCTCTCGAGGTGACGCTTGGTTTTTCATGAATTGTGACAAAGAGGATGATGAGAGTAATCAACTGATTTGGCTCTATCAGCAAGGTTTTTATAAGGTTCCTTGCTTCAAAAATTTGACTCAAATGATGTTAACGATTCTGGAATGCTACGAAACCAATGTCTTCTATATTGACTCTAATGGTTACTTGGATGCTGACTGGGAAAAGTGGAGTTCTTCTTCTATACTTCGAGAACTTCGAGATTCTAATTCTGATACTGTCAACCACAATGATGTAGAAGCAAAGCATCTTCTAAGAAGGTGGTATGAAGTCATCACTGACTGGTTTTCATTTTTCTCTGGGATTAAGTAGACTAAATTTAGTCCGATCGCATCTCACCTTTACTAGCATCCCGATCGCTCCTCATATATGCCGATCGCACTCAACAAGAATATTGAATCAGGAGCCGATCGTACTTCGCTTTTAGTGGGAGTTCGATCGCACTTCACCTATGCCGATCGCCCTGAATATGAATGCTGATGTAGGAGATCGATCGCACCTCGCTTTTAGTGGGAGTTCGATCGCACTTCACCTATGCCGATCGCAGTGAATGTGAATGTTGAGGTAGGAGCCGATCGCACCTCTCTTTTGATGGGAGTTCGATCGCACTTCACCTATGCCGATCGCAGTGAATGTGAATGTTGAGGTAGGAGCCGATCGCACCTCTCTTTTGATGGGAGTTCGATCGTGCTTCACTTACACCGATCGCACTCAACGAGAATATTGAGGAAGGAGCCGATCGCGCCTTTCTTTTGCTGGAAACTCGATCGCATCTCAATATATGCCGATCGCACTAATTGATGATATTGAGGTAGGAGCCGATTGCACCTCGCTTTGGGTGGGGTTTCGATCGCTCTTCACATATGCCGATCGCACTAAATGAGAATGATGAGGTAAGAGTCGATCGCACCTTACTTTGGTAGGAGTCCGATCGTGCCTCACCTACACCGAGCCGATCGCACTTCGCTTTTAATGGGAGTTCGATCGCATCTCTCCTACTAACTGAGTATAGGAATGCTTTCACCCAGATCGCTTGCCCCTCGACTCATTATCCCTAGAATAACTTGATGCGCTGGGGGAAGCATTACTAGACTTGAGTACGATCACACTTGAATCTCTTGATATAAGCTACTTGGTAACTACTCAGGCTGTTAACTCAATGTCGAGCCGCCCTCATCCCCCAGCCCCTTCTCCCAGTGGAAGAAGGGAGCCGGATTGAAGTCCCTCTCCCTGGGGAGAGGGATTTAGGCTAGGCTTCGACGTGAGCGCTCAGCCGAACGGTGAGGGTAGGCTGAGTAGTTACGCTACTTGTTCATAACTTACGCATTAAGCGAGTCATTCATCAGTAGTCAAGTCTCCAAATTCATCCACAAAGTAGATACCTCTATGGTACTGTTCTGCTGTTCTGATCATCATTTCAGTCAGGCTGTCATAACGTAGGGACGGGTTTTCAAATTCAACATCTTTGTAGAAGACAGGAGATGCATCTTGCTTTTCTATTAACCCAATCACGAAAAAACAAGACTTCGGACTACAGTATAAAAGAGGAAACCATAGGGGATTCCAGCGCAATCTCGCAATTTCGACTCTTTCCCTATATCTTAATACAGCTTGCTCCAATGGATCAATAGTGAAATATGGAGAGAACAAAGAATCTCCATCAAAGTAGTCCTCTTGATACATCCCATTTCGCCACTGGTAAATTGTGTATACTTCTGCTGGCAACCTGAATGGTAAACCAATGAGATGTTCATCAATCTCATTGTAAGATAATCCTGGCTGTAGAGCCTCAGCATACTCTGGTTTAAGTTGTTCCAAGTATCCTATGATTTGATTTAAGGCAGTGATTAGTAATGACATATTAGGAATAGTGTGTAAGGTATGAAGAGAAGATAATGCAGATTAGTAAAGAGATAAGGTAGCTCCTAATCTATTATATCCATATGACTCAGCAATGTTTTTATTAGCCCGAACCATAAAAAATCCTCGCGCTAGATTTTCTTTAGACACATGACCTCTATTATAAAAATTGTCTAGTATGTTAGCTTGATTATTTGGATTATGCCCTCCAACTTGATCAACTTGCTCATAATCTGGGACAAATTTAAGCGAAACTCGGTTGGTAAAGTCGTAGTTATCTCGCCCGCCCTGCCAAGTAGAGGCATAAGGGTATTCATCACAAACTGCCTTCACTGGGGCATTTGGATGATTTTTCTCATAATTCATTTTTTTGGCTTTTGTACAGTGAGTTCTAAATTTGGCTTTCGTCCATCCCCGATCTGCGTTTTCCTGATCTCCTCTTCTGACAAGAAAAGACGGAGCGAATCCTGTTATTCCCCTAGGTGTTAGAAGGGTCTGTCCTTCTCCACGTAAAGCTTCATAGGTATGTTCAGTAGTTTCAGGAATATCATTACCCCATACAAGCAGTGGAATACCCGGAATATACTCAATTACGTCCATTAGAACTAAAAGTTCAGCCATACTTTTAGCAAATAGCACGCTTATAGCAGCACCTGTACTAATAGTTGCCGTAAGGTTTACAGCTTGAGGAACAACTGCAAGTGTAGATGTCCCTGCTCCAGCCAAAGCACCTCCTGCTCCGGTTAAAGCACCTGCGACAGATTGAGAGAACATTGACAAAAGACCAAGGAAGTATTTGTTTGTCTCCAATATTGTGTTGACAACATGACTAAACGCCTCACCAATGGTAAACATTCCACTCGGATCAACCCCGTTCACCGGATTCCCATGCACATAGGGATACTTCGCCAGCGACAGCGGATTAGTCATATCCCCCTCAAACGGGTCTCTCCCGGCAAACCTCCCTACTCCTGCATCGTAATACCGTGCCCTGAGATAATAC
>Ga0163147_10005183_pt1 | contig 16037 bp, 16 predicted proteins | sample OliLakLV19MP6G1_FD_148597 | JGI IMG/M metagenome (GOLD analysis project Ga0163147, IMG submission 148597) | Freshwater microbial mat bacterial communities from Lake Vanda, McMurdo Dry Valleys, Antarctica- Oligotrophic Lake LV.19.MP6.G1 | ecosystem: Environmental > Aquatic > Freshwater > Lake >...
GCCCAATGCCCAATGCCCAATGCCCAATGCCCAATGCCCAATGCCCAATGCCCAATGCCCAATGCCCAATGCCCAATTCCTCAATCTAAAATCTAAAATCTAAAATCTAAAATCTAAAATCAAACTGTGCCTCCGACAAATCTACCAATTTCCAGGATTTTCCCGGCTAATTCCACACGCCGTCAGTTCCTAAAAAATTCGGCGGCGACAATTTCCGGGTTAGCCCTTTCGAGTTGTGGCTGGCGACTGGCAGACGTACAATCTGCTCCTCCCGTCAAAGGTTCGGCAGACCAACTTTTCATCTATACTTGGGCAGGCTATACCGATAACGCTTTGCTCGATCGCTTTGCCGAAAAAACTGGCATTCGCGTAGTGGCCGACGTGTTTAGTTCCAACGAAGAGATGCTGGCGAGAGTTCAAGCCGGTGGCGCCCGCGCCTACAGCATCATTTACCCATCTGATTACATGGTGGTTCAAATGACGGAACTCGGGCTGTTGAGCCCATTAGACCACTCGATTTTGGGCGGGCTCGATCGGCTCAAAAAACAGTTCCAAAACCCTGTTTATGACCCAGGAAACCGCTACAGCGTGCCTTTGAGTTGGGGAACCACAGGCTTAATTTACAACAGCGAACAACTCAAAGAAGAGCCAGAAGATTGGGACTATTTGTGGCAGCATAAACAGGAGTTAGCAAAGCGAATGACGCTGGCGAGTGATGTTCGAGAAGTCATGGGCGCTGCGTTGCGGATGCTGGGCTATTCTCTGAATTCTACGAACCAAGACCAAGTGAAACAAGCTTACGAAAAGTTGGTGGAACTCAAACCGGCGATCGCATCTTTTACGACTGACGCTTGGCGGCCTCAAATACTGACAGGAGATTTGAAGGTAGCCATGTGTTATTCTTCTGATGCTAATGAAGTAATTCCAGATAACGATAAATTGCGCTATGTCGTGCCAAAAAGTGGCTCTTCTTTATGGACTGACACTTTAGTAATTCCTAAAGGTGCTCCCAATCCCGAAGCAGCTTATAAATGGATGAACTTTATGCTACAAGCAGATATCGCTGCTTCTTTAGTAGAGCGGCTGAGTTTTTCAACTCCTTCGGAAGATGCTTTTAGTTTGTTAACGCCGGAAGTCCGCGAAAACGAAATTCTTTTCCCTTCGGAAGCTGTTTTAAGAAATTGCGAAGGTGTTGCTCCGGTAGGGAAATTTATGGAAGTGTACGATCGCTATTGGACTCAATTAACCAGCGGCTAATCATCAAACCTAGGGCGGGTTTTACAGGCAATCTCTGATTCTCACCCAATATTTACATAAACTCGCCCCCGCACAGCAGATCGCCCAGTCTATCCGTATTATATCCGTATTATATCCGCGTTAATCAGCGTTCATCAGCGATTAAAAACTCAAAAAAATTGATCTATGGCTGTTTCAACTAGAACTCCCCCTCCTATTCCTCCCAATTCTTCTTTGAAGGCTGAAACTGTTTCCCCGTGGTCGGCGTGGGCTGGGCCACTGGCCTTGCTGGGCCCTTCTGGCTTGTTTCTGCTTTTATTATTAGTCATACCAACGCTGGTAATTTTTCAGCTTAGTTTGGTGCCGAATATTAAGCCAGGAGATTTGGTGAATCCTTCGGGAATCGGCAACTACCTGCGAGTGTTTGAACCGCTGAATTTGCAGGTGATGGGTCGATCGCTCTTTTTCGCCACGGGAACGACTATTCTGTGTTTACTGTTGGGATTTCCCGTCGCTTACTGGATAGCCCTCAATGTCTCGCCCAAGTGGCGGAATTTAACTTTATTGGGCTTTGTGTTGCCGCTGTGGACTTCTTCGCTGTTGCGATCGTATGCTTGGATTACAATTCTGCGTCCTACGGGCGTTCTCAACTCGCTGCTGTCACTTGTCGGCATCCCTCCTCTAGAATTGCTAAATCAAAGTTCCGCAGTTTTAATCGGCATGGCTTACAGCTATTTGCCCTATATCGTAACAATTCTCTACGCTTCTTTGGAAAAGCTCGATCGCAGATTGTTAGAAGCATCTCAAGATTTGGGTGCCAATCCGATAGAAACTTTCTGGAAAGTGACAGTACCCCAGACAATGCCGGGGATTGCGGCGGGTTCTTTGCTAGTATTTATTAGCTGTCTGGGCGATTTTGTCGATCCAGAGTTGCTCGGTGGAGCTTCCAGCATGACAGCCGCTCGTTTGATTTACAATCAATTTTTGGGAGCAACACAAAATTGGGGGCTAGGATCGGCTCTGAGTATGGTATTAATTTTTGCAGTGAGTATCGGAATTGCCCTTTTGCTCAAATATGGCGATCGTAATGCAGTTTAAGAAGAAGGAAGAAGGAAGAAGGAAGAAGGAAGAAGGAAGAGGGAAGAGGGCCCTTCGGCTTCGCTCAGGGTGAAAAGAGGGAAGAGGGAAGAAGGAAGAGGGAAGAAGGAAGAGGGAAAAAATAATTATACTTTTCCTAATTCCCAATTACCAATTCCCAATTACCAATTACCAATTCCCAATTCCCAATTCTCCATTACCAATTACAGATTACCCATTACTATTACCAATTCGCGATTAACGAGACATGGAAAATCCCACCAACAATCCACAGGAGGAAATACCACCCGATATGTACTTAAAACCTAAATTTAAAATTTCTTGGCAAGTAATTTTTGCCGTTTTGATGTTTTTTTATATGTACCTGCCCATTTTGGTACTCACATTTTACAGCTTTAATAAATCGCGTTTTAGCGCCGGCTGGGAAGGATTTACCTTAGATTGGTACGTTAAATTATTTAGCGATACGCGGATATTAATTGCCCTCAGAAACAGTTTAACAGTCGCTGTTTGTGCAGTTGCAATCTCGGCTGTACTCGGAACTTTAATGGCCGTTGGTTTAGCCCGCTACCGCTTTCCGGGGAAAAGTTTATATCAGGGTGTTTCCTACTTGCCGATTATTATTCCAGATATTGCCAGCGCGGTTGCCACTCTAGTATTTTTAGCAGCCCTCGCTATTCCTCTGAGTTTGTGGACAATTGTCGCCGCCCACGTTGTGTTTTGTCTGGCTTACATCGCTCTAGCTGTTTCTACTAGATTGGCAGATTTAAACCCCTATTTAGAAGAAGCTGCCTTAGATTTGGGTGCAACACCTGTTGAGGCTTTTATTCAGGTTTTGCTCCCTCAATTAATACCCGGCATTGTTTCTGGTTGTCTGCTATCTTTTGTCCTTAGCATGGACGATTTTTTGATTGCGAGTTTCACCGCAGGTAGCGGGACTACAACTCTGCCGATGGAAATTTTTAGCCGCATTCGGACTGGGGTGAAACCTGATATTAATGCTCTCAGCGTGCTGTTGATAGTAGGTTCGGGAGGATTGGCATTTTTAGCAGAATATTTGCGCGGCCGCAGCGACCAAAAACGGTCTGATTAGTATTAGAATTGAATTGCATTCATTAGCTCTCAATTCTTGAAATTATCTGCGTTGATCTGTGTTGATCTGCCTGACATCTGCGGTCGATCGGGTCTATCAAAGATTGAGGCAAGAAGTCAATTAAAAAACCCGGTATCTTTGAGAAACCGGGTTTTTGAGGTTTAGTCGAGGACTGAATTACTGCTATTTTGCTGGTAATTTAACCTTACTAGCCAAACCGAGTGCTTCCAAGACTTGAATTGTCATCCAAGTAAAGTCAATTTCCCACCATTTCATACCGTGACGGGCAGAGTATTGAAAAGCGTGGTGGTTGTTGTGCCAGCCTTCGCCGTAAGTCAAAACCGCAACCCACCAACAGTTAGTAGAACTATCTTTAGTTTCGTAAGTGCGGTAGCCAAATTTGTGAGTTGCACTGTTCACAAACCAAGTGCAGTGATATACCAAAATTAAGCGGGCAAAAATTACCCAAACTACAAATGACCAGCCTGCTGCTAAGTAAAGCAACACGCCAAAGACGATTTGCATGGGGAGAAAGTAGTTTTGCAAAAATTGGTAAAATGGATCGCTCGAAATGTCTTTTGTGCAGCGGGAAATTTCAGCGTGGGCGGGGCCTTTATACAGCATCCAGCCGATGTGACTCCACCAAAAACCATTCTGGGCATTGTGAGGGTCGATCGCATTTTGGTCAGAGTGGGTATGGTGTAATCGGTGCAGCCCAACCCAATCAATTATTCCTCCTTGACAGGCAAGGGCCCCGCAAAATGCTAGAAAGTATTCTACGAATTTTGGTGTCTGAAAGCTGCGGTGGGTGAGCAGGCGGTGCCATCCGAGAGTTATTCCTAAACCGCCGGTGATCCAGTGCATGAATACTGTTAAACCAACTGCTGTCCAGTTGAAGTTACTCGGTAGCAATGCGAACAAAGCTCCGATATGCAGTCCTGCTAAACTAATAACGTGCTTCCAATTGTATTGGAGTTTGTCTTGTGTTGCTATTGTCATTCTTTTTTTGATTTCTGATGAGATGCAGACTGGAATTCACGTATAAGAGTTTGGATTGAGTCGCGAACTTTTTTGCTGCACACTTGCCCAAACTAATAAAGAATCAATGATAGATTTGGGATTAGGATTGAAAAAGATTTACGGTTGTATTTTGAAAATAAAAAATTTGGCTGCCCAACAAAATTTTTTGTTCCCAATTATATTATAACTGATTCTGGTTTTGGTTGGGTCGATCGCACAAGATGATTCAATCTCAGTTCAACCCAACCTTTACCCGATCGCAAAAAACAGGATTAGGCATTGGTCACTAGCCATTAGTCCAGAACTGATGACCGACAACCAATGACTAATTGCCGATCGCTATTTTTCTGCTAATTTCACTTTGGTTGCCAAACCCAGCGATTGCAGCAATTGAATTGTCATCCAAGTGAAGTCGATTTCCCACCATTGCAGGCCGTGGCGAGCCGAGTATTGAAAAGCGTGGTGGTTGTTGTGCCAGCCTTCGCCGTAGGTGAGCAGAGCAACCCACCAACAGTTGGTCGATCGATCGCCCGACTCGTAGGTGCGGTAGCCGAATTTGTGGGTAGCGCTGTTAACCAGCCAAGTGCAGTGGAACACCACCACGATCCGCATAAACACGCCCCAAACCACGAAAGACCAGCCGCCTAATAAATAAAGCAACACGCCGAAGACAACTTGGATGGGTATAAAATATGCTTGGAGAAACTTGTATACTGGGTCGTCGCCGATGTCTTTGGTAAAGCGGGGGATTTCAACTCTGATCGGGAGATCCGAGAGCATCCAGCCCATGTGGCTCCACCAGAAGCCTTGATTTGAATCGTGGGGATCTGTCTCAGTGTCGGAATGTATGTGGTGTAACCGGTGCATTCCTACCCAGTCGATCGGGCCACCTTCACAGGACAGGGTGCCGCAAATAACTAGAAAATACTCTAGCCATTTCGGTGTTTGAAAACTGCGGTGGGTGACAAGGCGGTGAAATCCGAGAGTAATTCCTAAACCACCTGTTACCCAATGCAGGAAGACTGCTAGCCCGACCGCAGACCAGCTAAAATTACCCGGCAGCAAGGCAAATAAAGCACCGATGTGCAGAAAGGCCATAAAGCCTACGACAGGCCAATCAGGAGAAGTTTTTTTGGAAGTTGCAATCGTCATGAATATATTATGTTTACAAACTAGGGGCCGCATCTACGCCATAATGAACAGCGCGCACGCAAAGGGTGAGCGAGGTATAGATGAATAGCGTTTCACGGCTACAGGAAGCAGAACAGGCACTCTTTCAGATTTTTTCTGGTATTGACACTACAGTCAAGCAAAATCTTCAACGAGTCTTAAAAGCTTTTCGCAGCCACCGGGTTGGAGTCCACCATTTTGCAGGGGTTACGGGTTACGGCCACGATGATTTAGGGCGGGAAACTTTGGACGGGTTATTTGCCGAAGTGGTAGGGGCAGAGGCCGCGGCTGTCCGGGTACAGTTTGTTTCGGGTACTCACGCGATCGCCTGTGCTCTTTTTGGCATCCTGCGTCCTGGTGATGAAATGTTGGCAGTGGCTGGTTCTCCCTACGATACTTTAGAAGAAGTGATCGGCTTGCGGGGGCAAGGTCAAGGTTCACTGCTTGATTTTGGCATTAGTTACCGTGAGTTGCCTCTAACTCGCGAAGGAAATGTGGATTGGCAGGCACTGAGCTCTGCTATTTCTGCAAAGACTCGCCTGGTTTTGATCCAGCGCTCTTGCGGTTATTCTTGGCGATCGAGTTTGTCTATTTCTGAGATTGAAAAAATCGTCGCTGTAGTCAAACATCAGAATCCTAGCACAATTTGCTTTGTTGATAATTGTTACGGGGAGTTTGTTGAGGATTGCGAACCTACTGCGGTGGGTGCGGATCTGATGGCTGGTTCTTTAATCAAAAATCCGGGGGGTACGATCGTCCCTGCTGGCGGTTACGTCGCCGGGAGGGCTGATTTGGTGGAGGCGGCAACTTGTCGCTTGACGGCGCCGGGAATCGGCAGCAGCGGCGGTGCAACTTTTGATTTGAATCGGTTGCTGTTTCAGGGTTTGTTTATGGCTCCCGGTTGTGTGGGGGAGGCGATGAAGGGCAATCATTTGACGGCTTATGTTTTTTATAAGTTGGGTTATCGAGTGAATCCTATGCCTTTGGCTAGAAGACGAGATGTAATTCAGGCGATCGAATTCGGTTCTGCTGATAAGTTAATTGCTTTTTGTAGAGCGGTTCAGCAAAATTCCCCTGTGGGTTCCTATTTAGATCCGGTGCCCGCTCCCATGCCGGGGTACGAGAGTCAGTTGGTGATGGCTGGGGGTACTTTTATTGATGGGAGTACGTCGGAGTTTTCGGCTGATGGGCCTCTGCGTCCTCCTTACGTGGCTTTTTGTCAGGGGGGGACTCATTGGACTCATGTATCGATCGCTCTGGAAGCTGCGATCGAGGCTGTAGGGCCGGCTAAGTGAATATCTTACTAAGGTCGATCGGCTAAATTTGTCACTAAACGCCCGTCTTCCATGTAGATAATGCGATCGGCAATATCGAGAATGCGGTTGTCGTGCGTCACTAGCAAAATCGTGCAGCCTTGTTCCTTTGCTAGTTTCTGCATGATTTCCACCACATCTCGCCCGGATTGTTTGTCTAAAGCCGCCGTCGGTTCGTCCGCTAAAACTATTTTAGGGCGACTGACTAACGCGCGGGCGATCGCCACCCTTTGTTTTTGTCCTCCCGACAAATTTTCAGGGTAATAATTAACGCGATCGGTCAAACCCACAGCTTCCAACATTGATATTGACAAAGCATCCATATTCTGATTAAGCATTTCCTTATGTAATTCCAAAGACATCCGCACATTTTGCTTAGCCGTCAAAAACGTCATCAAGTTATGCGCTTGAAAAATATAACCAATTTGCTTTCTCAACTTAGTTAACTGATTCTTACTAGCGCCGCGTATTTCTTCCCCCAGAATATTGAGACTCCCTTCTTGAGCCGAACGTAGGCCGCCTAACATCGTCAATAAAGTTGTTTTCCCCGAACCAGAGGGCCCCGTCATAATTACAATTTCACCGGGGTTGATATCGAGATTAATGTCAAATAAAGCTTGTTTTTTGAGGGAGCCTTGACCGAAATAATGGTTAAGGTTTTGGACTGAGATTACTGGTTTATTTATGATATTTTTATCGAAATTTGCGGGAGAATTTAGGGTTTGCATAGTGATTTTTGGTGATTTATTTGACCGCTTATTCTTCAGTCGGCGGAGGCCGACTTTGTTTGTGTAGTAGCGGTTTCAACCGCCGATTTTTATCTTATTCTTCAGTCGGCGGAGGCCGACTTTGTTTGTGTAGTAGCGGTTTCAACCGCCGATTTTTATCTTATTCTTCAGTCGGCGGAGGCCGACTTTGTTTGTGTCGTCGCGGTTTCAACCGCCGAGTATCTGTTCTAGAAAATATCTGCGGGATCGGCCGATCGCAATTTCCGCAAAGCCAGCGCCCCAGAACCAGTACACATCACAATCGTCAAACCCAACACAACAGTCGCTCGATTTGCAGTCATCGAAATCGGTAGCAATGTAGCAGATTGAGCCAAAGAATACAACCCGTTAGCCAAAACAATTCCCGGCATAAAACCCAAAACAGCTAATAACAAAGCTTCCTGAACTAAAACTCCGACTAAATAGCGATCGCTATATCCCATAGCTTTTAAAGTCGCGTACTCAGCCAAGTGATCCGAAACATCCGAATAAAGAATTTGGTAAACAATAATCAGACCAACAATGAATCCGATGATTGTACCGAATCCGAAAATAAAGCCGATCGGAGTAGCATTTCCCCAGTAAGCCTTTTCAATTTCCGCAAATTCTGCTAAAGTCAGAACTTTGACATCATCCGGCAAGATAGATTTCAACATAGATTGAACTTTGACAATATCAGCCCCAGGCTGCAACTGAATTAAACCGACATCAATTTGGTCAGGTTTGCGATCGGGAAATAAGTTCATAAACGTAGAATCGCTAGCAATCACATTGCCATCAGCCACGAAAGAAGTACCAAGAGTAAAGACTCCTCCCACTTGAATATTGCGTTTGTTTAGTTCAGTTTCGAGGGTAGATTCTTTGTTGAAAATATTGGCAATTTCGCCATATTCAGGTCGAGAAGCTTGGTCAAACAACACATGATTGAACATTTGAATTTTAGCTAGCTTTTGATTGACATCCGGCAAATTAAATGTTGTGCTTCCCGGATCAATCCCAAAAATCAAAATCCCTCGCGTAGTGCGGTTTGTGGGATTTCGCCACTGTCCCATCCCAATATATAATGAACTTACGGACTTGACTCCTGCAACTCCTTGTGCTTGGTAAATTCGCTCTCTGTTGAACTGTTTTACCGCAGCAAAAGTTTCAAATTGAGGATTAATTAAAACTAAATCTGTCTGTAAACTTTCGTGCGGCTTAACTGCTGAGTCGAAGAGTGCATCTTGAAATCCCAGTTGCACAAAAATCAGAATATCTGCAAAGGCAATTCCGGCGATAGCAACAGCAAGACGAGTTTTTTCTCGGGTTACTTGCAACCAAGCAAGGGGTGTTTTGCGAAACATAAATTTGGGTAATTGGTAGTTTTGTAAGGTGCGCAGTGCGCACCCTACTTTAGTCGGAGTGCGTAAATCATCAACTACAAAACTATGAAGATGTTTCTTCAATTTTGCGCTGCCGCATTAGAAGAAATAAAGGCAAACCCAGGGAAACACCCACCAGTAAGCTGGCAATATAAATCCACAAATTTTTCATTTTTAGACGCGAACCTTCGCTAAATACAAAAGTACCAAAAACCAGAGATGACACTATTACATCCATGCCGAAAAAACCGGAAATTTGATTAGCGAACAACTCACCGAAGAAAGCGTTAATATTCAACCCTTTTTCTAAAAGAAAAGGGACAAACTGGGAGTAGGGCAAAGCCGTGCCTAGAACACAGAGAAGTAAGTACGCAATTTTCAACATTTTGAAACCTCCACTTTATTAATTAAAAATCGCTGGATTTGCGAATTTACTCAGCATTGCTGAGTGCTTGAATATCGCTTTGCATAATTATGCTGACATGGCGCGAAATCTTGTCGATTTCCCAATCCCACCACCGAATTTCTAATAGTTGTGCAACTTCAGCCTCGCTAAAACGCTGCTTGATTGAACCTGCGGGATTTCCACCGACAACAGTGTAAGCGGGAATATCTTTTACCACAACAGATTTAGCGGCAATAATTGCACCGTCGCCGATTTTAACTCCTGGCATAATCACCGATTCGTAACCTATCCAAACATCATTACCGATGACAGTATCGCCTTTACTTGGTAGTTCGATTAATAGATTCATCGCCGTTTCCCAGCCGTTGCCAAACACAGGAAATGGATAGGCAGAAATGCCGTCTAGTTTGTGATTGGCACCGCTCATAATGAATTTGACGTTAGTGGCGATCGCACAAAATTTACCAATAATTAATTTCTCACTTCCGTAATTGTAAAGTACGTTTCTCTCGAAGTTTTCAGGGTCGATCGGATCGTCGTAGTACGAGTAATCGCCGACAATAATATTTGGCGATTTAACAAAGTTTTTGATAAAGCAAACCCGGCGCTGGTCTACCATCGGATAACGTCGGTTTGGATCTGGCCCAAATTCTGCCATTTTCTCAATCTCCCTAATTTTGAACTGCTACTTGTACCTGCAAATTTGTCAATCCCGCAACTTGTTTGCTAGCTTCAGGATTTAGATGAATTTTAACTTCCACAACTCGGCTGTCCAAGTTTTCTCCCGGCTGGTTACTAAACACATTTTGCTTGCTGACTTTTAACCCAATTTCTTTAACTGTTCCCGCCAATTCTCCTGAAAATGCTTGGCTAGTAACGCCTGCTTGTTGTCCAACCTTAATTTTGCTGATGTCCGTTTGGTAAACTTCGGCGACAACTACCATTTGCTGAGTTTCTCCCACGTCTGCAATCCCGTCATCGCTGATTTTTTCCCCTGGGCGGGTGTGAATTTTCAGGATTTTTCCGGGGTTGGGAGTGCGGATATAAGCTTGATTTAATTCGGTTTGGGCGCGCTTGACTTGGGCGATGGCGCTGTTGATTTCGGTTTGCGCTGCTTGGATATCTACGGGCCGAACTTCGCCTATTCTTTCGAGAGTTGCTTGGGCTTCTTTCCCTTGTTCGCTACCACTATTTTTAATGCGATCGAGATTTGCTTCGGCTTCGTTAAGTTGCTGGATTCCTGTACTGTTAATTCTGGCAAGATTTGCTTCGGCTTCGTTAAGTTGCTGAATTGCTGTACTGTTAATTCTGGCAAGATTTGCTTCGGCTTCTTCAAGCTGCTGTTTTGCTGTATTGTTGATGCGGCTGAGATTTGCTTCGGCTTCTTTAACTTGCTGGCGAGTTGTTTCTAATGCCAGTCGTTTGCTGTCCATGACAGAGTTAGAAATTGCACCTTCGGCAACAAGTTCTCTGTGGCGCAGATATTCGGTTTCAGCATTATTAGACTCGGCTTTTAATTTGTTAATTGCGGCAGTTTGTGCTGTTTTTTCTCCTTGCCACTGTGCAGTTATTCTGCTAATTGTTGCTGTTTGTGCTTTCCTTTCTCCTTGCCATTGTGCGGTTATTCTGCTGATAGTTGCTTGTTGTGCGGTTCTTTCACCTTGCGATTGCGCTTGGATGCGATCGACTGTTGCTTGTTGCGCCACGCGGTTTCCTTGCAATTCTGCTGCTAGCTTGCCAATTGTGGCAGATTGTGCAGCAACTTCTCCCGACTTTGCCCCGGCTTTGACTTGCGCTAAACTGGCTTCAGCAACTTTGACTTTTTCTTTGGCTTCCTCTAAAGCAGATTTTAGCCGATCGCCCGCATCCAAAATCGCGATCAACTGCCCTGCTTTCACGCGATCGCCCTCTTTGACTAAAAGCTTCGCAATGCGATCGCCATCCAACGTTTGCGACACCCCCAAGCGAATCACTTCCCCCAGCGGTTCCAATCTTCCCAATGCCGTGATTTTCCTTGGTGGCGGTGTTTCTACCGACAAAGGTTCAGCATTTTTAGCTAAAGATCCAAATTGAGAAATCCCGTAAAAAGTAGTTGCAGCGCTAATGGCAGCGCCAGCAATTACTAATCCCATTACCAATTTATTTTTAGGCTTGATGAAATATTGAAAATTCATATTCCTCCTATATTTGCGGTTGTTTTTTTTCTAAATAAGCCAGCATCATTTCTTTTAATAAATTCGCTTGTTCCGCAAAAGAGATCCTTTCACCTAGATAAAACCTTCTTGCCAGTAATCCGTCAACATAGTTGATGATAAATATAGCAATTGCTGGATCGGAAATACCCAAGTAGCAACAAACTGCCTCTTCATAACGCTTTCCCGCTTGCTGGAGTGCCTGATTATTATCAATTTCTTGGCGCGTTTTGTGTTGACAAAAATCAAATGTAATCAAAAAATTTTTAGTAAGGTAATCTTCATTTTTCCCAATATAATCCATGATTTCTTGAATCCTTTCTCCTAGGGTTGGCGGATTTCCCAATTCTGCTAGCGCTTCTTCTTTGGTATCTTCATAGCTCAAGTATTCAATTAACTGCTCGAACAGACTTTCTTTGCTAGAAAAATAGTGGTAAAGCGTACCTGTAGAAACTCCGATTCCCAAGGCAATTTCGCGCATTGTGACTGAGGAATAGCCTTTTTCGGCAAAGAGTTCAAAACTTTTGTTCAGCAGTTCTTTGCGGTACAATTCGCGGTCAACTATCTTTGGCATAGGTCGATCGATTTTCTGATTTTTTATTCCAGATCCTAGGTTATCGGAGATTTAAGGGCGATCGACTAAATATTCCTATATCGAACATCCGATATAGTATAAGCGACTACAAAACAGGCTTTTGGTGGCTGAGCTTGGAAAAATAAAGTATATCGAACAATTGTTATAATTAATCTTGCACAGACTAGCAGAGCTTGTCAAGGGGTGCAGTAAAATTATTTTTAGAGTCGATTTGTCGGGGCGGGTTTAGCCCAAAATCCCAAACACCCGCAATCAATCTCCGTCCAAAACCCGCCAATCGTGCGAATCTGCACCTGAATGATTATGAAAATCCGAACCTACGAAATCGGCGACACCCAAAAAATTGTAAAACTGTTCTACGACACCGTGCACGAAGTCAATATCCGCGATTACACAACAGCCCAAGTAGATGCTTGGGCTCCAGCCGATATCGATATTGAAAGTTGGACTCAAAGTTTAAGCAGTAAATTTACTGTCGTAGCAGAAGAAGGTGATAAAATTGCAGGTTTTGGGGAATTAGAAGTAAGCGGCCATATCGATCGCTTTTACTGTCACAAAGACTTTCAAAGACAAGGAGTTGGCAAGCTCATTTTAACACAAATTGAGTCAAAAGCCCAAGAGTTAGGACTTAAAAAGTTATTTGCCGAAGCCAGCATTACAGCTAGAGCTTTTTTTGAAAGCCGGGGATTTATTGTGATTAGAAAGCAAGAAGTAGAACGGAGGGATCAAAAATTCATCAACTTTGTCATGGAAAAATATCTATAAACAACAACCTTTTGTGTAAAATTAGATCGAAGAGTTGTGCGGAGGAGTTGCGATGGTGACGGAAGCTACAAATGTGCTGGGCGGAAAATTAGAGACTTGCTGCACGTCGCCCGTGACGGGGTATTATCGAGACGGAAAATGCAATACTGGCGGAGGCGACTTTGGGGCTCACACTGTTTGCGCCCAACTGACAGAAGACTTTTTGAAATACACAAAAAGAATGGGTAACGATTTGAGTACGCCGGTTCCTGAGTTTAAATTTCCGGGATTGAAACCAGGGGATTGTTGGTGTTTGTGCGCTTCTCGGTGGAAGGAAGCAATGGATGCTGGATGTGCGCCGCGCGTGGTTTTGTCGGCGACTCACGTTTTAACTTTGGAATACGTTTCTTTGGACGAATTGAAGCAACACGCTGCTGATTTGTAGGAGAATGTTGCTGTGCGATCGCTTTTAGTCAATAAGGGCGATCGGGTTTTTCTGATGAATAGCAAATTTATTCTTCGTAACTCAAATATTTAAGTGCGATCGGGCGTCCTTGTAAAGTTTTATGGTTGAATTTGTGGTTCCCACTTACAGATAGACTCTGGCTTGAGTGGGCAAGTTTTGGGAGCGATCGGATTTCCGCTGAGGTAGAGATCAGTCAGTTTAGTCAAAGATTCGAGCGGTTTGATGTCGCTGATTTTATTGTTTTTGAGGTGGAGATCAGTCAGGTTAGTCAAGGATTCTAGCGGTTTGATGTCGCTGATTTGATTTTTGTCGAGGTGGAGCACAGTCAGGTTAGTCAAAGATTCTAGCGGTTTGATGTCGCTGATTTGATTTTTGTCGAGGTGGAGCACAGTCAGGTTAGTCAAAGATTCTAGCGGTTTGATATCGCTGATTTTATTGTTTTTGAGGTGGAGAGCAGTCAGAGTAGTCAAAGATTCTAGCGGTTTGATGTCGCTGATTTTATTGTCGCTGAGGTGGAGATCAGTCAGGTTAGTCAAGGATTCTAGCGGTTTGATGTCGCTGATTTTATTGTATTCGAGGTCGAGCGAAGTCAGGTTAGTCAAGGATTCTAGCGGTTTGATGTCGCTGATTTTATTGTTTTCGAGGTAGAGCGAAGTCAGGTTAGTCAAGGATTCTAGCGGTTTGATGTCGCTGATTTCATTGTTTCTGACCCAGAGATCAGTCAGGTTAGTCAAGGATTCTAGCGGTTTGATGTCGCTGATTTTATTGTGGCTAAGGAAGAGATCAGTCAGGTTAGTCAAGGATTCTAGCGGTTTGATGTCGCTGATTTTATTGTATTCGAGGTCGAGCCGAGTCAGGTTAGTCAAGGATTCTAGCGGTTTGATGTCGCTGATTTCATTGCCGCGGAGCCTGATTGCAGTCAGTTTAGTCAAGGATTCTAGCGGTTTGATGTCGCTGATTTGATTTTCTGTGAGTTCGATCGAAGTCAGTTTAGTCAAAGATTCTAGCGGTTTGATGTCGCTGATTTGATTTTGGTCGAGGTCAAGCAAAGTCAGGTTAGTCAAGGATTCTAGCGGTTTGATGTCGCTGATTTGATTTTGGTCGAGGAAGAGCGAAGTCAGTTTAGTCAAGGATTCTAGCGGTTTGAGGTCGCTGATTTGATTTTGGTCGAGGTCGAGCCCAATCAGGTTAGTCAAGGATTCTAGCGGTTTGATGTCGCTGATTTCATTGTTGTTGAGGTCAAGCAAAATCAGGTTAGTCAAGGATTCTAGCGGTTTGATGTCGCTGATTTTATTGTATTCGAGGTCGAGCCGAGTCAGGTTAGTCAAGGATTCTAGCGGTTTGATGTCGCTGATTTTATTGTTTTCGAGGTCGAGCCGAGTCAGGTTAGTCAAGGATTCTAGCGGTTTGATGTCGCTGATTTCATTGTTGTTGAGCCTTAGTCCCGGGAGACTCGAAAGTGTCTGATTAGCCGCATCGCACTCAGTAGTCCCTGCTTCCTTCAACAGCACCTCAACAGTATGTTTAGCTTCAGGACTCAAATCAGCTTTTTGGCGACACCATTCAGCAAATGTTTTGTTTCCCGATCGCGTTTCTGCTGCTTTCGCCGACACTCCATTTCCAGATAATGCTAGAAGCAGACAACAAGTAACTGCGATCGACTTTGGTAACTTCATGTGTTTGTGTGCAACTATAAATGTCATAATCTTTTACCTCTAATTTTCCCAACAGTATACAACAAAGACACTGCCTTACCGTGTCCCTGCAAAACATCTATTACAAACTCTCTGAATCACCTCACTCAGGCAACTTATACTAATTAGTAGGTGCGCCAGTTTGCATGATATTCTGTGCCGAGCGAGGATATTTCCACGCTCCGCACCCTACGCAACTAATTAATATCAACTCCCACCAAATCTGCCACAACTTTCTCCAATCCAGCTATCACCTTGGTCGTCCGTTCCCAATCAACCTTATCGGGCGTATCTTCCGCCGTGTGATAGTAAGGATAGCGATAGGGAGCAGTATCTGTCACCATCAACCCCCGATAACCATGTTGCCAAAAAGACCATTGATCAGACCAACCAACACCAGGAATGCCACCCGGAATTGCTGCACCTTCCGAGGGAAATTCTGCATGGCGGCGGAAAGATGCGATCGCCTCTCTAACCAGTTTACTTGATGCCGTATTGCCAATAAATCCGATAAAATTTCCCGATGTAGGATAAAGTAGGTTTAATGGTGCTGGATATTTCTGACTGTTTTTGGCATCTGAGTAATAACCAATCGTTTCTAAACTGAGCATCGCCACAATTTTTTCATTCCGCTCTCTGGATCTTTTAGCATAAACCAAACTCCCCATATTACCAGTCCAGAAAAAAGGCGGTTCCTCATTCACAAACTCAACAAAACGCACAGTCTTTTCGGGTCTTCTGGGTTTGAGGTGATCATAAAAACTAATTAGAAAAGCAAGCTAATAGTCGAGCTCGAAAATTGTCGAAATTAACAAATCCATAGGCTTGACGCTTAATCACTTTGAGGCGATTGTTGATTCCCTCCATCACACCACTCGTTGT
>Ga0163147_10005185_pt1 | contig 16035 bp, 10 predicted proteins | sample OliLakLV19MP6G1_FD_148597 | JGI IMG/M metagenome (GOLD analysis project Ga0163147, IMG submission 148597) | Freshwater microbial mat bacterial communities from Lake Vanda, McMurdo Dry Valleys, Antarctica- Oligotrophic Lake LV.19.MP6.G1 | ecosystem: Environmental > Aquatic > Freshwater > Lake >...
TCGGGATCGACGCCCATTCGTCGGGCCCGTGGTTCAGCGGGTGGATGGATCGGACCCCGCGGAAGGATCGTGCGTTGCCCGCAGCGAGTTCGTGGCTGCTCCTGTTCGGATGGCTGAAGGGCGGACGCATTGCGACGAGCGAGGCACCGCGGCCGGATCCAGCTGCGGGGGGCCGAGCGGAATGCAGAGCCTGATCCGACGGCGGCGCTCGCGCATGCTCACGCAGACGCGCACGCAGACGCGCACGCCGACTCGCACCCGGACTCGCCCGCGGACGCGCACGCGTACTCGCTCGCCGACTCGCTCGCCGACTCGCTCGCAGACGCGCACGCCGACCCGCTCGCAGACGCGCACGCGGACTCGCACCCGGACTCGCCCGCGGACGCGCACGCGTACTCGCTCGCCGACCCGCTCGCAGACGCGCTCGCCGACTCGCACGCAGACGCGCACGCAGACGCGCACGCCGACTCGCACGCGTACTCGCACGCGTACTCGCTCGCCGTCCCGCACGCGGACGCGCACGCCGACTCGCACGCCGACCCGCACGCCGACCCGCTCGCAGACGCGCTCGCGAACGCGCTCGCAAACGCGCACGCCGACTCGCACGCCGACCCGCTCGCCGTCCCGCACGCGGACGCGCACGGGGACTCGCTCGCCGACCCGCACGCGGACGCGCACGCCGACCCGCTCGCAGACCCGCTCGCAAACGCGCCCGCCGTCGCGCCCGCCGACTCGCTCGCAGACGCGCCCACCGACGCGCTCACCGACGCACACGATGTGAGCTCGCGCCGCGCGCGGGTCCTGGATCCGAACACCGCGCGCGGACGCTCTCGAACCACGAAGTTCACCGGCGCTCGCGTCGAAGCCCGAGCGCCGGGGTCACCCGGCCGGCACGGGGGCGCTGACCCTCACGAAAGCCGGATGCGCCCGAGTTCTTCGCGGGTTCTCCGCTTCAGAGTTGCTTCGCAGCGAACGTGTCGCCCTGACGCAGGTCGCCCGAGTCGTAGCCGCGGCGGAACCAGCGCATGCGTTGCTCGGCCGTGCCGTGCGTGAACGAATCGGGCGACACGCGTCCTCGAGCACGCTTCTGCAGCACGTCGTCGCCGATCCTCGACGCCGCTCGCAGCGCTTCCTCGAGATCGCCTTGCTCGAGCAAGTCCTTGGCCTTCTGCGCGTGATGGGCCCACACACCGGCATAGAAATCGGCCTGGAGTTCGAGTCGAACGGAGAGCGCGTTCCTCTCCTCTTCCGACGCACCGCGCTCGCGATCTTGCACTTGTTGCGACGTGCCGAGCAGGTTCTGGACGTGGTGACCGACTTCGTGCGCGATCACGTAGGCCTGCGCGAAATCGCCGGGCGCGCCGAGTTCGCGATCGAGCTGACGGAAGAATCCGAGGTCGAGGTAGACCTTGGAATCGCCGGGGCAATAGAACGGTCCGACCGCCGCGCCCTGTACCCCGCACGCGGACTCGACCGCGTCGTCGAACACGACGAGGCCCGGCTCGCGGTATTGAGGGAGCAGTCCGTTCCACACGTCCTCGGTCGAACCGAGCACCGCTTCGACGAATTGCACCTGCCGGTCGCCCTCCGCGGTCCGCTCGCGCACGGGAGCTGAAGCACTCGGATCCCCTTCGCCACCGAGCATTCCGATCACGCTCGACGGATCGCCGCCGGTGAGCATGACGATGACGACCACGACGACGAGGCCGAGGCCTCCGCCGACCACTCCACGACCGCCCATGCGAGGACCCGCGGTTCCGCGACGGTCCTCGACGTTCCGACTCCGACGTTCGTTCTGCCAGCGCATGGGTGTTCCTCTCGAGGCGATCGTTTCGAGGCGATCCTTGCAATCGCCGCGCCGAGCCTACACGCCCAGCGGATTGCGCGCGTCGAGGACGAGATCGGCGCGCTCGCGCGGCGGGACGGCCAGGTCGAATGCGCGGCTCGCGGGCAGCAAGTGGCGGCGCAGGAGGAGCAAAGATTCCGGGCCGTGAGCGCGCACGTCGCGTCCGGCCAGGCGGCGCAGCGAGGTCGAGTCGTCGACTTCGAGGTGCACGATGCGCGCGATGTGGGAGCGCAACGCGGGATGCGTCAGGAACGGTCCGTGCACGACCGCCGTCGTTCCCGCGGGCAGATTCGCGATGCGCGCCACGAGTCCATCGACGTCGTACGCGTGACCGAGCACGTCGAGCGGTCGCGCGCCCGCCACGAACGCTGTCGAGGACAGGTCTCGCTCCGCACTCGCGAGGGCGTGATCGTCGAGGGCGACGACGACCGCAGTTCGTCCGCGCGCAGCAAGGATCCGCGCGACGTCGCGCGCGAAGAGCGATTTCCCGGCCCCTGGAGGCCCGGTGACGCCGATCGAACGCGGTGGTGACTCGAGATCGACGTCGAGCCACTCCAGAGCGCCTTCGATCCAACGCGTGCGCTGCTCGAGACGCGGCACGAGGTCGAGCATGGTCTCGATCGTCGCTTCGGCCTCGACATCCTCGCCCGCCGGCGCGAAGCCGCGCGCGAGATGGACGTGCGGAATGCCGTTCGCCCAGGCTGCATCGCGATCACCGAGTCGATCTCCCACCATCACGGTCGCGCGGGTGCCGAACGCCCTGAGGAGGTCGGCGACCATGTCCGCTTTCGAGCGGATACCCGGGCTGTCGAGGCAGCGCGCTTCGTCGATCCAGCGCTCGAGACCGAGGTCGCCCATCATGCTCGCGAGGTAGGACGCGCCGCAGTTACTGGCGATTCCGAGGCACACGCCGCGGGCGTGGAGATCCTCGAGCGTCTCGGCGACGCCGGGCAGGAGTGCCGCGCCCCCGGCGCGCAACACGCGGTGTTCCTCCTCCTCGCACGCGGCCTGGACGCGGGCGCGCTGCACCGCATCGAGCTCGGGGAAGAGGCGCGCGAAGCCTTGCGCGAGCGGCAGGCCGACGAGCGACATCCATTCGGCCGCGCTCGGCAACGGACGTTCCAGTCCGAGCTCCGCGAATGCGCGACGTGCTCCGATGCGAGCCGCGTCGATCCAGAATCGGTCCGTCGCGACGAGGGTGCCGTCGAGATCGAAGACCACGGCATCGAAGAGGAAAGGCGGAGCAGGCATCGTCGTTCGAGCGGTTTGCCTCGCAAGCCCCGCGTCGAGCACTACTCTAGGGGTTCGTGTTCCGCCGCGCCGCATCGACGACTGCCTTCCTCGCGCTCCCCGTTCTCGCCATGGCGAGCGAGGATCCGCCGGCACGCGCCCTCTTGCGCGAGCTGTGCGAGACCACGCGCCTCGCCGGCACGCGCGCGTCGCTCGTCGGAGCCGAGCAGGTCGCACGACGGCTCGCGGCGGCCGGTTTCGAAGTCGAGATCGAGCCGCGCGTCGTGATGCTCACCTATCCGCGTCGAACCGAGATCGCGGTGTTCGAGCGCGGCGCCGAGAAGCCGCTCCATGAGCGCATCGAGACGTTCGATCCCGACCGCGTGCCGGCCGGCGACGTGCCGCTCTACAACGCGTGGTCGGCGAGCGGGCGCATCCGCGGTCCGGTCGTGGACGCGGGCCGCGGATTGCGCGCCGATTTCGAGCGTCTTCGCGCTGCCGGCGTCGACTTGCGCGGTGCGGTCGCGCTGTGTCGCTACGGCGGCTGCTACCGCGGCATCAAGGTCGATCTGGCGGAACAGTACGGCTGCGCGGCCGTGCTCCTGTGGAGTGATCCGAAGTCCGACGGAGCCGACAAGGGCGCGACGTGGCCCGCCGGTCCATGGAAGCACGAGCACGAAGCGCAACGCGGATCGATCTCCCCCATGGGTCGCACGCCGGGTGATCCGTCGACGCCGGGTTTTGCCTCGCCGAAGCCGGGCGAGGTCGAACGCCGACTTTCGCCGAGCGAACTCGAGCGCGCGCTGCCCAAGATCCCGTGCGCGCCGATCGGTGTCGCCGAAGCACGCTCGATGCTCGAAGGTCTCGAACGCCGCGCGTTCGTGGGTGCGCAAGGCGAAGCCATCGAGGAAGCGGTCGGTCCGGGTCCGCGTGAGGTCCTCGTCGCGATCGACGCGCCGCGTGAGCTCCGCACGATTCTGAACGTGATCGGCACGCTGCGCGGCGCGAGCGACGAGTTCGTCCTGGCGGGTGGACACCGCGACGCGTGGGTGCGCGGCGCGAACGACAACGCGTCGGGTTGCGTGGTGCTGATACGCGTTGCGCAGGAACTCGGGGCGCGCGCCGCCACGGGGTGGTTGCCGCCGCGCACGCTGAAGCTCGCGTTCTGGGACGCGGAGGAATTCGGCCTGATCGGCAGCACGGAATGGGCCGAGGCCCACGCCGACTTCGTGCGCTCGAAGTGCGTCGCCTACGTGAACTCGGACGCGTCCGTGTCGGGCCCGAACTTCGGCGGAGCCAGCGGAACGCCGGGCATGCTCGGCGCACTCGAGCCCGTCCTGCGACGCGTCGTGGGTGTCGACGCGAAGTCGCTGTGGGATACGTGGCTCGCGCAGAAGTCGAACCCGAGCCTGTCGCTTCCCGGCTCGGGATCGGACTTCGCGGTGTTCGTGCACCACTTGGGCGTGCCTTACGTCGAGCTCTCCTTCGGCGGGAGCAGCAGCGGTCAGTACCACACCGACTTCGACGACGTCGCGATCGTCGAGCGCTACATCGATCCCGGGTTCGTCGGTCACGAACTCAGCGCGCGCACGCACGTCGAGTTGCTCACCGAACTCGCGACACGCGGACACGGATCGTTCGACGGCGCGGAAGCGGCGCGACGCATGCAGCGCGAAGCCGCGGACTTGGCTGCGAAGGCCGGTGACGACATCGCGCTCGCGAACGTCGCGACGGCACTCGCGGCGGAGTTCGGGACGACGGCGGACGTCCTCGCCGGACGACCGGAGGCCGGGCGAACTTGGCTGCGCGACATGGCTTCCGCCGCCGGCGTCCCCGGCCGCGAGTGGCACAAGAACGTGATGTGGACATCCGGCCTCGAGGACGGCTACGGAGCGGAGACGTTCCCCGCTCTGCGCGCAGAGCGGGGTGGCGGTGAAGAGCGCCTGCGCGCTGCCGCGGCGCCCCTCTTCGAAGGGCTCGCGCGCATCCGCGCGACGGCCGCGCGTTGAGCACACCGTGAAGCGTCTGTGGGCCCATTTCCAGCGTTTCCTGCGCCACCGGCGCCAACTCGTCGCGGGGTTCTTGTGCATCCCGGCCGCGCAACTGCTCGACGTCGGCATCACGGTCGTGATCGGCAAGACGATCGACCGACTGCGCAGCGCGACCGACACCGAGTTCCTGTACGGGATCGTCGCGATCATCATGAGCCTGTCGCTCGTGCGCGGCGTTTTCCGCTACCTGCAGCGTTGGTGGATCGTCGTCGTTTCGCGCTGGGTCGAGAACGAACTCAAGCAGGAACTGTTCGACAAGCTCGTGTCGCTGCCGCTCTCGTACCACTCGACGAGTCGGTCGGGCGACACCGTGAGCCGCGTCACGAGCGACGTCGAGAACGTGCGCATGTTCCTCGGCCCGGGGATGATGTACACGCTCGGCGCCATCGTGATGGTCCCAGTCAGTATGGGACTGCTCTTCTCGATCGATGCCACGCTCGCCGCCACGATGCTCGTGCCGCTCGTCTTGATGGGCCTCGGCATGAAGGCCTTCACGCCGCGCATCCACAAGTGGAGCCAAGCTGTTCAGGAATCACTGGCCGAGATCGGTCACCGCGCGCAGGAGAACTTCGGCGGCATCCGCGTCGTGAAGGGCTATGGGCGCGAGGAGTCGCAAGTCGCACGTTTCGAGAAGGCGTCGGCTGTGAATCGCGACAACCAGATCCTGCTCGGACGATCGCGCGGCATCACGCACGCGTTGACGCATGGCGCGAACGATTTCACGTTCGTCGTGATCCTCGTGGTCGGCGGGATGGCGATGATCGACCGGCGTCTGGCGGCCGGCGACCTGTTCCAGTTCATCGACCTCACGTTCAAGGTGTTCTGGCCGATCATCGCCGTCGGTTGGATCGCGGGCATGTACCCGCGCGCTTTGGCGAGCGCGGTGCGCATCGACGAATTGCTCGAACGGAAGTCGGATCTCCTCGAGCCGACGTCGCCGAAGTCGATCGAGCCGGTGCGCGGCGCACTCGGTTTGCGCGATGTGGCCTATGCGTACCCGTTGGCCGAAAAGCCCGCGATTTCCGGGCTCTCCGTCGAGATCGTGCCCGGCAGCGTGCTGGGCATCGTCGGGCCGACGGGCAGCGGCAAGACGACGGCGCTGCTCCTCCTCGCGCGGATGATGGACCCGACGCGGGGTGCCGTGCACCTCGACGGCGTGGACTTGCGCGAGACGTCCATCGCGAGCGTTCGCGCTGCGATCGGTTACGTGCCGCAGGACAGCTTCCTCTTCTCGGACACGTGGCGTGACAACGTGTCGTTCGGGCTCGATGCGCCGCTCGACGACGCGCGTTCGGCGCAGCTCGCCGAACTCGTGTGCATGACCGAAGAGGTCGCGCGCTTCCCGAAGGGCCTCGATCAGCGCATCGGCGAGCGCGGTGTGACGCTCTCCGGTGGTCAACGTCAGCGCACGTGCATCGCGCGCGCGCTGGCGCGTGATCCGCGCATCCTCGTCCTCGACGATGCGCTGAGCGCCGTGGACACGGAAACGGAAGCGCGGTTGATCGGGAACCTGCGCGCCGCGGGACGGGGACGAACGGTCGTGATCGCGGCGCACCGATTGAGCTCCGTCGTCGCGGCCGATCTCATCGTCGTGCTCGGCCGCGACGGCCGCGTGGAAACAGTCGGCCGACACCACGAACTCGTGAATCGCGAGGGTTGGTATCGCGAGACGTGGCAACGGCAACAGGCGCGCGAGGAGCTCTCGGTCCTGTGAAAAATGCCGCCAAGAAGAAGGCCGACGACTTGGACCCGCACGACGAGCTCGTGACGGCGAAGTCGTGGGACAACCGCTTGATGATGCGGCTCGTGCGCTATGCGCGGCCGCATGCGCGACTCTTCGGGTGGAGCTTCGTGGTGCTGGCGGGAGTGTTCGCACTCGACGTCCTCGGACCCTGGATGTGGCGGCACGTGTTGGACGGTCCGGTGCAAGCCGCGATGGACGCGCGCGCGCTGGATCCGAACGCCGACACGTCGATCTTCATGCGGTCCTTCTGGCTCTGGATCGGCGGCTACCTCGCACTCGTCCTCGGCTCGATCGTGCTGCGCTACTTCGAGATCTCGCAACTGAACCACACGGGGCAGGTCGTGATCGCCGACCTGCGCACGAAGCTGTTCCGGCACATCCAGTCCCTCGACCTGACGTTCTTCGACGGACGTCCGACGGGTTCGCTCGTCACGCGCGTCACGAGCGACGTCGAGAACCTGAACGAGATGTTCACGTCGGGCATCGTCGTCCTGCTGTTCGACCTGCTGAAGGTCGTGCTGCTCCTCGCGTTGCTGTTCTGGCTCGACTGGCACTTGGCCGTCGTGGTGCTCTGCGGCACGCCCGTCTTGATCGGGATCAGCCTGTACTTCCGCGGCGGAGCGCGCGACGCGCACCGCGCCGTGCGAGCGCGGCTCGCGCGGTTGAACGGCTACTTGCAAGAGGTGCTGCAGGGCGTCCGCGTCGTTCAAGTGTTCCGCCGCGAGAAGCGCGTGTCCGAGCGTTTCGCCGATCACCTCGCGCACTACCTCACCGCGAATCTGCGCACGATCTTCCTCTTCGCGCTGTTCTTCCCCGCGATCGATTTCGCCGTCACGGGCATCCAAGCCGCGACGCTCTCTGTGGGCGGCGTCGCCATCGTCGGGCGTGAACTTTCTTACGGCGAGTTCGTCCAGTTCTGGTTCTACGTCGCGATGCTGGTCGCCCCGATCCGCGAGCTCGGCGAGCGCTACAACGTGCTGCAGAGCGCGTTCGCCTCGGCCGAGCGCATCTTCCAGGTCCTCGACACGGCTCCGAAGGTCATCGGCGGCCCGCGCGTGATCGAGCCCGGCGCCGTGAAGGGCCACGTGCGCTTCGAGGACGTCTCGTTCGCCTACGACGGCACGACCGAAGTCCTCTCCCACGTCTCCTTCGAGATCCGCCCGGGCGAAACGGTCGCGGTCGTCGGTGCGACGGGCGCAGGCAAGTCGACGATCGTGAACCTGTTACTGCGCTTCTACGAGCCGACGTCCGGCCGCATCACGCTCGATGGCATCGACCTACGCGAGCTCGACCTCGAACGGTTGCGATCCATCTTCGGACTCGTGCTGCAGGAGGATTTCCTGTTCGCAGGCACGGTGCGCGAGAATCTCGTCATGGATCGTCTCGACGTCGACGAGGATTCGCTCGAGATCGCGCTCGACGCGAGCCGCGCGAGCGAACTCGTCGATCGACTGCCGGGCGGCCTGTCGGCGCCCGTCGCCGAACGCGGCGCGACTTTCTCGACCGGCGAACGCCAACTGCTCGCGATGGCGCGCGCGCTGGCCGGCAAACCGCGCATCGTGATCCTCGACGAGGCGACGGCCAGCGTCGATTCGAACACGGAGTCGCGCATCGAAGAGGCGACCGATCAACTCCTCTACGGTCGCAGCGCGCTCGTCGTCGCGCACCGGCTGTCGACCGTGCGCCGCGCGGATCGCATCCTCGTCATGCACCGCGGGACTTTGCGCGAGTCGGGCACGCACGACGAGCTGCTCGCCCAGGACGGGATCTACGCGCGGCTGCACCGCTTGCAGTTCGCCGAGGCCGGGACGGCCTGATCCCAACTCAACGCGGGGACGCGGACCGGCGCGGGTTCCGTGGTGGAGAATCGTCCTTCGACCGGACGATGTTCAGCCGTGCAGGGTTGGCGCTCGAGAGGCGCGAACCCACCCGAATGCGGTCCCCAAAAAGTCCTCGGCCCGAAAAAGTCCTCGGCCCCGAAAAGTCCTCGGCCCCAAAAGTCCTCGGCCCGAAAAGCTCTCGGCCCGAAAAGTCCTCGTCGTGAAAAGCTCTCGGCCGAAAAAGCCCTTGGCCCCCAAAGCCCTCAGTTCGGCGCTCGGGGCAAAAAGGGGGCCGGTAGGCGAACCCACCGGCCCGAGAGTGCAATCGCCGTGCTTCCCGGGCGCCGTACCGCTCGCATGGTGCGACGCCTCACGGAGACTGCCCCTAGATTCTACGCCAGACTCCACCCCTCGGGTCCAGCAGGAAAACCTGGGACTCGCGTCCAATTTCGCGCTGGCACCGAGGGGCCGTCACTCAGCGGAGACGGAGTTCCTGAAGCAGCGCCTCGAGGCGCTCCGAGGACGGCGCGTCCGGGTCCAAGGTCGGTAGGAGCGCTTGGATCTCTGCGACGAGGGCGTCCCGCTCGGGCCCTGGAGTCATGGTCTCGGCGCGCAGCGCGAGCACGTGCACGAGTCCTGAGCGCGCATCCGGACTGTCCGCGAGGTCGCGCGAGGCCCGGAAATGCCGCTCGGCGTTCGGAAGACGATTCAGACCGTACTGGATCCAGCCGGCGGCTCGCCGGGCTCTGGAGCGGAGTTCGACAGCGACCCGGGCGTCCTCGGCGACCACCTGATAGCGGTCGAGCGCTTCCTCGACGTAGCGAGGCCGATCCTTCAGTGGGGTGTGGATAGCGTCGGCCGCCGAGAGCCACTTCTCTGCGATCCATAGCCGCGCTCGCGCCTCCCCGTTCCGAAGATCCGGGGAGTCGGGGTCGAAACCTCGAGCCGAACCGAAACGTCGCTCGGCCGCTTCGTGCTGACCGAGTTCGAGCGCGACGAAGGCGGCGAGGACATCGGCTCGGAACCGCTCGCGCGGGAACACGCTCGCATCCTCGGCGATCTGTGTCGCTCGGCGCAAAACCTCGAACAACTCCACCCGTCCGGCTACGGCCACCATCTCGGTCGTATTCCCGTACATGCGGGATGCGCGACGCGCGGCGAAGCTCTGTACGAGCAGTTGGATGCGCGCCGTCTTCGGATGCTTCGCGGCGAGGCTCTCGGCGAGACCGCGGCCTTCTGTTTCGCGGCCGGGTTCGTCGAGGAATTGCACCGCGAGGTTGTAGTCGCGCTCGTCCCAATCCTCCGCGCGATCCGACGCGGGCAGCGCGGGGACGTGTGCGAGGAGCGCTGCGACGACGAGTGAACTCACGGCGACGATGATTTCGAAACGCGCCCTCGAACGGAGCCAGACAACCGTCGTCACGACGAAGAACGCCGCGAACACAGCCAGTGGCACGAGCAGCGGCAAGCGCGCGCGATCGCTCGTCACCGTGAGCACGATCGTCCCCAGATACAACGCGAAGAAAATCGCCAGTTCGCTCGCGCCGCCCGCGCACGGGAGGACGGGCTTGCGCCGCGTGATCACGAGCACGCACCACGTGAGCACGCCCGCGATCCCGAACATGCCGGTCACGCCGAAGTCCGGCCACGGCAATCGCGCGATCGCAACGTAGCGCGCGTCCCAATCGAGCATGTGGTTGTCGGGAACCTCGTAACTCCCGAGCGACAGTCGCAGTTTCCGCCACAGGATCCGCGCGTGTTCCAGCGGATGCTCGCGCACCGACCGCCACGCCTCCCCCATCCAGTACGAGCTCACCGCGGCCGGATCGAGAACACGGCCCGTGCGACGCTCGGCCTCGCGTCTCCAGTCGCCGGCCTCGTGCTCGGGGATCCCGCGGATGAACGAGAACTCGGTCGCGCGTCCGAACGGATTCTCGAGGTTGTTACCGCCGTACACGTTCGTGCCCGCGCCGCTCGTCGTGAGCGCGAAGACTCCGCCGACGTGGTGGTTGCGCCAGGCGACGGGCACGAGCACGAGTGCGACGCCGACGACGAAAGCCAAGCTGAGCGGGAACGCGGGTTTCGCTCGCGTGCGCTCGACGAGTGCTCGCGCCAAAGGCCACGCTGCGAGGACGGGCAACAAGACGAGCACGTTGCCGCGCAGCAAACTGCCGAGTCCGCCGAGGATCCCGAGCGCGAGCCACGCGCCGAGTGCCTTGCGACCGACGAGCGGCCGACTCGCGACGATCACGAAGAGGAGCGCCGCGAACACCGGCAGGAACAGGTTTTCCTTCAGGATCAAGCTCGGGAAGAGGAGCCCCGGCCCGTGCAACGCGACCGCTCCCGCCGCCAAGAATCCGGTCACGCTGCCGAAGATCCGTCGCGCGAGAAGCCCGATCACGACGATCGCGACGGTCCACGAAACGCAGTGCGCGACCCGCGCGGTGTACAGGCTCTCGCCGAGCGTCGCGTAGAGACTGCCCAGCGCGTAGGGATAAAGCGGCTCCTGGAAGAACACCTCGGTGCCCATCCACTCGCCGCCCGCGATCGCACGCGCCCAGCGGTCGTAGCTCTTCTCGTCGATGACGACGTTCGCGCTGTTCGGATGCGACGCCTGGTATTGCGCGACGGCCGCGAGGCGCAGCACGAATCCGAGGAGCGCGAGTCCGAGGATCCAGGGCAGATCGCGGCGAAGAGGACGAGTGCTCACAGACGCGGCGTCTCCCAACGATCGGTCGCCGGCTCGCGCCGTTCGGTACGCGCAGCGGTCTCGATCGTGCGCGCCAGTTCGATCCAGCGACGTCCGAGCGGCGTGAGCACGAACGCGACTCCGAGGGCGAGCACCGTGAGTGCGGCGACGTGGAACCCGAGGACCGCGAGGACCAGCGCCGCGATCGGTGCCACCGCGAAGCTCGCGATCGGCGCGCTGCGCGGCACGACCCCGTACGCGAGTGCTTGCACGGACTCCAACGCGCCACGCGCCGGGATCGGACCGCGGCGCACCGCTTGGAACCACGCGCGCGCGCGCCGCGCCGCTTGCGCGTCGCGCTCGGGACCGGCTGGAGTCTTGACCTCGAAGAACGCAGCACGCGGGACGATTTCGACGCGCCGCGGTTCGCTCGTGCGGGCTTTCACCTGGAAGCGCAGATCGACGTCGTCCGCAGCGACGCCGAACGTCGGCGCGAGCTCGAGATCCGCACGCCAGGCGCACAGTTGTCCATGAACGCTGAAGAGAACACCCGCGCGCGACTCGAGACGACGCACGGCCGCGGTCCATCGATCGAACGTTCCACCCGCGTCGCTGAGGGCTCCGCCGTCGCCGGCGCGACAAGTCCCATCGCCAGCGAGACCGGCGACGAAGCGCTGCGCCGCGCAGGCCAACGCGAGCCGCGGCTCGCGCGTGAACGCATCCGCGATCTCGACGAGCGCGCATTCCTCGATCACGACGTCGGCGTCGGTGAGGACGACGAGGTCGAAGGCTCCTGCCCCGCGCATCCCCGCGCGCACCGCGCCGGGTTTTCCGGGCCGCACGTCGTTCAGGACGACGCGTGCCGCGACGTCCGCGCGCGCGCCGAACTCCGCAGCGATCGCAACCTCCGCCGCGGCCCTCGTGCCGTCTCGAGACGCATCGTCGACGAGGACGATCTCGTGTGGACGCTCGGAAGCGGGCCACTTGCAGCGCGCCAGATTCGCGACGCGACGCGCGACGACGAGCGCCTCGTCGCGACACGGAACGACGACGAGGAGCCTCATCCCCGGGCGGCTCGCCAAGCGAGCTCGGGCCATTTCCGTGCGTTGAAAAGCACGTTGTCGGCCTGCGCGCACTCCCACGTGCACGCACACTTCGTCGACTCGATGCGCTGGCGCAGCGCTCGCGCTGCCGCACCGTTCCAGAGTTTCTCGAGGTCCCAACCCGTGTCGGCGAGGTTGCCGATCGCGTCGGGCAGGCTTTCGCACGCACGCACTTCGCCGTTCTCCATGACCACGGCGGAGATCGAGCCCGCCGTGCACGGCAGGTGCTGCGACGCGTTCTCACCGCGGGCGACCCGCGCGACGTGCTCGTACATCATCTCGTCGCGCGCCTGCGCGACGCGCGCGAGCGGGAAGTCGAAGTACGGCAGCACGCCCGACTCCTGGAGCCGCTTCTTCGCGGCGACGACGTCCTCGTAGCGCGCGATGTCGACGTCGAGCAGAGTGCGATCGAGCGCGTCGCTGCGCGCGAGGTTCACGGTCACGTTGTCCGGCCGCAGCTCGCGCACCAGCTCTTCCACGTGCTCGGCCAGCACGTCTTGGTTCTCACGCGTCACGCACACGATGACGCCGACGCCGAGTCGCGGATGCCGCTCTTGCAGCCGCTTCAAGCGCCGCACCTGCTCCATCGAACGCGCGTGACCGCCCTCGATCTGTCGAATCGCGTCGTGGATCGGCGGCGGTCCGTCGAAGGACACCGAGATCGCGAGGTGCAATTCCGGGTGACGCGTCAGGATCTCCTCCGCGAAGGCCTCGGCGCGCTCGGGCAGCAGCCCGTTCGTCGGGATCGCGAGGTGCCGCAGGCCGTGCTGCGCGAACGCCGAGGCCACGTCCACGAGATCCTTGCGCAGGAAAGGCTCCCCACCGCCGAGCGAAAGCCACAGGAGCGGCCCCATATGCGCGACCGAATCGGCCAGCGCGCGCACGTTCGCGAGGCTCGGACCGGGAACTCCGGCCGCGACTTCGCGCCAGTGGAAGCAGTGCCTGCAACGCAGGTTGCAGGCCCCCGTGACGAAAAGCGTCAGGTGGATCGGCGGACCCGAGCGGAGGAGTCCGCGGGTCGCGAATGGCAGATAGCGCAACACGCGAAGGTCCAGTCTACGCCCGTCTCCCGCAGGCTTGCGATCTGCGTACGACGACTTCCGCTACCCCGGCGCGGGGATACGGAAAGTGCGCGTCGGCGTCGCTCCTCGCAGCGTTACGTGGCATGGCGCGGCACGGCACGGCGCTGCGCGGCGCGGCACGGCGCTGCGCGGCGCGGCACGGCGCTGCGCGGCACGGCGCTGCGCGGCACGGCGCGGCACGGCGCGGCGCGGCACGGCGCGGCGCGGCACGGCGCGGCGCGGCGCGGTGCGGCACGGCGCGGCGCGGCGCGGCACGGCGCGGCGCGGCACGGCGCGGCGCGGCGCGGTGCGGCACGGCGCGGTGCGGCACGGCGCGGTGCGGCACGGCGCGGTGCGGCACGGCGCGGCGCGGCACGGCGCGGCGCGGCGCGGTGCGGCACGGCGCGGCGCGGCGCGGCACGGCGCGGCGCGGCACGGCGCGGCGCGGCGCGGTGCGGCACGGCGCGGTGCGGCACGGCGCGGCGCGGCGCGGCGCGGCGCGGCACGGCACGGCGCGGCGCGGCACGGCGCGGCGCTGCGCTGCGCGGCGCGGGCTGAACACGACCGCGAAAACACTGCGGCGCGCACCGGTTCGACCGGAGCGCGCCGCAGAAGTGACCGCGCGTGCGGTTCAGCCGATCACGGGGCCCACACGATCTCGAGGCCGTTCGAGAGGTTGAACGTGTCGGCCGTGCAGAAGGCCGCCGCGTTGCGGTACCAAGCTTGGTAGGTCCGCGTTCCCGGCGCACCGATCGCGCCGCGCACGCTGATCGCGAGGTCGCCACCCTGCGGGTAGCTCGACGTGTTCGCCGCGTTGATCTTCGTGCCGAGGCGAATGATCGACCCACCCGCGCAGCGCTTGCCGTCACCGAACGCCGAACCATTGCCGGCGTTCGCTTGGTTCGTGCCCTGGAAGTAGAGTGCCGAGCTGTTCGGCATGTTCGTTCCCGTCAGCACGACCGTGTCGCTCGAGAGCGACGGGTTGCCCGTGGCCGCGACGTTCGCGCCGTTCGCGAAGATCGAGCTGGCGCAACCGTTGCCAGCCGCTCCCGAGTTCGCACACGGGCAAGCCGTGCCCGAGCCGTCGCCGAAGCAGAACGGAGTGCCCGTCGAGCCACCGGTCGAGGTGTAGCAACGCTGGACCGACGTCCCCGTGTTGCCGTACTTGTCGCTCGACACGAACTGGTAGCAGATCGTGCCGACCAGGTTGCCCGGGATCACGGCCCGGAACAGGTCGCCCTGCATCATCGAAACCGGGTAGCTCGTCACGGGACCACCATTGACGGTCACGTCGAGGCGGTTCGTGTTGTACCAGGTGATGTAGTACGCAGCGTTGTCGCGGATCGCGCAGCGCACGACCGTCGCGGACGGACCCGCCGTGCGGTTCGCGGCCTGCTCGACCGTCGGGAAGGTCGGCGCCGTGACGTCGTTCAAAGCCGTCGAGTTCTTCAGGTACCACTCGGACGCGCCGTTGTCGTTCGCGACGAAGACGTCCGGGTCGCCGTCGTTGTCGACGTCACACTCGTCGGCGTCGAGCGAGGTCGTGCTGTCGGACGGAACGACGACGCCCGTCGTCTGGAGCGCGTAGTTGCCCACGCCGTCGTTGCGGTACATGCGCTCCTGACCGTTGAAGTTCGCGATGAACAGGTCGAGGTCGCCGTCCAGGTCGTAGTCGATGTAGTCGCCTTCGTTGTCGTCGGCGCCCGAGCCCGAGAGCGCGACGGCGGCCGTGAACGTGCCCGTGCCCGTGTTCTTGTAGATGGCGTCGGTGAACGAGAAGCTGCCCTGCAGCCAGTTCAGGCCGTAGATGTCGAGGTCGCCGTCGTTGTCCTGGTCACCCATCTCCTGCTCGTAGTGACCGTCGCCGGTCGAGTAGGCGCCGGTGAACGTCGAGCCCGTCACGTCGCGGAAGGCCAACGTGCCCGTGTCGGAGTGGCGGTTCTTGAACATGCGCGGCAGTTCCTGGCGCGCGCCGTGGAGGATGTCGAGGTCGAAGTCACCGTCGATGTCCCCGAGGTCGATGTCGAGGGCGCTGGAGGCGACGTCGGCGTTCACACCGGTCGAGTTCGTCGTGTTCGTCGACTGAGTGCCCTGCGCCCAGATCGCCGGAGCGCCCGGGGTGATGTCGATGCCCGTCAGCTGGCCGCCGCCCGGGTTGAACTCCGCGAAGACGCCCGCGCCGTTGTTCAGGAAGATGCGGGACGGAGCGTTGCCGTTGAAGGCACCACCGTACGTCGAGTGGAACAGGTCCAGGTCGCCGTCGTTGTCGATGTCGCCGAAGTCGCAGTCACAGGAGAAGTCGACGAACCCACCGGCGATCAAGATGCTCGGGGGGACCGAAGATCCGGCGCCACCGAGGCCCGACCAGCGCGCGGCCGTCTGGTCCTGGTAGAAGCCGATGGTGCCCGCTTGGGAGCCCATGTTGTTCCACCAGCGGTTGGTCTGGTTCGAGATCGCCGAGGTGTTCGAGAGGTAGATGTCCTGGTCGCCG
>Ga0163147_10005188_pt1 | contig 16029 bp, 16 predicted proteins | sample OliLakLV19MP6G1_FD_148597 | JGI IMG/M metagenome (GOLD analysis project Ga0163147, IMG submission 148597) | Freshwater microbial mat bacterial communities from Lake Vanda, McMurdo Dry Valleys, Antarctica- Oligotrophic Lake LV.19.MP6.G1 | ecosystem: Environmental > Aquatic > Freshwater > Lake >...
ATGTATATATGAGAAATATTTATATGAATAAAAGAAAACCATTATCAATGAAGCGAGTCACAATGTTATCAGCTAACTATTGCATTTCACTAGGTGTAGAAAAAGGTAACGAAGTCCTGCCTGTGCTAGTAGACTTTTTAAAGTATATGTGGGAACACAAGGAGGATGAAGACTTGTATTTATTGCCAGTTTTAAATAAGAAATAATGAAATACACGGACAAACAATTCAAAGAAGCATTACAATCTCCAACATATACTAGAAGTATGGTTAAACGCTGGAAAAGAGGTTATTACAGAAGACCACGAACAGAATCAATCCTTGAATATTTGAATAGATTATTAGAATATAAGTTAGACGCAGTAAGAAAGACGTTATTTAAATAGTCTTATAGACGTATAAGATGTTCAATCACGTTGAAATAGGGACAAAAGGTTAAAACTGGTATTAAGCATTGATGATTCGCTCTCACGAAAATATTAAGCTGGCTACAAAACCCTTTAAATAAGAAATAATATATGAGAGAAGAAACACCAAAATGTAAAGATTGTGGGCAATTCATGTTTGAAATCGGCGGGACAGGGAAATATATACAAGATAGAGAACAAAAACTCTATCAATGCCCCGAAGACAAGACAATAGAATTGTATTAATAATCTAAAAGAATAAACGATGACCAAAGACCAATATAAAGCAGGACTAGAGAAAATGCTAAACTGTTCTAAAGAGGAACGTATATTTCTCGCCGAACACTCGTTTGGTTTGTTTGCACTATACTATTTTTCTAACTACTTTCAATACTCACTAGCTCCATATCACTATGATTTTATAGATGACCTCCACGATTTAACCGATGGCAAGATAAGAGAAGTAGCTTGGATCGCTTTCAGAGAGTCGGCAAAAAGACAACCATTAACAGCTAATTTAATGACTCCTAATGGTTACACAAAACTTGGTAAGCTAAAGGTTGGAGATAAGGTTATTGGTTCAAATGGAAAAGCAACAGATATTATCTTTATGTCTCCTATTGTTAAAAGACCAATATATGAGATACGAACAGAAGACGGAAGAAGTACAGAGTGTGATAGTGAGCATTTGTGGACAGTTAGAAAAATGACAAATGTTAAGACTAAGTATGAAACTATATCTACTCAAGAGATTTTAGATAAAGGACTTTTTTATGACAGACTTCCAGATAAAAGAAATGGTAAAAAGTATAAAGAATATAAATTTGCATTAGATACAGTAAAACCAGTTGAATTAAAAGAAAAAGAACTAACAATCGAACCCTACTTCTTGGGTGTATGGCTTGGGGATGGATCAAGTGCTGATGTTAGGATAACTAACATAGAACCAGAAATTGAACACTATCTTGAGGAATATGCAAATAAGCTGAATCTGAAATATAAGAAAGTGCTTAATAAAGAGAGGACTCCGTCTTTAGTTATTACTGGCAACAGAGGAGGTGGGCATTCTCTACAAAAAAAACTTAAAGATATTGGGGTATTAAACAATAAACATATACCAGATGATTATTTATATGGCTCTATAGACCAGAGAAAAGCATTATTAGAAGGACTTATGGATACTGACGGAACTGTATCTAGTGGCACAGCTTCTTTTTGTAATACTAATGAAAATTTAGTTGACGGAGTAGTTTCCCTTGTTAGAAGCTTGGGAGGTAGAGCAAAAAAAGTAAAAACTAAAACCTTTGTATTATATAAAGGAGAGAGAAAAGAATGTGTGTGTTGGAAGGTTAGTATTTTACTTACAGATTATACTCCTTTTAGAGTGGTAAGGAAGATTAAAAATCATAAGTTATCTAAAGAAACTTTTTCACGCATAGTTAGCATAGAGTATAAAAGAGAAGACTTAGGAAGATGTATAAAGGTATCTAACGAAGATGGACTTTATGTAACAGATGATTATTTACTCACTCATAACACTACTTTTTCCAAACTTTTTATTATGTGGATGATATCCTATAACAAAAAGCGTTATATCTGTGTGGATTCCTTTGACAGAGAGAACGCTGAACGTATCTTGTTTGATATTGCCTACGAGCTAACTAACAACGCAAGACTAAGCGCTGACTACCCTACACTATTCTCCAAGAGACGTGCCATACACGAAATCAAACAAAACCGTATCAATAACTTCGTTACAGAGAATGGTATTCGTGTAGAAGCTCACAGTACACAGGAATCAGTCCGAGGACGTATTCACTTAAACCAACGCCCTGCCTTCTTGCTTTTAGATGATATAGAAACGAACAAGACAAAGGACTCCCAAGCATATACAAAGCAAGTCAAAGATCATATCAGTGAAGCGATGGCAGGTCTAAGTCCTGATGGCTGTATATTATATCTTGGTAACTTTATTACAGAGTACGGAAACATTCAGTACATTTTTGACCGAGCTAAGACAGACAAAGGTATCCGTGTCCGTAACATACCAGTAATGGTAGACGGATTGCCAACGTGGGATTCAAAATACGCACTCACAGACGATGAAGCCAAGAAGACGGGTAAAGTATCAATCGAGGATAAACAGCGCCAACTAGGCTCTTTTGTGTTCTCTTATGAGATGATGAATAAGCCAGTAGATGACACCCTGTCAGAATTTAAGAAAGACCACGTTCAGATCGTAACCGAAGAAGAAGTCAGAAAGAAAGACACTAACTGCTATATCACAATCGACAGTGCTGTATCAGAAAAAGAAAGTGCAGACTTTACAGGAATTACTATCAACCGAGTAGACATGCAAAACAAGTGGTATATATATTCTTACCGCTTAAAAGTAAATACAAAGGAATTGATTGAGCATCTATTCTATTTGCATAAAACATACAGCCCTAAAATGATAGGACTCGAAGAGACTACCTTTACTATGGCAATACAACCTTTCTTGCAAGATGAGATGAGAAAAAGACACTACCCTTTCTCCGTAACAGCTTTAAAACACAAGGGTATTCAGAAAGAAACAAGAATACGAGGACTCATTCCACGCTGGGAGAATAACGGTATTTTCTTAATAGGAAGTCACCTAGAACTCCTAGACGAGATGAGAACATTTCCAAGAGGACAAAACGATGATGTTTTAGATAGCCTATCTCACCAGTTGCACAACGCCCATCGTCCATTCTATGCCCCTGATTTCGAATCAAACAAACCTGAAATAAATAATGCAATATAAACTCATAGTAGAAAAGAAACTAAAAAATAAGCTTAATCCTAGTAACTATAATTGACATCAATCTATGTTTTGTGGTCTATCGCTAAATTAACTTGCTAAAAACTTGCATGATGTGCTAGTGGTGTTATCTTGTATGTGTGACAAAACTAAAAACATTTCAACTGAAAGGAAAAATCAACGAAGTAACATTCTCTAAAAGAACTTCTGATATTAAAAAGACCTTACTAGAACTCAAGCCTGACTTTGTTTATACTGATACCTACTTCACTCTATCAACTGGGACAGGAGCTAAAAAGATAATCACAGAACGCAAGCTAAACCTAGTGCAAAGTAAGAGGTTATTCAACAATGAAGACGTGATGGATGTATTTATTCAAAACCTCACTCAAGAATACGCATAAGATGGAAGAGAAAGATGTTTTTAGCTACATAACTACCGAAGCAAATAACTTTAGAACAGCTAGAGTGCCTTTGACTACATCAAAGAGCTGGAATATGCTCGAACACATTGAAAGATGTACCAACGTGGCTAATGGTTGGTTCAACAGAGGCTCAAATGAGGACGGACTACGCCCTTATAACGATATTGTCACACCGATCTTAGACGTAGCTTTCCGTTCAGAGGGTTTTGACGTAAAGGATATTGTACCTTTTGTAGACGACAAAGATAACTACCACCTATCCTTTTTAATAAAGAAATACAACCCACAATGGGCTAGAAAGCACAAAGTAGATACGTTTATAGACGATGTTGTAGAGTCATCAGTAATATTTGACCTAGCATTTATTAAGAATGTGAACAATGAGAAACCAGATCTAGTAAAACTAAAGACAATCGCTTTCTGTGATCAATCTGACATTATGGCAGGACCGATTTGTATAAGACACCAGTACACAATAAGCGAGCTAGTAGAGTTTAAAGGTAAATGGTATGACGACAAGATAAACATGGCAATTGCAATGTCTCTATCACAAAAGAAAGAATCTTTGGCTAATGATCAGACTGTAAAAACTCCAAGCAAATACATAGAAGTTTACGAACTACGAGGCAATCTACCCGAAATATGGCTCTATGATGACGCAGAAATGTATAAGTATTGTCATCAAATGCACATTGTCTGCTATTACACAGGAGAAGACGGTAACAAGAACGGTATAACACTATATAAAGGCAAGGATAAGCCACTTAGTAGTAACTTCAAGGCTATAAAGATAGACAGAATACGCTCAGAAGGTAGAGCTTGCGGTAGGTCTATCGTAGAACGTCTATTTGAGCCGCAAGTATGGAATAACTACGCAGGAATTAAGCTAAAAGAAATGCTAGACAGCGCTGTGAACCTTTTGCAGACTGATAGTGATGAAATAGCTAATCAAAAACTCAAAGGTCTACCCAACTTTACAGTATTGAAACACGAACAAGGTAAACCACTATCTAGGGTAGATATGAGCTTGCAAAATGTCGCAGCTCTTCAGAACTTCCAAATAGGACAAGAAAACCAAGCACAGAAATTAGGCTCTGCTTCAGATGCCTCACTAGGTAAAAATCCAGTATCAGGTACCCCATTCTCTACTACCAATGCACTTCTTCATCAAGGCGATGGAATACACAAGTATCGTCAGGGTAAAATAGCTACATTCTTTGCAGATGAGCTATACGCAGACTGGATACTAGGCTGGCTCGTCAAAGATATGAACGCAGGCAAGAAGTTCAGTGAAGAGCTATCACTAGACGAAATACAAGAGATAGCAGACAAGGTAATAGGAAATCAAGTAGAGAAAAGGATAAAAGACATGATATTTAAAGAGGGTAAGGTCATCACAGAAGAGGAACGAGAAACAATGAAAGATACTCTTCGCACACAGTTCTTGAAAGAAGGCAATCGCAGGTTTATGGAAATCTTAAAGGGAGAATTAGAAAGCATACCAGTCAAAGTGTTCGTCAATATAACAGGAAAGCAAGCTAACCTTGCAGAGAACGCTGACAAGATGTCTAACCTTATAAGAGAATTACTAAGAGCAGGTGTACCAATAGCATCAATGAGTAAACAGCTAAACGAACTTTTTGAAAACTCAGGACTCTCACCGATGCATTTCACAAACATAACAAAACCAGTTAAAGAGCCCGAAGCGCCGATAAACCCAGTAGCATCACCATTACAAAGTAACGTACCAGTACAATAATTATGAAAGAATATCTTAATGAAATAGAAATAGAGAAAATCGAGGCATTCTGTAAAGATGAAATCCTTCTGGAAGCAGTTAAAAAGGTTATTCTTCAAGGCTTGTATACTCACGGAGTCAATCACCCAGGACAAAAAGCAGAGCCATTGCTAAATGGTGCTTTCTCTTTGGTTTCAATGACTATGGGCAACCCTATACCAAACGAACTTTTGGGAGAACAGCTAAAGGCACAATGGGCAGGAATCAACACAATGCACAATGCTTTTGAAAGTCTTAAAAGTATTAGAAGTGATAAAAAGGATGAAGTCGAAAGCATTTACAATATAGCAGAGTAATTATCAATTAAATTAAAAACAAAATGGCAATAGAAAGAAACATAACAGAATCAGGAATAGTAGTACGAGGACAAGGCAAACTACAAAGACTGATCATCAACAGTCACACGTCAGGAACACTAAGAATCTTTGATGGAACAGAGTCAGGTGTAGTAGCAACAACAACTCTTACACAATCAGTTGCAGCAACAGTACCAGCAAACTATGGTACATCAACCTTAACTTCAACAGGTGCAAGCGTAGCAGCGACTCACGCAGTATCAGTTTTGACTGGTGACGCTATCGTTGCAACTAACGTAATGGTTATCGGAACACGAACATATACATTCGTGGCAGTTCTCACAGGTGCAGCAGATGAAATCTTAGTTGGCACAACTCTCACAGCAACACTTCTAAACGCAAAGAACGCTATCAATGCAATAGCAGGTGTTGGCATGTTGGGTGTGACGTATGGTTTTGGAACAGTAGTAAACACACAAGTACGAGCAGTAGCATCTGACGCAACTACTCTCACAGTAAGAGGAATAGTCCCTGGAACATCACTCGATTCAGTAGCAACTACAGGAACAGCATTACGAACAGTATGGGCTGATACTACACTCGGTGGAGGCACAGGAGCTTCTGACGCAGGTGTAACTACAGCAAACGCAACAGTAACTATCGGAACAACAATCTACACTCAAGTAGATGCTCTATCAGAAACGTATGGAGCACCAGCAGTAGCGTATCAGTTCCTAAGAGGTGCAAGTGAAGCGACAATGCTTGATAACCTTAAACTAGCTATCAACGCATCAGAAACAGCAGGAACTCAATACTCAACAGGTACTTTGGTTCACCCAGATGTAATCGCTACAACTAATACAGATACTACACAGATTATCCGAACACGAACTATCGGAACAGCAGCACAAACTACAGTGTTAAATGCTATCGCAACTACCGACACTCTAGCTAACACAGGATGGACTGGTGCAACGATGACAGGTGCAGTAACTACAGATGAGGCAACATTCACACTAGACACTACAACTTACACAGGAGTAATCACACTTGCAGAAACTCTAGGACTAACAGCAGTACCTTTTCAAATCCTTTGGGTAACATCAGAAGCAGTATTCTTGGATAAAATTAAGGCAGCAGTAAACCTTTCAGGGGTAATGGGAACTGATTACGGTACTGGTACAAATCAACATCCGACAGTAGTAGCTACAACCAACACGAACACAACACAGGTATTCAACGCAAGGAACACAGGCGTTGCAGGCAACTCTATCGCTACAACTGAAACTATGGCTAACTATGCTTTTACAGGACTTGTTATGGGTTCAGGAGCAGGAGCAACAGGAAGTGTTTTGATAGATACCCTAACATTCAGTGTAGTAGCTACAACAGGAGAAAGATATATTGATTTCGGAGGTATGGACTTCATAAGAGGACTATATCTAACGGTCGGAGGAACTCTTAACGCAACGATAAGTTACGATTTGAGCTAAATTATTAACTAATATATTTATTTTATGGAAGAAATAATCATCGAAGGAGCAGAGGAAGTAGTAGTAGAGGCTCCAGTGGCAGAGGAAACAGTGGAAGAAGTAGCGTAAGTTTATGGTTATACTACCTTAAAAGGTATTTTAAAATGGTTATACTACCTTAAAAGGTATTTAAAAACGGTATCATTGCCAACTCAATGACTTAAAAAACATATCATTATGGATACTAATGAAGAAGAAGAGGTTATCATTGACCCTATCAATGACGAAGTAGAAGAAGAGGCTGAAGAAGTAGTAGAACCTAAAAAATCTACTGAAAATTTAGAAGCAAAAAGGGCTAGACTTGAAGGACAACTTGCACGAGTGAATAGAGACTTGGGTATAGTACCAGAAAAGAATTCTAGCAGATCAGATGGCTTAGATTATGGAGAAAAAGCATTCCTAGTAGCGAATGGAATTATAGGGGAAGAAACAAAGTTAGTGCAAGAAGCCATAAAAAGAACTGGCGAATCACTAGAACAAATTTTAGAAAATCCCTACTTCCAAGCGAAACTTAAAGAAACTCGTGATTTAGCAATGACTGCTCAGGCAACTCCTAAAGGAGCTCGCTCAAATAGTGTTCCTACAGACTCTGTAGAATACTGGGCGACACAACCAATAGAAGATGTACCTCAAAATATTAGGATAAAAGTAGTCAACCATAAGCTAAAGCAAGGTGTTTCTAATGGACAGTTTTACAACTCCTAAACCAAAGCCATTTGATAACTTATTAGTTATTAAATAAGTTGATAGCGAAGCTCATTTTTAATAAGAAATAGAGGTTGCTCTTGACTATGCCATCAGGAATCTACACAAGAACAGAGCAACATAAACTTATAAACCTAGGTAGAAAATACCCTAGTCGTAAACACTACGCCAAGGGAATTACCAAGATAGATAAATTATGCTTATCCTGTAAAAATCCATTCCAAACAGATTGCTTTATGCCTAATAAAAAGTTCTGTTCTCAGACTTGTTATCACAAAACTTCATCTCACATAACCACTCTAGGTATGAAAGGAAGTAAAAAGCAGAAACAAATGATGAGAGAAAGAACAGGGGAGAAACACCACAATTGGAAAGGAGGGGTATCTAAGATAGACAACTCTTGCAGGACAATGCCAGAATATATAAAATGGCGTTCGTCTTGTTTTATCAGAGATAACTTTACTTGCCAAGAGTGTAATGCAACTGGATATGTTACAGTCCATCATATAAAAAGTTTTGCTCGTCTAATTACAGAAAATAATATCAAAGTTAGAAAGGATGCTAGAGACTGTAAAGATATGTGGGACATAACTAATGGAGTTACTTTATGTGAAGAATGTCATTCAAAGACAGACAACTACAAAGGTAGAAATATTGGAAAAAGAAAATTGAACTAATTATAGCGTATTTAATAAGAAATAGAGGTTGCTCTTGACAAAAACAAAATACCGTGGCAATCATACCAACAATCGAATACGAAGTGAAATTACAGGAGCGTCTAGGTGCTCCGACAGTATGGAAAGAAGTTTGTACAGTAAAATATACAGACAGTGGAATCTGGAGAAACCCTTATCTAACTGACTCAACAGTCGGAACAGGTACTCGTGGAACAGGTTATACATCAACAGCAGTAGCAACAGTAGATGATACTGTAACAATCAGTGCTTACATTTATTCAGCAGAACACATCGATGATGCAGACCTTGCACAGAAGACATTCTCTGACTTTATGGAAATCGCTGACAGAATGGGTAAAGTTCTTAACGAAAGAATGGAAACTCTTATGCTTGCAGAACACGCGGCATTAACAGACTTCGGAACTTTATCTATTGGACTCGGAGGTGCAGCAACAGACCCTATCACAGTTTCAATCTCTAACGTAAAGAAAATCATTTCTTCAATGAAGCGTGTTATCCGTGCAGCAGGAGGAACTGACAAAATGAATAGCGATGGATCATTTATCATCTGGCGCGAAGCTGACTATGAGCTTGTAGAACTACTTGCTACATCAGAAGGTTTCAGTACAGCAGATGATGTTCTAAAGAACGGTATCAAACAAGGTTTCAAATATCTAGGCGTAGAGCACTACTCAACATCACGAAACGTGTCAGGTCACGTTTTTGCAGGTGTTAAGAAGGCTCTTGCAGTAGGTATCGTAAAATCAACATACGGAAAGATGAAGACTCTTATTAACCCAGTAGTTTCTTCAGCTCAGATTTCTGGTGTAGGTTTGGAATCTCGTATTGACCACAAATATAATGTGTGGACAAACATGAAACCTATCTTGCTCGATATTAACGTAGCCTAACTTTATAGTCGTCTATTATTAACTAAACGAATATAAAATTATGGCAGTAACATCAACGCAAAATCCAAGACTAGACCAACCATTCCTAAATGCCCCTACGCTTGTTTATACTCCTGTAGCAATCAACTCTACAGCGACAGCAACAGCAAATCAGGTAGCATCAGGATATATAACGTCTACTTCAGCAGCAGCAACAGCAATCACACTTCCAACAGGAACACTGTTAGGAGCTAGATTGGGTGCTGTAAGAGGTACAGTCTTTGACTTGTTCATCGACAACACAGCAGGTGCAAGTACAGTAACAATCGTAGTAGCAGTAAATGGAATCCAATCAGCAATGGGCGGTACATTGACTCTAGTTTCAGGAGTAACTGGACAAGCACAATTTAGACTTATGTTTTCAAGTGCAACAGCATACACGTTTACTCGTGTAGCATAGCGTCTCTCTTTTCTCCCTTTACGGGGGGAAGGATAGGGACACTAGAAATAATGTAAAATAACTATGAATATAACTACAATCAGAAACTACATAAACGACAGACTAGATACAAATGACACAGACTTTCCTGTTGCAAAGAAAACACGACTACTCAATGTTGCACAGGACCAGGTGGTAAACGCTATCTTAGTGCAAGATAGGTTGTTTCAGTATGATGATGACAACTACCCAGACCTCCCTGAAGGCACTCTAGACCTCACTAGTGGAACTTACATATACGACATAAGAGAAGATAGTAACTTTGCTAACCTTTTGTATGTAGCAAAGGTTTTTGTAAAGTCTTCTACTGGTAACTTTTACGAACTAGAAAAATCAGGAATAGAATTTGAAACTCTTTCAGGTTCACTTGTTTCAGGTTCACCTACAAAGTACAGACTATCAGGCAAGCGACTTGTATTTGATATAAACCCGAACTATACATCGGCTGACGGTATTAAGATATTCTTCCCTCGCATTCCTTCTCCAATACTCGATACAGACACCACAAGAGAGCCTGGACTACCAACAACCTTTCATCACCTACTAGCTTTGTTAACGTGTTTTTACCTTGCTTCTGCTAAACAGATGACAGTAAAGAACGATTTGTATACAGAAATACAGGTAGAGGAAAGAAAACTCGGACTTCATATATCAAAGATGAACAACGACACCAATTTTGCATTAGAAGCTAAATATATTGACGCACGATGATAAATAATTTAGAAAATCCAAGCAGAACGAATCTATGGACAGTGGGCGTACTGGTATGGCAAACAGCATTGCCGTGGTACTACCCAAACTTTCCTAGAATTAACAACTTAGAAGAATAATATGAGTACAATAACAACATTACAAAATACAGACACAGGGAGTGCATCGCTAGGAGTTATCAACACTAACTTTAACAATCTTAATACAGACAAGATTGAGGCTACACAAACAGTAGCTCTAACAAATAAGACAATAGACGGGGATTTGAATACTGTTCAAGACCTTCCGTACTCTGCTATAAAATCTACTTCACGAAGTGGATTAGATGTCACTGTTATCACAGGTACAAAAGGTAGTACAAACGAACTCGGTAAGTTTAACGCGGATGGAGATTTGATAAGTGCTGGAATGTCAACAACAACAACAACACCAACATCAGCTAGTCTTAACACTACAATCCCAACTTCACTAGCAGTTTATAATGCTATCCAAACAGAATTATCACAAAAACATTTCTTTGTACCAGTAACAGGAGGTAACACTGTAACAAGTGCATACGATACAGTAGTGGGACACTTTGTGACAAACACACCAGACAACGCACAGAATCTATACTTTAACTTTAAAATACCAGACAACTACACAGCACTAACAGAAGCGGTAATTGTAATGATACCTGACACAACAGAGACAGTACAATACGACTTAAACTCTAACTATGGACAGGTTGGAGAACTACACACAATAGGGGCTGAATCCGTTCTTGATGCAACATCGAGTGCGACAATAAATGTACTTTTGGAGTGTTCAGCTGCTGGCGTACTTGTCGGTGTAACAGCAGGAGATTATGTTGGACTTAGGATTAACTCAAACACAACCACACTTCAAATTATTGGTTTGGCAATTAAATACACATAATATGGATAAGCTAATAAAAACAGAGACAGTAGAAAACGAAGGGAAGCAAGAAACAGTTTTTACTTTTGAAACACAGAAGACTGAGTTTGTAGAAGTTACGTATACAGAAGAAGAACTTATAGCAAGAAAGGAAAAACTTGAAATAAGAATCGCAGATACTCAGCTACAAATAGATCAAGATCAAGCAGGATTAAACAGCATAAATAACCTTATAAACCTTACAAAATGAGTCAAATAAAGAGAAAATCTTTAATGAAGTGGGATGGAGGAATAAAAACCTCTCCGAGGGATAGCAGTCCTGACATTATTTCAGGTGCTCAAATGGTAAAAGGGTTTGATATATATAAAGACCCTAGAAAACTTATACCTATGCAATCGTGGGAGACTTTCACGACAGATGAAGAAAAAGCATACAACATAAGAGCTATGGGAGGAATATCTGACACTGTTTACGGAGTAGGAAGTGCTTTGTCTAACTGGTACGGGAGAGATTGGTTACACAGAATACGAGTAGACGTGTCTAATTCACTTCATAAAGCAACTCAAATACCTATGCGACTTAATATGTCACTATTACCTGCTGATTTTTGGACTCATATTAACTCTGATGCTTCCGATGTGCGAGTAACTACCAGTGATGGAGTAACAGAAAAAGCAACATTTATTGAGAACCTTGATACCGCAGGATTTAAGGGTGATTTGTGGATAGATAATCCTGTAGACGTAGGAGTTCAAACTCTCACTACATTACAACAACAAACTGGAACAGGTACAGAAATTAGTTTTGGAGAAGGAACAGATTTTGCATATGCAGTACCTGTTACACTCACAGGAGAAACCATAAACCATATAAGGATAAGTGGAAGTAAGACTGGAGCACCTGGCGATGTTTCTGTAAGACTCTATACAAACAATGCTGGCAACCCTGGAACACTTGTTGCTACAGTTGCAACGCTTCCCTCTAGTGCTTTTGTGGAGTCTGTCACTAATGTTTTTAGAGACATTAGCACTATTCTAACTACAAATATAACTCAATCAGGTGCACACTGGCTTGTATTCTCTGTAGCATCACAAAGTGCTTCCAATTATTATATATTCGAGTACAGCGGTGCTGGAACCACGACCATCAAATTTGCATCAAATATAGGACTTACTTCTTGGACTACATTAGATAGTACTTCTACTCCAAACTACACACTCTCTTTTTATAAAAACACAGTAACAGAGAAATACTTTTATATTTATTACGGTAATGTGGAGGCAGAAAAAATACCACACGGCTCTCCAACTTTTAATTACACTTACGGGGGACGAAATACTTTTACTCGTACTAATATGCGATTTGCATATACTTTCGGAGATAACTTGTCGGGAAATAAATACTTTGGATCTACCCAGACCACAGGAGGTGACGAAGCCTTCACAACTGATTTCATATATCAAAATGCTCTATTTGGAAAAGGAGTAAAAACTAGCAACGCTGTAATACAGACAGATACGAGCGATCAAGTTGCTATTACAAGTGACGATTTTTCAGTCTCTTTTATGATATATGTTACAGAGTGGGAGAATGTAACTTTATTAGCAGCTACAAGCGGTGATATTACTATAGCTCTAAATACAAGTGGAAAACTATTGTTCACAGTAGATGGCTCTGTTGCTACTACAACAAGTACCTCTACGCTCACATTGACGCTGAACGAATGGCACATAATTGATTGTGTATTTGATACAGGCCACTATATATACATAGACGGAAAGGTGGAGTATTTCAACTTCGCTGATGGAAACTATGACGGAGTTGCAACAAATGAAGCATTAAGGGTAAATACTGGAAACAATGTGACGATTGCACAGATATGGGGATTTGATGATGTCATAACTGCTAATCAAGTGTCAACAAAAATGGACAACTTTAAAAGGACAGACTTCTTCACTGTTGGATCAGAAGAAGATTTTACAAGTATTTCACCTCAATATACTGGAATACAACTCTACAGGAAAACTATCTCTTCAGGGAACTGGAAGGAAATGACAGAATCAGGAAGTCCTATTAAAAACCTTTTATACTATCCTGTAAATGCTTTTGTAGACGCAACTGGTACATACGTTGTAGTGTCTAGTGCTGACAATAACGCAGACGGATTTTTGTACCTAGCATCAGTAAAAACTTTGAGTGTCCTTAATCCAACACACTTATCATTAGGCTTTTCAAATGTTGCCGCTAGAGTAGCGATACAGCCAGAGGTAGCAATAAACGGAACTCAATACTTCAACGACTTTTCAGCTACACTGAGCTCAGTTGGTGACCCTGGAAGTGCAAACGCTTTTACAGCAGTATCAACTGTGCAATCTTTGGCATCGTGGAGAACATATCTCGCTGTTGCAAGTGTACGAAGAAACATTGGCTTCATAAACATTTGGGATTTAGCATCTTCTCTTTCAACAGAGAGAGTGGATGTAGGTACAGGTAACGTAAGGGTTGTGGGTACAGCAGGAGATACACTCTTTTGTGTTGTAGATAATTTCATAGATGATGCTATCAAGTCAGGAAACAAACCAACAATGGAAATTAAGCAATATGTAGGCAACGGACAAATGGAAAAGACTCACGTCATAGAAGTACCTGCAATTATTGACGATTCCACATATTTAGACTATTGGGAGCGTGCAGTTTCAAACTTCAAGCTATTCAGAAATGAACAGACTCTTTTCTATGCAAGAATACCAAAAACATCTGCTGGAGATACTTTTAGCGAAGGATTTTGGAGTGTAGGAAAGAACTCAGACGGAATGCTATCTCTAGCTTTGATGATTGACACAGAAGGACTTGGAATGCCAGAGAATGTCTTTGGATTTGCTCAACAAGTATTCTTCGTTCAAAAAGATGGAGGTATTAAAAGACTATCTGATTCAACTTATGGAAACATAGCTCTTTACACTACAGAAAAAATGAATGAAGGTAACTCTCAGATAGAAAAAAAGCTACACGGTATTGAAATAATAACAGAGCCATTAGTTACAGGTCAGACAATATCAATTTACTACAAGAAAAATGGAGAGGATACCCGAACTAAGATATGCGACTTCACAGGTGTAAACTCGATTGCATACGAGGCTCTCTACGATATAAATGGAACAGCTCTAGGTAATTATAAAGAAATAGAGTTTGATATTGAAAGCACGGGCGGTAGTGCTTCACTTTTAGAGTTTAATTACAAATACGAATATCTTAAAAATATAGTATAATTATATGGAGAAACAAATAAAAGACCTACAAATAAGAATAGACGAACTGGAAAAGAAATTTAAACAACTATCAGACACCAGCTTCAAAACTTCCGCAAGAGAGATAGTCAACCGAGAAGTACAGTTTTTACAAAAAGTATACGACAAGAATGGATCTTTAGTACCAGAAATCAACAATACATAATATGGATACAACAATAAAAGGCACGGACCTAAGACCAATAACAGAGACAATTCTTCCTAAAGATATAAGCTCTACAACAACATCGCTTCTAGGTAATTCACTTACTCAAAGTGCTGAATTAGATATGCAGTTTAATGCTAACGCACTAAAAGCAAATCAAGAAAAAGACACAAACATTTTAGACTATCAAAGCCTACTTGAAGAAGCAGGGATAGTAAAAGGAAAAGAGACTGCACTAGCAAACAGTTTTGGTGCTAGTGATATTAGCGAGAGAGTACGAAACATAGATACTCAAATGATTTCACTTGGAAAAGGTCTCAGAGACTACAAAGACGAACTTTACAGAAACCCTAACCTAACACAGACACTAGCGTCACGAAGTTTCAGTGAACAAGAAAGAAAAACAGTAAGCGATCTTGCTAACCTAGCAATAGTAAAAGATGTTTACAAAGGCGACTATAACTCTGCTATGCAAAAAGCTAAAGACAAAGTAGCGTCAGACCTTGCTCCTATCGAAACTAAGATAATGGGACTAGAATACGCAAAAGATTTAAATAAGGACTCGTGGAATCAAGCAGAAAGAAATCAGATAGACTTGATGATAAATAAGGAAAAGCGTGAATATGACGAGCAGAAAAATACATTACAGCAATTAGAAGTATATAAAATAGAAGCTATAAAAAATAATCAAGGGGAACTAGCACAAGAAATGTCTTTACTTTCTCCTAAGTCGCCAACATACCAACAAGATTTGGCTAAATTGGTAGGTAAAATAAAAGACCCTATGCTTGCATTGCAAATGCAGAAACTTAGACAAGATTTAAATAGATCAAATTCAGACAGTAAGGTAGTAAAAATAAACGGAGTAGATTATATTCAAAACTCTGATGGTTCTTTATCAGACCCAGTTTTACCTGGGGCAGGAGATATGAAGTTAGTTAAAGAAAGACTACG
>Ga0163147_10005191_pt1 | contig 16005 bp, 19 predicted proteins | sample OliLakLV19MP6G1_FD_148597 | JGI IMG/M metagenome (GOLD analysis project Ga0163147, IMG submission 148597) | Freshwater microbial mat bacterial communities from Lake Vanda, McMurdo Dry Valleys, Antarctica- Oligotrophic Lake LV.19.MP6.G1 | ecosystem: Environmental > Aquatic > Freshwater > Lake >...
GTAGGGTTGACCTCCTCACCCTTCCAGATGCTCAACTCCGCCAGTTTCGTGGCTCCGAGATCGCGATGATTTTTCAGGAGCCAATGTCTTCGCTCAATCCAGTATTTCGCTGCGGGCATCAGGTGACGGAAGCGATCCAGTTGCATCAAAAAATCAGTTTTGAAGCGGCTAGGATGCAGGCGCTCAAACTTTTCAAGCGGGTACGTTTGCCCGATCCCGTTCGCATCTTCGAGGCATACCCCCACCAGATCAGCGGCGGCCAAAAGCAACGGGTGATGATCGCGATGGCCATGTCTTGTCAGCCGAGCATTCTTATTGCGGATGAGCCGACTACTGCGCTGGATGTGACGGTACAAAAAACCATCCTCGACCTGATGCGCGAACTGCGCGATGAAGCCGGGCTTTCGATGATGTTCATCAGCCACGACCTCGGGGTGATCTCGGAAATATGTGATCGCGTGGTGGTCATGCATCAGGGCGAAATCGTGGAACAAGGTCCCGTAGCGCAAATATTGCAGGCGCCCCGGCATCCCTACACGCAAGGACTGGTGGCTTGTCGCCCTTCCCTGAAACATAAACTGCACCGCTTGCCGACCATTGCTGACTTTTTTGAAAACAACAACTTCGAGGCGAGGGTCATTACGGCCCAGGAAACTACAGCGCGACGCTCTGTGCTATATCAACAACAGCCACTCTTGGATGTCAGGCATTTACAAGTGCGCTACCCTTCAAAAAAGAACTGGCTGGGGCAACCCGTCGAATGGATAATCGCCGTGGACGATGTAAGTTTTCAAGTGTTTCCAGGCGAAACCTTCGGCTTGGCCGGTGAATCCGGTTGCGGCAAAACCACCCTCGGCCGCGCCATCGCCCGCCTCCAGCCTGCCGACGCTGGCGAAGTAATTTACACCCCGCCAACAACGAACAACCAACAACTAAGAACTAACAACCAAGAACTCAACCCCAACAACCTCCTCGCCCTCCGCGACGACGAAATGCGCCCGTTGCGCCGCGAGATCCAGGTCATTTTCCAAGACCCCTACGGATCGCTCAATCCGAAGATCACGATTGGAGCGGCCATCATGGAACCTATGGCGGTACATTCGCTGCATGACAATGCCCGCCAGCGCAAGGAAAAAGCCATTGAATTATTGGAGACGGTCGGACTGGAAGCCGCTCATTTCCAACGGTATCGAAGCGAATTTTCCGGCGGTCAACGCCAGCGCATTTGTATCGCCCGCGCCCTGGCACTAGAGCCCAAACTCTTGATTTGTGATGAATGTGTGTCCGCACTCGATGTGTCTGTACAGGCAACTATCCTGAACTTGCTGATGGACCTGCAAGAACGATTCGGACTGACGTATCTCTTTATTTCGCACGACCTGAGTGTGGTCAAACAAATGTGCGACCGCCTGATGATCATGAATCAAGGCAAAATCGAAGTGCTGGGTTTCCCGGAGGAGATTTATGACAACCCGCAACACGAGTATGTGAGGAAATTGATTGAGGCGATTCCGGGACAACGGAAATAACAGGAATGCTATTCACCGCGAAGTACGCGAAGATTGCATCTTTCCATTTTTGAAAAATCTGCTGCTGCACCGATGCAGGCCGAGATCCATCGCATCGTACAGCAACTCTACCTCAACCGACTGTTCACGCTGGCGGCCTCCGATGCTGCTACCGGCACTGTAAAGGGGAATATTTTATTGAAAATCAACACTTTAGAGGCTGAGTTCAACCAACGGCTGGCGGCATCCGATTCAGACGAAAAAGCCAACCTGATTTACCTCCTCAGCCAGATTCGCCGGTTTCAGGACAAACCGGAAACGTTCAAACCCGCTCCCGGCCCAGGTTTGCCGCCCGGCCAGCCGATTGGCTGCGGAGAGGAGTAAATGTACCTGCTGAAATAGAAGTCATTTAGCCTTGAGCGCGTCATTCAACTTCCGGTAATCAATCTTCCCGCCGTTCGATTTCAGGTGATCCACGATAATAAGTGCCCTGCTGATCCGCGCATCCGTACTTTTCACATGCCCGACGATGTAAAGCAGGGTGCGGAGTTTGCCAGGCGTGAGAGCATGGAACATGCGGTTGCCTGCTTCGTCCTGCGCCAGCACTTCGGCCAGTTCTTCGGGCATAGGCAGGCCGTACTCGCTGGTATCTTTCCACATACTGACGCGGACCAGGGAGCCGGGTTTGATTCCCAGCGAAGTCTGTAATTTTTTGTTGACGGTAATCAGGTACGACCCGTCGCCACGCGGCAGCATGGCGCATTGGTATTCGACGGAATCGTTGAGGTTGCATACGACGCGGCGCTCGCCGTCTTCCGCAAGGGCCTGCGCGATGAAATCGGGTACGGCGAGGTGGGCGCCCCAGAGTTTGTTGGTCGAAACCTCGAGGGCGGAGGTAAAATGCAGGGTATCTGCAGGCAATACCGGATCCATTTTCATGGCAAAAGAAAAAAAAGGGAGGTGTCTCCGCCCCCCGGTAGATGATGCACAACGGCATAAACTCGTGTGGTATGTGGACTCAAAAAACTACAATGGTCAAAAAATTGTGCTTCAGCCAGGGGAATATCGCATTAATCCAAGTGACGAAACTAATGGTGAAGTTATTATTCCGGTGGTGGTATATTGACTTATATTTTTCAAATCAATTTATTACAAATAGAGGTTCGAAAAGCAACGATCTTAGTGAACCTCTATTTTTTTTAAACATATATCAATGGTTCGTAAAGAAATCGGCGTTTCCGATTTGATTTCATATTTATAAAAAAGGTAAAAAGTGTAGGTTTATGATGCAAACTACAAACAACTTCTGCATTGCCTACTTTGAACTGGGGCAGGGAGCGGACTACGTTTACCACGGCACAACGGTATTTAGGGGCTTGCACAAAAACAACATATTGACACTCGCCGACAGGCAAGTAGAACTATACAAAAAAACTATAGTCCATTAAATTTACCCAGAATACTGGGTGATCAGAGTCGGAAAATTTCACAACCGGGTCAAGGATAAATTGGATGAGTGGATCTATTTTTTCAAGAACGCAGAAATAAAGAGCGGCTCTACCGCCAGGGGATTAAAGGAAGTGGGTGAGCGATTGGATATGATTAAATTGAATGAAAAGGACGCAAAAGCATATGACAGATATTTAAAGAATCTCATGGATATTGCCAGTGATCAACACAGTAAAATGGCAGATGCACAGGAATTGATAAATAAGGGAAAAGAAGAAAGAGATGTTGAGATCGTATTAAGGCTTCATAATAAAGGAAAGAAGCCAGATGAAATAAGTGATTTAACTGGTCTCCCGCTACAGCGAGTGAATCAAATAATTGAAAATCAATCTGATAAATAGGAATCGCCCGGCTGCGCTGCTTCTCATAGTCGGCTAAACGCGCATATCTACCCCACTTTCGCCACCGCCAACAATTCTTCTGCAATTTTCGTCAACTGCTGGCTGCTTTGCTCATACTGCTCCAATCGATGGCCTGGGTATTGATTTCGTTGGTTTTGTAGAGTACGAAACTGGTATTTGGCCATACTTCCTCAAAACGATGCCGCCAGCGAGGCTGTCAGGCAAAAGTTGTTTTTTTAAAACCCCGTCCGCTGTCGAAAAAATCGCGTTGCAACCCTGCAATAGCCGCCCTTCAATGCCAAAAACAGCGTTGCTGCGGGGTGCGTAATGGAAGTTCACGGAGTAGCCCATTGTCTTGAGATCAGGGGCGACGATGACCCCGCCTTCGTCGCTGTAATATTCCACCCGCGCAGCCACGGCGCATTGGTCGCTGATGGTGTATTTTCCGATCAGAACCGTTGTATACCAAATGTTTATGTCAGACCGGCCTTTGGCTTTTTGTTCTGTTCCGATATCGAACCCCGCCGTCACACTGGTCGTTTGGGGCGAAGGTCAGTTTTGCGCCGCTCTCGTAGTAGGGCGAGTTTTCGGCCATAATGCCACGAGTCAGCGTCCAGGCGTTGGCGTAAGTGCCAGTCATCAGCGCGAGGTTGGCGCGAATACCTTTGGCAAAGTAAGCGGCTTTCAGGAAAGCAAGGTTGGTATTGAATTCATTGTGGCGGTTGTGGTTGTAGAGGAAACCGGGGCGGTCATGGTTGACCGGCTGGTTAAAATCGTAGGCGTAGTACGTTTCGGCATAGCCGCTGAATTTACAAGCACTTCTAAACCAAATCCACATAAATCGCATCCCGCTCCACCTTATCGGGCAGCGGACCGAAGTGTGCGAGTTTCAATTCGGCCATACGGCGACCGGCAACTGCACATTCGAGCGGCGTTTTACCGTCCAGGCGGGCCGTGAGATAACCCGACCAGAATGCATCGCCCGCACCAGTCGTGTCTTTTACCTCTACCTCGCGGGCAGGCAAATAGTGTTGTTCGTTGCCATTTCCAACCCAACAACCCTCTGCACCCAGTGTAAAGCAGACTTCCGTAGCCCCCATTTTAAGGAAATGTTCGATGACGGCTTCGGGCGCAGGCGATTGGTCTTCATACAGACGGCTCCAATCTACATCGCTGATTTTGATTAAAGCGCGCAGCCGGGAGAGTTCGGCCATCAGTCGCTGGGCATCGCGGCGATCGGGCCATATTTTTTCTGCATAGTTGGCATCAATCGAAATCTGGCAACCAGCGCGCTTGGCTTTTTCGGCGGCCTCCATGATGACGTGCTGTGCAGGTTGTTTGCTCAATCCGAAACAGGTGGTATGGAATATTCCAATTTCCTCGAAGCGCTGGTAAGGAAACTGGCGGATGGACAGCAGGGCATCAGCACCCCGATAGGGCTGAAAATTGGACACAGCCGCAGAACGTGTCACCAAAATCAGGGTAGTTGGCTCATCTACTTGTGCCACGTAGGTCGTATCTACGCCCAGACGGCCTACATAGTTGCGCAGTACGTCGCCCATATCGTCGTTGCCTACCGAGGCGGCCAGCATGGCTTTATTGCCCAATCTGGCCATGTTCATAGCCAGATTGGCCGGGCTACCGCCAGGGATACGTTTAAACAGGGAAGCCTCGTCGAGTGTCTGTACGAACTCGGCGGTAATAAAATCAACCAGCAGTTCGCCGGCGGAAAGGATGTCAATGGGTCTGCGCATACAGTTGATTCTTTGATGCAGCGGCAATGATACGACGAAAATAATTATTGATTCCAGGATATGAATTCCTGAACCTGAATCAAGCCCCAGAAATCAATTCAAAACCTTGCCAACGGTTCGCTGGCGGACTTTTCGGGTCAAAAATCTCGTGAATCGGCCAAAAAAAAGAAAATCGTTTCTAATTTTACGGCGTACCGCAGCTGCGGTTTTTCCCTTTTTCAAAATGACCCGACGCAGGGCAACTGCCCTTCCTACATGATTCAAGCCAACAACGCATTGTCCGCCATTGTCCTACAAATCAACCATGTACTGTCACAGTTGACTCCATACGATTATCGCCGGGCACTCCCGGAATTTGAAGGGAGCACACTGGGGCAACATTTTCGCCATGCGCTCGAGTTCTTTCAATGTTTGCAAAAAGGTTGTTGCAATGGCCTGGTTGATTATGCCGCCCGGGAGCGCAACCTGATCTACGAAGACAGTCCGGAATTGACCGCTGAAGCATTCAGGTTGTTTGCCGATTCGCTTTCCGGCCTGGATTTGGCGCAGCCAATAGAGGTGCGCGCAGAGTTCAACAGCGAAGTTCGCCCCACTTACCAGAGTACGATCGGTCGCGAATTACTTTTTGTTTACGACCATGCCATCCATCACCTGGCCATCATTAAAATCGGCCTCCGGTGTCAGTTTCCTCATGTGCAGGTCGACAAAGATCTGGGCGTATCGCCCTCAACAGTAAAAGCCCGGATTACTACAAATAATTAGAAGTTCGAAGTTCGAGGTTCGAAGTTAGAAGTTAGAGGTTCGAAGTTAGAAGTTCGAAAGATGGAGCTAAGGCCACTTTTGAACATTCATTTCCGAACTATAATCTGCTTCGTGTACCGGGGACAACAATAAAGTTGTGGAGAGGCTTGGAGCAACCGAAAACGACTCTATCTTTGCCCCATCAAACACTTTTAATCCTTCTCCCCGGCACTTGCCGCTTTTGCTCTCCCAGCCGCTTTTTTCCTATTCAAAATGCTCTTTTTTTTAATCACCACCTCCCCGTAGTTCCTGCGAATTGCGGAGTAGTCTGTTTGCATGTTCACTTACATGCAAATCGCTCTGTAGCAAATAGTTTTACCATTATAATCTCATGTTTGCCCCTCCGGTTTGGCTCGCGGTGAGGGGCTTTTTTTATTCCCAAAACCTACCTTTATCCCATGCCTATCACCCACCTCCTGATGGGTTTCACCAAGAACCAAGAACCAAGAACTAACAACCAAGAACCAACAACCAACAACTAACCCATGCCCATCACCTACCTCCTGATTGGTTTCACCTGCCTGATTTCGTTCATGGCTTTCCAGAATCGGGAAATCATGGTTAAAATGCAACACTGGCCGTATTACGAGCAGCGCGACGGCGAATACTATCGTTGGCTGACAAGCGGCTTTTTGCATGGAGATCCGATGCACCTGATCTTCAATATGTTGGCCCTCTATTTCTTCGGTATCGGCCTGGAGGAATGGTTTCTGGATACCTTCCCGGCTATGGGCAAAACCCTGTTCGTCGGTTTTTATATGCTTAGTATCGTGGCCGCTTCTTCAGCGACCTATTTCAAGTATCGCAACGTATCCAGCTTTGCCAGCATTGGGGCATCCGGCGCCGTGGCTGCCGTGATTTTTGCAGCCATTCTGATCAACCCGCTCATGACGATGGGATTTATGTTTTTCCCGATTCCGATCAAGGGATTCATTTTCGGAGCACTTTACCTCTGGTTCAGTTCGTATGCCGCCAAACAAAGCCGCGACAACATTGACCATAGTGCCCACTTTTACGGCGCAGTGTTCGGGTTCTTTTTTCCTCTGATCATCAAGCCTGGTTTGATCGTTGAATTTATATCGCAGATCACAGGATGGGTTCAATCCATTTAAATGCATTTAGGCCAGGTCAATAGTCAACGGTCAACAGTCAACGGTCAACAGTCAATGAACAACCCCTCCCCCACCGTGTTCTACCGCCCATGCGCACTGTTCATTTCCGCGATCTTGGTTCTATGGACTACCAGGCAGCCTGGGATTACCAGACTTCCCTGTTGCGAACGCTGGTAGACAACAAACTGACGAACAGATCTTTACCCGCAGGCAGTTATCCGCAAGACCATCAATTACTTTTTGTGGAACATCCGCCCGTGTATACGCTGGGGAAAAGTGGCTCAATGGATCATTTGTTGCTCAGTGAGACGGATATGCAGCAGCGCGGCATTCAATTTTTCCCGATCAACCGGGGCGGCGACATTACGTTTCACGGTCCCGGCCAGATTGTAGGCTACCCGATTCTTGATCTGGAGTGTTTTTTCACCGATGTACATCGCTACGTCCGCAGTATCGAAGAGGTGGTAATCAGAACATTAGCGGAGTACGGCATCCAAGCCTACCGGATCAAAGAATATACGGGGGTATGGGTGTGCAGGGGCAGGGAGTTAGAAGTTCGAAGTTCGAAGTATGAAGTTCGGGACGGCTCGGTCTCCCTTGAAGCGAGTGGCGAAGTTCGTAGTTGGGAGTTGGAAGGCCAGCGAAAAATATGCGCCATCGGCGTACACCTGAGCCGCTGGGTCACTTTGCATGGATTTGCGTTCAACATCAATACACCGCTTGAATATTTCGACTACATCATACCTTGTGGCATCGCCGACAAAGACAAGTCCGTGACCTCGCTGGCACGAGAACTGGGGCGGGAGGTGAACATGGAAGAGGTCAAAGAAAAAATACGCCGACACTTCGCCGAAGTGTTTGAATGCGACATCACGATATGACATTTGAACAAAGAATTACCGATCCTGCGGCACAAGCCGTCGTCATTTGCGCCGGTGCGCTTGCGTTGATGCTCATTGGCTGGACCTTGACGGTATCTGGCCTTTTTATCAACGATCCCTTGTACCCCTGGTCTATCTCGGCTGCGTTTTCTTTACTCTTTGCTTTACTCAACAGCCTGATGAGTCTCCGCGCCGACAATTTTGCCAAGTATTGGGGACGTTCTATGTACGCTTATCTGGGTTCGGCGTTTGCTATGGGTCTGGCCGCGTGGCTGTTCTCTGGTATACCGCTTGGGGAAGCAGGAACCTACCGATCGATTTATATCGTCGTTACAGTGGGTTTTGTGGTCTTTCTGATAGTGGTCAATTTCATGAAAAGAATTGTCAGTTACGCAGAGCGGGAAGAATGGAATCAGCCGCGCCGGAAATAAATCCAGGTCAAGACGATTTCACATCAAATTCTTTAAAAATGCTCAAATACGCTTCTATCCTCCTGGTCTTTTTGGCCTGCAATGCCCGGCAGCAGACCGGCTCCTCTCCCAACTCTACGGCAGCGACCGCTTCGTCCACAACGGCCGCTGCTGACTCCATCGTACCGGCCAGATACGAAAACGGCCAACTGGTCAAAGTTGTAAAGAGTGATGCAGAGTGGAAAAAACAATTGACTGCGCTAGAATATGACGTGCTGCGCAAAGAAGGCACAGAGCCCTCCTTCAGAGGCGACTTGGTGAACAACCATGAAAAAGGCACTTTTGTCTGCGCAGGCTGCGGTCTGCCATTATTCAGTTCGGGCACCAAATTCGAGTCCGGCACCGGCTGGCCCTCTTTCTACAAACCGTTGACAACCGACTGTATTGCAGACCAAACCGATAACGCCTATGGCATGACGCGCACCGAAGTCGAATGCGCCCGCTGCGGCGGCCACCAGGGGCACGTTTTTGACGACGGCCCCCAACCTACCGGGCTGCGTTACTGCATCAATTCCGTTTCATTGAACTTTGTAAAGGACTGAACTTTTAGAAAGTCGGGAAGCAAGTGCTGTTCCAGCACGTAAGAAAACTTACTTTTGCCGCTCGAAATGATGAAAGATTCAGATAACAACCCACCAGGACGCTCCCGGAGCGAACAACTCGATATATGGTCGCGTACCCTGATCGCGCTCGTATTGGGTGTGCTCTTTGGGGCCATTGTGACCCTCGTAGGACTTCCGGCGGTTGAGGAGAACCTGTCCAATTTGATCATTGGGTTTGTGGCGATCATTCTGATCACGGCGATGCTGGCCTTCTGGGTCGTGTTCAATAAAGAGCGCGTGCTGAGGCGGTTGTTTGGAGTGCGCAAGGCTGATTTGCACGAATTGAACCAGACGTCCAGAGAACTTCTCTCGAGCATGACCGCTCGGGACTGGGACACGTCGAAAGATCACCTGGAACAACTGCTGCGGCGGGCCTCTGCCTGGTATTCCTGGGTCAATTTCCGCCGCTGGGTGGTGATGGTGCTTCAGTCGCTGTTGGTGGGCTTCGGAGGTTTGTTGGGTACTATGCTCCTGTACAACCAGAACAAACTGCTCATGCAGCAGAATGCCCTCATGACCCAGCAAAACAAACGGCTCGACCAACAGACCTACCTTCAGGAAGCAGAGCGCCGAAGTTCGCTTATCTTCCTGATGGGCAATATTTTAGATGCCGTGAATGTGGAATTGCGCAGTGATATGGGTTTATCGGGCGTCCGGGATCTTTCCCCTCAACTCGTCGGTCGTATCATCGCCCTCAGCAATTCCCTGCGCCCGTACAAATACCTCGAAAACGACTCGCTCATCTCCCGGGAGCTCAGTCCGGAGCGCGGCCATTTGCTGCTTTCGATTATTAGCAGCGAAATTGACCGGGGCACCCTGAGGCGTATTTACCGGGTCGCCGATTTTTCCTCCGCAGACCTGAAAAGTGCCGTGCTGTCCAGTGAATACCTGGCCGGCATCAACCTGGCCAATGCAGATCTTCGGGGCGCGACGCTCGACGAGGCAGATTTCAGCGATGCCAACCTGAGCGGCGCCGAATTGAATGGTGCTGTGATGTCATTCGCCAACTTGCGGGGAAGCCGGTTCCGGCAAGCCAAAATGCGGGGCGTATATCTGGTATCTGCTGATCTCAGCCAGGCAAATTTTGCCAACGCCGACTTATACGGAGCCAACCTGACAGGAGCCAATTTGCGCAATGCGCACTTCAGCAACGCAAATTTGCAAAAAACAAACCTCGCCGGAGCTGATCTGCGACGTGTTGCGCTTAGGCAAGCCGTGCTGGACAGCGTGATTGTCTCTGAATTTAATTGGCTCGACAATCTCTCCACCCTGGACAAAGATTCTATCCGGGGTACTAACTATCTGAAAACCAACTATTTTGTAGATTCTGTTCAAACTCAATTGGGCTACTTTTATATGCTCCTGAAACGAAAGGAGGCGCGTACCCAAAAATAAAACATCCGCCAACTCAACGAATAAACAGCATGAAGTATATCACCATCATTGGCAGCGGCACCATGGGCAACGGGATCGCCCACGTTTTTGCCCAGTACGCTTATTGGGTCACCCTGGTGGATGTCGCTCAAGCAGCGCTCGACAAAGGTATGGCCACGATCAGCGGCAACCTCGACCGGCAGATCAAAAAAGGCGCGATCACGGAAGCCGACAAAGCGGCTACACTGAGTCGTATTACGCCGGTTACAGACCTTGTTGCGGGTGTATCCAATGCAGACCTCGTCGTAGAAGCAGCCACTGAAAATATTGGGTTGAAGCTCAAAATTTTCGCGGACATGGACCAGCATGCTCCTGCCGGGGCCATCCTCGCGACCAATACCAGCAGCATCAGCATCACGCGCATCGCGGCGGCCACCAAACGCCCCGCACAGGTGATCGGCATGCACTTCATGAACCCCGTCCCGGTGATGAAACTCGTGGAAGTGATCCGCGGCTACGCCACCTCGGATGCGGTCACAGAGACCGTGATGTCGCTGTCGCGGGCCCTGGACAAATCGCCGGTGGAAGTGAACGACTACCCCGGATTTGTCGCCAACCGCATCCTGATGCCCATGATCAACGAAGCCATCTACACGCTCTACGAAGGTGTGAGCGATGTGGAAGGCATTGACACCGTGATGAAACTGGGCATGGCACATCCGATGGGCCCGCTTCAACTGGCCGATTTTATCGGCCTGGATGTCTGCCTGAGTATCCTCCGCGTTTTGCACGAAGGTTTTGGGAATCCCAAATATGCGCCCTGTCCGTTGCTGGTGAACATGGTGACGGCCGGGAAACTCGGTGCAAAAAGCGGGGAAGGATTTTATACCTATACGCCGGGGTCAAAAGATCTGATCGTGGCCTATAAAAGGTGATTTGGCTACCCTACCCTATTTCTTGGGAGTCTGACTGGGCCGTACCTCGATTTTACTGGGTAGCGTGCGCGGGTTCATGTGGAGCAGGTCCACCACCATCTGACCGATATCTTCCGGCTGTATTTTCCAGGCATCGTCGGCATTCGGCTCGTGGTTGTTGAAGTTGGAAGCCACAGAACCCGGCATAATGGTGGAGCATTTGATGCCCGCATCCCGCAGGTCGAGCATAACCGCCTGGGTAAAGCCTACCAGACCAAATTTGCTGGCATTATAAGCAGCAGCCGAAGCGAAGAAATTGGTGCCCGCCAGGCTGGCGATGCTGATGAAATACCCCTTGGCATTCGTCAGCGCATCTACGGCTGCCTTTAGGCTGTAAAACACCCCGGTCAGGTTGGTGTCGATGGTTTCATGCCATTGCTCCGGGGTCATTTCCGTGATGGGGGCGAAATGGCCAACGCCCGCATTGGCCACGAGGACATCGAGGCGACCAAACGCTTCGAGGGTTTTGGCCACCGCATTTTTCTGAGAATCAAAATCGCGGACATCCGCAACGATACCGATCACTTTACCGGGACCTGTTTGGGATAGTTGCTGAACCGCAGCATCCGCTGCTTCCTGGTGTCGGCTGGTAATGGCTACATTTACGCCTTCTTTCAGCAGACTTGCGGCGATGCCGTAACCGATGCCTTTGCTGCCGCCCGTGATGAGCGCAGTCATTTCGTTGAGTTTTTTCATAAGTGTATGAAACGGCTGGAGGTTAAAATAGTTGAAGGGATGGACCCGGTTTGAAGTACGATTTAGCAAGCAGCCATGAGTCGTAATCATTTGCTTCTTTTACAGTCAATTCTTTCGGATAACGTGAAATAATACCTTGTTGCTGCTGCTTCCGCATCGTCCGCGTTCCATAACTATCCAGAGCGGACATATACCGGATTGAGGGGAGGCAGTTTTTTTTAGTTAAAATTGAATTTTTTTTGGCTGATTGCCCCAATTGAATTCCAAATCAAATTTTGTTGGCTCGATTTTCTACAATTGAATCTTGCATATTTTTCATAAAAAAATTATTTTAAAATTTATTTATAAAAAATAGTGAGTTTGAGCATTGGTACTAAAATCATTAAAGTCACAGCACCCTGTTTGTTTTTCTCCAAGAAACACTCCTATGTTTGTGCCATGAATTCGACGTTTTTTCCCATCGCTACTTGTTGTTGTTGCTGTCTGCGCCCGGTCTACCGAAGCGGTTGCAATGCAATTTTGGCGAACTAAACGTTACCTATTCAAACGTTCGGCAAAAAAGACATTTCAACATAAAGCCCTTCGGAGATACGCTCCGGAGGGCTTTTTTTATTCTCCATCAACCAGAATTATATCAATTACCATCAACATGATTCTCCATACTATTGCTTGTTGTTGCTGCTGTTGCTGTTGTGGTCCGATCCCGGCCATCCGAAGCAGTTATGATGCTACGCGAGCGAACAGGTGTTGAAATCACTCTTTCGATTTGCGCAAAATCAGCACAAAACGCCCTTCGGTTGTCACAGCCGAGGGGCGTTTTTTTATCCAAATTTATCCTGTTGCTCATGAATGTTTCTCCACAAATGCTTTCCGAAGTAGAAGCCAGATTGCGAAGTCAAACGGACCGAAGTCCGCTCGCATTGCTCACATGGCTGGCTGAACACTTCGCCGGACAAGCCGTGTTCAGCACCAGTTTTGGCATCGAAGACCAGGTCATCACGCACCTGATTTTCTCCAATCAACTCCCCATCCGCGTTTTCACCCTCGATACAGGCCGCAACTTCCCCGAAACTTATTCCACCTGGTCACGCACCCTCGAACGCTACCGGCAGCCCATCGAAACCTACGCTCCCCAAGCGGATGCGCTGGAGCAATTGCTCTCCAAAAAAGGTCCCAATTCCTTTTACGACTCCGTTGAAAACCGCAAAGAATGCTGCCATATCCGCAAAGTGGAGCCGCTCGGCCGGGCTTTGAAAGATCAGCAACTCTGGATCACCGGCATCCGCGCCGAACAATCGCCCAACCGCCTCAATATGGCTTCCCTGGAATGGGACGCGGCGCATCAACTCCTGAAATTCCACCCGCTATTCGACTGGGCGTTCGACCAGGTGAGCGACTACGTTCGGCAGCACAATATTCCGTATAACCCCCTGCATGACAAAGGATTCGTCAGCATCGGCTGCGCCCCGTGTACCCGTGCCATTCAGCCCGGCGAAGATTTTCGCGCAGGTCGGTGGTGGTGGGAAGATGCTTCCAAAAAGGAATGTGGCCTTCATGTACACCGGAACTCCGTTCCGGCTTGAACTCATTCATCTAAAAAACCTCCGGAACGGAGTTCCGGTGTACAAATAAGCGCTTTATGTCCCGACCCTTCAATTATCTCGATCATCTCGAAGCCCAGGCCATCCATATTTTACGCGAAGTCGCAGGCCAGTTTGAGCGCCCGGCTCTCCTGTTTTCCGGTGGTAAAGATTCCATCGTCTTGGTCAAATTAGCCGAAAAAGCCTTCCGTCCCGGCAAATTTCCGTTTCCGCTCGTGCATGTAGATACCGGTCATAATTTTCCCGAAGTCATCGAATACCGCGACCGCCTGGCTGCACAACTGGGTGAAAAACTCATCGTCCGCAAAGTGGTGGACACGATCCGGCGGCAAGGGCTGAAAGACGGCACGGGCAAGTATCCAAGTCGCAATGCCTTGCAAACCAATACTTTACTCGAAGTGATCGAAGAATTTGAATTCGACGCCTGTATCGGCGGCGCCCGCCGCGACGAGGAAAAAGCAAGGGCCAAAGAGCGGATTTTCAGCATCCGAGATGAATTTGGTTCCTGGGACCCCAAACGCCAGCGCCCTGAAATTTGGGATACATATAACGGCGCCATCCGAAAGGGCGAAAACGTGCGCGTCTTCCCCATCTCCAACTGGACAGAACTGGACGTGTGGAATTACATCCGCCGCGAAAGCATTGAACTTCCCGATATCTACTTTTCCCATTCCCGCGATTGTGTGGTCACGCCCGGTGGCCAGTTGCTCGCCATTACGCCCCATATCCGCCTGGATCCGGAAGATGTGACATCCGTCCGCGATGTCCGCTTTCGCACGGTCGGCGATGCCACCTGTACCGCAGCTGTCGAAAGTCATGCCCATACGGTGGAAGACATCATTCAGGACATTTTAACCACCAAAATCAGCGAGCGGGGCGCCACCCGGCTTGATGACCGGCTTTCGGAAGCGGCCATGGAAGACCGGAAGAAAAACGGGTATTTTTAGTACGCCGGAACTCCGTTCCGGCAAAATTCATGGCTAAAAACTATAGCCGGAACAGCGTTCCGGCATACAAAACTTGACAATGAACATCTTGAAGTTTATAACAGCCGGTAGTGTAGACGACGGCAAAAGCACCCTGATTGGGCGGCTGCTGTTTGATTCCAAAGCCGTATCGCACGATATTTTACACACACTCGAACGCCAGAGCCGCCACAAGCCGGACGGCGAACTTGACTTGTCGTTGCTCACCGACGGCCTGCGTGCCGAACGCGAGCAGGGCATCACGATTGACGTGGCTTACAAGTATTTCAATACGCCCCGCCGCAAATTCATCATTGCCGATGCGCCCGGACACGTTCAGTACACCCGGAACATGGTGACTGGCGCTTCGAACGCCGACCTGGCCATCATTCTCGTAGATGCACGTCACGGAGTGGTGGAGCAAACGCACCGCCACAGCCTCGTGGCAGCGCTCATGGGTATCCCGCAACTCGTCGTGGCGATCAACAAAATGGACTTGATGGAATATGATGAACAGGTATTTTACCGCATCGCCGCCGACTATCAGAAACTGGCGCAAAAACTTGATTTAAAGGAAATCAAGTTCATTCCAATCAGCGCTTATGCTGGCGACAACGTAGTAGATCGCTCCAAAAACATGGATTGGTATGAAGGCACTACTTTGCTCGAACACCTTGAAACGGTCGAAGTGAACCACGACCTGCCACAGGACGAAGCTCGTTTTCAGGTGCAGTATGTCATCCGTCCTCGTACCGGAGAATTGCATGACTACCGGGGCTACGCAGGGGCCCTGCGCAGCGGTACTTTGAAAAAAGGCGATCGGGTAAGAATACTTCCGGCAGGTCTTGAAACCACCTTGAAAGCCATCGAAGTGCACCAGCAGGAAGTCGAAGAAGCCTTCGCGCCCCAGCCCGTTGTGCTGCACCTTGCCGATGATATTGATCTTTCCCGGGGCGATTCAGTTGTTCGGCTGGTCGCTGCACAACCTACTGTCACCCAAGACATCGAACTTGATGTGTGCTGGATGAGCGAACGTCCGCTCCAGGTCGGCGATCGCTATCTGGTACGCCACAACGCTATCACTGTCAAGGCCATCGTCAAGGAAATTCAGCACCGCATTGATGTGCACTCCTTTGAACAACAGCCTGCTCAATCTCTGGTGCTCAACGACATCGCCCGCATCCGATTGCGCACGGCCAAGGCGCTCGTGTTCGATGATTACCGGCAAAATCGGGCGACGGGTGGTTTGATTTTGATCAACGAAAACACCTTCGATACCGTCGCTGCCGGCATGCTGCGGGAGGTGAAGCGGGAAGAGGAACCGGTAGCGGAGTTTGCGATTTAAAAAAACGGATGAAGAGGTATCAACCTCATCAACCCTCATCAACCCTCATCAACCCTCATCAACCCTCATCAA
>Ga0163147_10005196_pt1 | contig 15990 bp, 15 predicted proteins | sample OliLakLV19MP6G1_FD_148597 | JGI IMG/M metagenome (GOLD analysis project Ga0163147, IMG submission 148597) | Freshwater microbial mat bacterial communities from Lake Vanda, McMurdo Dry Valleys, Antarctica- Oligotrophic Lake LV.19.MP6.G1 | ecosystem: Environmental > Aquatic > Freshwater > Lake >...
CTACGAAGCAGCAAGCAAAGAAGGAGCGGCGAAGTGAACAACGAAGAAAACTATAAGGCGATAAAAACGGCCTACATATTAGCACGCGCGGCTTTTGCACCGGCCAGCGAAGCCTACCAAGCGGCACGCGCGGATTACGAAGCGGCACGAAAACCAGCATACGACGTTTTAGAAGCGGCAAGCGAAGCCCTCGACGCGGCACGCGCGGCTTACGATGCAGCTCAAGACGCTTACGATGCGGCAAGCGATGCTTACAGATTAGCATACAACGCTAAAGACTCGGCTTACATATTAGCCCGCGAAGCGGCAAGCAAAGAAGGAGAACCGAAATGAACACTGAAGAGGCAGAGAAAGATTTAGCGAAGGCTTTCGCTGCTTACGAAGCGACACGCGACGCTTTTAGATTAGCCCACGACGCTTACTCAGACGCAATCACCACCTACCTTGCAATTCGAAGGGCCACGAAAAAAGGAGAACCGAAATGAATAAAGAAGAAGATAAGGCGATAGTAGCGGCCTACGAAGCTTTTATATTAGCCAGCGATGCTTTCGAAGTGGCGCACGCGGCCTACAATGCAGCACGCGATACTTACGAAGCTTACTCAGACGCTTTGGTATTAGCCCGCGACGTTTACCGCGCGACGATCTCATCAGCCCGCAAAGCTTTAGAAGCGGCAAGCAAAGAAGGAGAGCCGAATTGAAAAAAGAAGAAGAAAGAAAAAGCATAAAAATATCGAAAGAAGTTCATGCTCTGATATTTGCGCGGGCTAAAAAATCTGAAACAGTTTCTCAATATCTTTTAAAACTGCTTCTGAAAGAGGAACGAACAAATAAATGAACACTGAAGAAAACTATACGGCGATAAAAGCGGCATACGAAGCGGCCGACGACGCCTACGACGCGGCTAGCGCTGCTTACTCATTAGCCTGCGACGCTTACATTGCAGCAAGCAAAGAAGGAGCGGCGAAGTGAACAAAGAAGAAGATAAGGCAATAGTAGCGGCCTTCGAAGCGGCGCGCGTGGCTTACATTGCAGCAAGCGACGCGGCCGACGATGTTTTAGAAGCGGCACGCGATGCCGCTCAAGATGCTTACGAAGCGGCACGCGACGTTTACCGCGCGGCTTACATATTAGCCCGCAAAGCCTACGAAGCGGCACGCAACGAAGGAGCGGCGAAATGAATAAAGAAGAATTGAAAAAAGATTTAGAGAAGGCAAGGGACGCGTTAACCGAAGCTTTAAACGTGTGGTGTGCAGCGAAGGAGGATGTTTATTCTGCTCAATCTGCGGCCGTAGCTGCTACCAAGTTATCTGATTCTTTTATTGCTGCTTACAGTGAAGCGATTAAAGACGGTTCGGATCTAAGCAATCAACACGCTTTATCTCGCGAAGTTTACGACTCGGCAAAGCGTGCCAATCTTGCTGAGTCTTTTTATCACAATGCATGCGCCACCGCTTCAAACGCAGAGGATAAAATCGCGACTTTTGGGGCAGATTTGGAACTGGCCCGAGATATGTATTTAAAATCGGAAAAAACTTAAGGTGTTTTCTTTCTAAAAAATTGGTTGGACTGGGCGGCCTGGACTATTCCCGGAGCCATATCCTTAGGGTTGAAAATCATTTTCTAAAGAAGTGCTAGAGTCTTCGCAACCGTCAGTTCCAATCCCTCGAGCCATTGCCAGTCCGCACTTGTAGCAATACCAAGTTAGCTTTACGCCGCGCTTATACTCACCAACGAAATCTTTTTTACATCTCGCACATGGATAAGTTTTTTCTTCAATTGGAGGAAGTCCCGACAAACGCCGAAGACGGTCCACATCTTCTTTTTCTGAGAAACGACTAACTAGATAGTCTTTATGATTTGCCATTTTTTTCTTTAAACTTGGGATCGTTAAAAGATAATTCTCTCGTATATATTCTAAACTTCTGAAGCTCATTCCAAAGTGAACTTATTACAAACGCATTAGGTTTTTGTTTGAAAATAATCGATGAATAATGCTTCTGCAATTCTTCCCATTTTTCTTCAATCGTTAGCAATCTGACAAGTCCTTTTTTGTGTCGATAACCCAGTTTGTCAGAATCTGATCATCTCTCTGACTTACGCAGATAAACTTATTCGCTTGTTTTAAAGTCAAAAATCCTTGTTCGCAAATGAGCCCACCGTCTACTGTTGCGCACACACTTACGTCGGGATATCTCGGCGCGCATGACTTCTTCTCTTTTGCTTTTATCAAGTTTACAAAAAAGTTATCCACCAGCTCAGAATCTCTGGGCGATACGCAAAGAAAAAAAGGATTAGGCGGGAAGGCTACAGACTTTTCGTTGTCGCAATATAACTCGTTGTCGTTTGCTATAATAATGCACGAAGTAAATCGAGGGAGGTGATTTCCACATCCCGCGAAACTAAAGCTTATTAATAGCAGCGCGGCGACTAGCCAGCGCTTTTTTAATTTCATCAGAGGTAGTTGCATTATATAATTCGTCGTAAGAAATCTTAATTTCTGCCTGAGCTTTTTCTAAGCTTGCTAGGCGCTCGGCAAGTCGCATCTCTTTAAAGAATTCAAGAATACGAGGAATTGCCGCCAAGCCTTCAAACGCCGCTCGAATAAGAGCAAGAATACTCAATCAAGCATCCACAGTTTTTGCATCGATCGCTTTTGCAAGAAGATCGATTTCAGAAAGCTTTGTGTTTGCAACTACCAGTTCCTCATCTTTAGCCGCTAACTGGGCGGTGAGATCGGCCACTTCAGCTTGAAGTGCTGCGATAACAGCAGAAGAATCATCCTCTACGATTCCGTTAACTAAAACTAAAAGCTCTGCGATTTTGTCTAAAATTTGTTGTTTCATTGTTTTATTTCTTTCTTTAATTAATTTGAAGAAGGTGTCTTCGGTGAACTCTCGGGAAGATCCAAAGGGGTCGCAACGTCGACATAGTCTACAAGGAATTTTTTAACTTTAGTGACGACACCATCAAAGCGGCTGGCGTCAAAAGAAATCATTCCGCTAGCGAGAGAAGAACTCTGACTCTTAACGATTTCAACTCTTAAAAGTCCCATCAAACGAACCACGTCTTTAACGTGTTCATTTTCAAGATCTTCAAAATTTACGCCGATCGTGTCGCTAACTGTGTAAGATGTTGGATGTGATTCGGGCAAGTCGAGGCCGGGCGCAGCTACTACCCAACCCTTATAGGCAACTAAAGCTGCTAGATATTGTTCAAGTCGCGCTCGGTCAGGCGCGCCTAATTGCGAAACTCCTGAGCTTTGCGAACTTACTAATTCCATCGCGAAACGATCCAAGCGATTTATAATACCCTTAATGTCATGGTTAAAAATAACTGCCATTTTATTATCCCTTTTTTCCCATCAAACCTTTGATGACGTTAACGATTAAAGTAAGAACTGAATTACTTTTTAAAGCAGGAATGAGAGCTAAAGCTTCACTCACAGATAAAAGAGCACCTAAAATAATAACTGAATTAGCTACCAAAAACGCAATAATTGATTCCATGAATCCCCCTTAGAAAAATATTAACACTAGAGGTTATGGAACGAAGAAGCGTTTTCCACTTTTTGGTGGTCTCGATTGAAAATGAACCCAAGCGACAGTCTTTGAGAAGTCCTCACACCATATTTTATTTTCTTCTAATAACGCAACGCTTCCTAAAACCCATTTTTGAATAGAAAGATCCATATCTAAAACGTCTACCGCTTGGCCACTTAAATGGGCCGAGCCCCAAGGAATTCGTAGGGGCTCTTTTGCTCGGGCTAATCTCTTTTTGTTTATGTCTGAATAAATTCTTTCATGGTCAGCTTTGCTACGATAGCCGCTAGTTACTCGAAACATTAAACCACAGGCTTTTTCTAAAATGGAAACACGAGCGCAAAGATCGATCATATTGTTTAAATGATCTTCAGTGATTAGTTTTCGATCGCTCCGGATGAGATCTTGAATGTCCATCGTCGCCTCTCGTCTCTAAAACGCTAATTCGCGTGTGATGCTCGCCGATCTTGTCATTGATTTTATGATGCTCAGCTTCGAACAGGTCTAAGCGTTTTGACTCACGAGACAGCCAGTCATTTAATTTTTCAATCGTATGGTGCAAGTTGCTCAAAAGAAATGGCACACGCAAGTGCCAGAGCATAAAAACAAGCATGAGACCCGCCACGATTTCATGAAAGTAATCTGTAACTTTAAAATTCATAACCCCCCCCCCAGGACAATTACATCGACTGAATAAATCGAGTCGCTGAACCCAAGTTCTGTTGAAGCTTACTCATTTCTAAAATAGTAGCTTGCAAAATAATTTCTACGGGAAGTCCACCGCCGGTAAGCACTATGAAAAAATTATTGCTAGAGTCCTTTTTTATTTCAACAGAGACTCCAGAAGTTGCAAAAGTTGTTTTTAAAGGTATTGATTCCATTTTTTCTCCTTAAAGATTGTTCCAGGTATCATTATAATTTCGAAGTACTAAAGTGTTTGATTTTGTGATTTCGTAAAATCCAATTTCTCCAGGAAGTCCATCCTGCGCAAATTCCGTTCCAAAATTTCCAACTCCGCTCAGCCCGCCTACAACCGAAAGCTTTCCAGCTGTAAGGGCCCCGTCATATTTTTTTGAGGCAATATACACACATCCGCCTCCGCCACCGCCGCCGCCGCCTCCCGAGCCAGAACCCTCTGCGTTGCTTCCACCGCCGCCAACAGCACTAAAAATTATGGGCTGTGTTGCTCCAAGGCTTACTAGCTCATTGCAAAAAATTGTCAGGCTTCCAGCGCCTCCGCCGCCACCGCCGCCAAACTCTCCAGGGCTCGTGGTAGATTTTCCGCCAGCGCCACCACCGCCACTCAGGGCCGATCCAGAGCCTCCCAGGCTGTTACCTGTAAAATCCGATCCTCCGAGTCCTCCGACTGGATACGAAGGGAAGGTGTCGCCAGCTAAATAATTCTGCGCAAAACCTAGGCCGCCATCCAAAAAATCTGTGTCCTGGCCATCGTTACCACTACCGCCATTTCCTCCGAATTGCGGTGTAGTGTTGCTTCCGCCTGCGCCGCCTCCACTCGAGCCACTTCCCCCGCTCGTGCCCTCGCCATCGGGCGCGCCAATCTGGCCGCTGGCCGACAAACGTCCCGTCGTTATCGTCAACCTGTTGCACCATAAAAAAAGCGAAAATTTGCCGAAGCTTCTGAGCCCAGTTAGGGTTACGTTTTTTCTAGTCACGGGCTCAAATCGACCCAGGGGCTGCTGATTACTGCCAACGATTGCAATTAAATTTCCCCACGTTTCATCTGCCAAAGTTGAAACAGCGATTCCCGCACTTTCGGCAAAAGGTCCCGCTTGTGGAAGAAGAAGGGCACCAGATCCGAATCGTCTTTTGATTCTCAAACGCATAAAATTAAGTAGTCATGTAAAGCAAAATCCAGCGCAATTCGGCGGAATCATAAATCAATTCACAAGCACAGTTTCCTGTTGATACAACATCAGCACCAGTCATTGTAAAAATTCTATTAGCTGCTGCTGGGTTCGCTGAGTTATGTCTTACAGTCATATTTTCCCCAGTCGCGTTATTAATAACTAAGCGTTGGCCGAAATTCCCGGCGGCCATTCCTTGCAAATCTATTGCAGTCGCTCCCGTAAAGTGAATAAACGAAGTGCCGCTAATCGCTAGAGTCCTAATAACGCCAGCGCCAAAGCCCTCATTTATTGAAGAGGAAACGTTTGTATTTGGTGTTATAGTTGTAACGCTTGTTCCAATAATTGGACCAGATACCCAAGTTCCAGGCGTGCCCGAAACCGTACAAATATAAAAAACAGGATCTCCGTTACTTGGACTGCGAAGCCATGCAATCTCACCTCTTATATGTGGCTGAAGATTGGGAACAGAGTCGCAATAAAATTGTGCCGTATCCCATGAGTTACCAAAATCATTAAGTTTTGTTGTATTGCCACCCGTTAAATAAGTTGGCGTTTTATCCGACTGATTCCCGAATACTGAGCCCCAAGTTTGATTCGATAAATTAACTGGGGACCCGGAACCACTACCCGCTGCGGTTAAATCATTACCAAAAACATTAATAACATTAAAACACTCTAGTGAAAGTCCAATGCCTCCATCTACAAGCGTGTTGTAAGACCTGAAATCATTAAAAGAAAAAGTACCGACACCGATTACGGAAAGCGTTGAATTTTTAACCATGGATATACATCTAGACGTCGATGATCTTGCATAGTTACCAGTTACTAGCATCTGTCTAAAATGAAGGGCATCTGAGTCTATAAATCTACCGCAAACACCCACTCGGTTTCCTGCGATATTACAATTATGTACTATCCCCGTCCCAGAGAAAGTAATAAATCCCTCAGCACTAGTAGAATCAGATACAAAATTATTGTTAATTGTGAAGTTAAAGAACGTAGGATTTCCAGTTCCAAAATCAATTTTGTATAATCCATTTGTTGATGAAATAGAATGGTGGTTTCTTTCAATAACTATTGTATCAATCGGACCCAAAGTATAAATTGCGTGGTCATCGTACGTGCCGTCACTCGCAACCACGTTACCAGAGATCTCTAGATATTTAGTTCTAAATGTGGCCAATGCGTTCGATCCAATATTAACCCACTCAGAGAAATAAGAAGGATACACACCTCCGCCCTGCACGTTCCCTCGATTGTTTAGGATTCTAATATTAGTTGAACCCTCGCCATGCACGAAGAAGCCAACATTTTCAAACATTACATTCTGCACTAATAAATCTGTCAAACTTCCAGAGTTAGCCGTATTTCCAAATTCTCCAAAATCAATCGCCATAGGCCCGTTATGAGTCGTGTTCACTCTTGCGGCGCTTCCTATTTTAATGTTTTGGATGGTAACTTTTCCGGTCGCATCTTGAACATTTATAATTCCGGTAAATTGCTCATGAGTTAAAAGCTTAATAAAAGATTGATCGCCTTCGCCCTCAATCAAAACATCTGCAGCACTAAACTTAAGCGCATAATTGATACCGCTGTAAGCAACCCCAGAATTATTTACAGAATAAGTTCCTTTTGGAAAAAATACACGTTTACCACCCGCAGCAGCTAAACATAAATTAATAGCCGCAGTGTCATTGACAACCCCGTCGCCAACCGCGCCAAAATCTTTGACACTAATCGTTTCGCGAAGCCTAGCCCGTACATCGGTAGATACAGATCCAGCCCCAGAAGAAATATGAGTTACATTTTCAGAAGCCGTAATTCCCACATTCGTTGTGTATAAATATTTTATTTCAACCTTAGCTACGCCAACTGTAATCGCTGGTGAAAAAGTAATAACAGCCCCAGAAACAGAATACCGAGAAACTGGTTGATAAACGCCATCAAAAAATACAGTGGTATTTTCTTCAGCCCCAGGAAGTGCAGATAAAGTAAGAGTAAGGGTAGTACCAGCCGTGTAATCCACTCCGTTAACATAAGTATCGACTCGGGTATTTTGAGATGCTGCGATATTTAAATTCGTTATATTTTGTAAAGCCGTGGCGGTAGCGTTCCAGCCGATAACATTATTTGCCGTTGGAATTGGTAAAGTAGTACTAACACTAGCCGCACTGACTGGAAGTTTTACGGATCTATTCAGCTCTTCTTTTTGCTGCTGAGTGATCATGGTCATTTTATCGAAAGCATTCTCATGCAAACTAGCAAAATATTCAGATTGATTTCTAAACTCAGTTAATTGAGTGAGTGGCTCGACTCTAAGAATACTGAGAGTGTCTTGATTAGCAAGATTCCCAGTTATCAAAGTAATTGAACCACCAGCCGTAAGGCCAACCCCGGTTACTGTATAATGAGTATTTAATATAAGTGATGTTTCAACATTAGTCGTAGCATCTTTTTTAATAACGGTAAGATCCTGTTCTAGAAATATTTTAAAAGTATAAGAGTATGTTGAAACAGATCCGTTTCCAACATAATCATTTCTAGTATTTGTATTTGTAATGCTCATCTATTTTTTGCTCCCGGGTTGTCCTGTTAAAATTCCTCTTGTAAAATCAATTGGCCCACTTGGCTTAGCTTTGCCGGCCTCTATATCAAGAAGATAACCGACGGGCCGCGCAAGTGGAAGGACTGGTAAGTTTGTAACAATTCCAAGAAGAGTGAAAATATCCCTCACATCCTTCTTTCTAACTTCTTCCCCTAAACCAATTTTAAGAATGGCTAATGGCGCTCTTATCGCGCTTTCTACTGCGCTTAAAACAGGCGAAACGGTAATGCTGTCATTGTAATATTTATCGTCAAAACGATTTATTACTGCATTTACAACAAGCGAACCAAGGGGAACGGCGGCGGTGGCAACCCTAAGCGGAGCGCCGAATAAAATAAATAAAAGGTCATCTAAATATTCGTCATCGTCATCGGCGTCTAATCCTTCTCCATAACCTAATCTACGAATTACTTCAGAAAGAATTCCAACACTAAAAAAAGTCATAAAAATAACATGGGCAACCTTTGGCGTGGCCTGAAGTTTTGTTTCACTTTTCCTTAATGCTATTAAACTTTTGCTCTGCGTTAAATTCATTAGGTTAATAAAAAAGCGGGTAAACATCGTTATCAGCTTAAACTTCTCAGTTCCAACTTCCATATTAGTTAAATTCTCAGCGCCACCAACCGCCTGCGTTGTTCTAACGGCACTGTCACCAAATCGAACCGCATCTTTGTCTGAATAGCCTTGATCAACCGCCTGATTATAAGCAGCACTAAAAACTATGGCGTTCATATTAGTTTGCGTAAGGCGATTAAAAATATTTGCCCCGTTTCTTAAATAATTTTTAATAGTATCTAGAGTCGGGTTAGTACTTAATAAGGCTTCTGTTTCCCCAGCAACCTTCATCATGTCATCTTTTAAAAGAGTACTCATGAATTGAGATTTATTTGCAATCTCCTCAACAAAGTCTAAAGGGTGTTTAATAAATTCAACCAAAGACCTTTTTAAATGCGCTGGCTTTACAACTAAAAGAATTGGCCCAATGTTAACTAAATTCTGAGAAGCATTTACAATGTTTAAAGATAAAAATTGAAGTGTTGTAGACTGCCTAATATATTTTGCAGCGATATCAAAGTTTCTTAGATTTTTATTTTCTGATGGTGTTGAAATTGCTTGCTGCGCAGTTCTCTTTAGCCACGGCTTAAGCATTTCATTTACTGCACTCAAATCAAACTTAGTGATCATATCATTAAATTCTTTTGAGTAAATAATCCTGGCCACTTCCATCACAGGATTTTGCAAATTAGAAAAACGAAGCGCCCAATCCAAATGATAATTAATTGCCCTTAGATCAAGTAATAGCGGCGCGGCATAAGCTTCGTTACGAGTCTTCGTTGATCCACTTCCAGCACTCGGCCAGGCACTTGAATTTGTGAGCCGATCCATTAAGTTTTGATTTTGTAAATATTCTTGTCTTTGGACTAGATTAGGATCTGCCATTGCTGGAGCGTAACCGCCACGATAAGTGCCGAATGGAGTGTTAAATTCATTTGCAGTTACTTCATTAAAGTATCGCCCATAGCGTTTAAAATGCGCTTTTTGTATGCCAGGCTTTAGCTCTTCGTAAAGATCCCACACCTGCTGGATGGCGTCGTAATCCTCTTTGGTTAAAACACCCTCTCGAATCATTCTGGCTTCGAATTTGCTCCACGCTGAAGTGTCTAAAGTCCCGTCTTCATTAAACTGACCCCATCCGTAGCCGCGAATAAATTTAGAAAAATTTGATTCATTCCCGCGGTGCATAATAGCACCCAAAAGCTCTGCTTTTCCTCTGAATCTAAATGGAGATCCCCCAGGCATTTCATAAGCAATGATGTCTTTTGTAGAAATATTTTTTAAAACAGGCTTAAGAATTTCTAAAAGTTTATTACCATAGATTGTCTTATCTTTTTTATACGCATCAATGGCTTCGAAAATAGGGTTAAGAATAATCTTTCTAAAAGAACCAGAAATATTCCCTAGATCAATCGAATCAACCCAATGCTCTACAGATCTGGTTGCTGAAAAATAAGAAAGAGCGGCGTTTTTTACTTTTTGAAAGTTAGTTAAGCTTCCTTTATAAGCTTCATCTTGAATAGAATGCTTACCAAAAGTCTCATCTATTTGAGATTGAAGCATTCCAATAGCTTTTTCTTTTTCTAACTTTTTTCCATCGATAGTTATAAAGCCGTATTCTTTTGATAATGCCCATAGAGCATTAACCGCTTCTTTAATTTTCTGAAATTCATTAAAAGAAAGCTGTGTGTACTGAGTCGGCGTTATATCTACAGACTCAATCATCTCAATTAAAGATGCGTGAGCCTCAGGATCATATGCTTCGATTAATTCTAAATATTTTTCAGTCGTCTTAGCTGTCTTTGTTCCTAATCCAAAATTAGAAATAATTGATTTAGCAGCGTTAACTAGGTTGGAATCCCTCTTTAAATCAACCGCCTTTTCATCCGTGATTCTAGAAATTTTTCTAAACTTCTTAACGGATTTGTTTATTTGATTCCTTGCAGAAACTGCCTGTCGATATAGCGCATGGTTTAAAGCTTCTTTTCTCTTTGATTCAAAAGCGCCCGAGATATCCCCTTTAAAAAATAGATCTCCAGCAAGCTTTGCATGCTTTCTTTCGGCCAATTCATAAGCCCTTGGACTAATATCAGAAACTTTTTGCTTCCCTATAATCACAGAAGCTTGATCATTAATTACTTTTTGAGACGGCGCTCGCCTTATCAGTTTCTTACCAAGACTCTTTAATAGAGGAAAATTTACTTCTGATAAAAACTCAAGCTCAATACGTAGCACGCGCGCGCGTTGATCATTGTGAACCGCCTTCATAGCTTCTTCAGAAACCTTAGGAGAATTAAACAAATCAGGAAAAATCTCCCTCATTGTCTGGTTTACTTCTTTTTCAATTAACTCTTTTTTATTCTCTGCGTTCGCAAGGTTTTGAAGAAGATCATCCCCAGAAGAAAACCCAAGAATCTCCGCCACCATATCCACAGGCATTCCAATTTCCTCATTGAAAATACCTTTTGGTAATCCTGAAATATATTCAGAATTTATTTCTGCCTTGGAAAGCTTTACTGGAAATTCATTATTATTATCAAACGGTCTTCCGTCTGCGTATTCTCCATCTTTCAGAATAGATAAAGCGTTATAAACGGGTGATTGATTAACCCGATTTGTGACCTCTTTTAAAATGCCAGCTTTGCGCTCTTTATATTCTGCCCTTTGGATCTTATTAAGATCTTCAAGCATCTCTTGCTGTAAAATTTCAGTCGCGTAAGCCGTAGCCTCTTCTTGCGCCGCTTGGTACTCAGCCCATTGCGCTTCACCCATTCCGGACGTGGATTGATCGGTGAATATGGGTTTATAATTCTGCATCTGTTCGACTTCTAGAATCTGTTCTTCAGAAGCTAAAAGACGGTTAAATACGCTGCGCAATTCTGGACCAACTTGTACCCCGCTATTATTCGCTTTTCTAAAAATATCCGTGAGCCATTTTGAAAAAGCTCTAAATGCTTTTCTAAGTTTAACAGAAGGAGATTTTCCATCTTTTAAATAAGACTCATAAGCGTCTGCCCACTTTTCTTGGGCTACTGAATCAAGTTTATCCCAAGACTCTAAGCCTAAAAAATTAAGTGCTGTCTGGGAGTCTTCCAAAAGTCTTTTCTGTTTATTAGTTAAAGATGCAGGATCTCTGGATGATAAAACACCAGCGTCTTCTGCTAACTCTGTTAACCAGATGTGGGAAAACTCATGGGGAATAGTGCTCTGGTCAGAACCTTTGAAAATATCAATAATCGCCTGTGAATTACTTATCCTAACCTGACCGCGAGGATCATTAGACTCGCCCTGAAATAAAGGAAATCCACTCTTTAATGCGGAATCCCTTAACTCGGGAGTAATTTCCATGGAATGAACTTTTTCAGTGGAACTGAGCTCTATATCCTCGACCTTCGCTCCGAAACTCTTACCTATCTTATTTGCGGCATCTACCAGAATCTTGTCATAAAAACCCCTCATGCCCGCGCCGCCTAATCTTAGGTCTTCGCCTTGGTATTTAAAAAATTCACCCTTTTTTTCACCGGATTCATTTGTTATTTTTAAAGCCAGGCTCTTCCCAACCAGAGATTCAAGTTGGCTTGGATTCAAATTTTCTTGCTGTATATCTCTTCCATTTGTAACAGAAATATCCAGAAAAAAAGTTCCGTCATTATTTTTTTTAGCCTTAATATAATTAACTGACTTAGCTAAATCATACCTTTCATTTTGTTGATCTCCGGTAGTCCAAGATATTCTTTTGTATCCTTTTTCTGAGGCTTCTCTAATCAATCGCTTAAGTACAAAATCCTGCCATGTTTTTTTAAAAGGAGCATTTGGAACTCTAGACGGTTTTAATTCCCCCATTTTATGAATTTCAGAGCCAATTCTACGATACTCATCTAGTAATGACGTGAGCTCATCATCTAATTTTTTGTATTGATTTATAGCAGTATTAAAATTTTCTCTTTTAATAATTAAGAAAATTTGATCTATTATATCTTCATTTTTATAAAAAATCTTTATAGATGATCTCCAGTCTCCAGCTGGATTTACGCCGAAAATATAGTGTCTCATATTAGACACGGCTCTAGGATCTACATCCTGCCCTGGTATAGTCTGGACTAATTGATTTATTATTTCAGATTCAACACCAATAACTAAATCCGTCACTTTACGAAGTGCTTCACTTCTTTCACCTTCAACCACCAACCGCCGGGCTTGTAGTAACTCTATTTTTTCTTTAGCATCTTTAGCTTCTTCAGCTTCTTTAGCTGTAAGAGGAATTTGATAACCCCTCTTTCGACCTTCTTGATGCCAATCAGATTGAATTTCTTCTATAAATAATACTTTATTGCCCTGCAAATCTTCTCGGTCATTAACGCGAGTATGGGCGAACACGTTTTTTTCAGCGTGATGCGTGGATTGAAAGCTTTTACCTTTATCGCCTTCTGGCAGTATAAACAAAATCTCTCTATAATTTTCATCACCACCTGGCAGCGTGTATTCTGAGAATTTTGGCTGGTTACTATTATTCTGCTCCCCCCTCGATTGCCGGTAATGCTCAGCATCCATTTCCCTTGAAAAAGGGCCATCAAGAATTTCGGTCCCATTAAAGAGAAACCAACCGTCCTCTTTTTCGAGTATTTCCAGTTTTTCAAGAACAGGGTCCCCCTTAGTAATTTCTTTAATATTAAGCTGATTACCTTTAATAAAATTAATCAGTTCTTCTTTAGAAACTTTTTTCTTACCCTTTAAAAATTCATCGATGCCGGAAAACTCACGCTCCTCAACTTTAACTTCTTTAAGAATACTGTTTACTTGCTCAACACTTGCAGAATTAGGAAGCTTCTCTTGAAAAACCATCTCTAATTTAGAGAAAAAAACAGGCGCTAGTTGATTCAAGGCATCGGGACTAGGTGCGGTCCCGGCTTGAATAGTAATTTCTCGCTTTGCTACTTGCTCAGCTACTGTCTCGCCCAAAATATCAGCACGAGTAGTAACGCGCGCTTCCACTAAATCCGAATTGAAATCAGCCTCTGCCTTACTTCGACCCGCTGCAATTGACTCAGCCCTAGTTCTCTCTCTAAGAGCTGTAACCGCCGCGTCTTCTTCAGGAACCGCATCAATCGCTTCATTTGAAGCTTCATTAATTTCTTCATTTATAGCTTTTACTTCGTTTGCAGATTCTTGATTGCTGTCATAAGAAACATCATCCTTGAGACCTAGATAATTTTCATTAGATAACCTGGCAGTCCAAACAGATGTTGGAATAGCCATCTTAGTCCCAGTCTCTTTTGCTGTGTCATAAGCATCAATAGAATCAAGATTTTTCAAAATTTCAGTGGGATCATCACCCTTACCCTGAAAGTAAGTATCAAAACTTTCAGGGGAAATATAAATCTTTTCTATTGGGGTATCCTTAGTTTGCGCTTCAATTGCGCTTTCTAACTTTTCTGGGCTTCTCTCTTTTAGATTTGATTCATTCGCCGCCTGCCCAAGATTAACATAGGTTTTCTCTGTGTTTTTAGACCTAGCTCGACTCTCTGACTTACTAACCCCGGCTAATATTGCTCCGGGGGCGCTTACGCCCCCTCCCATTATCGCCCCTAAAATAGAAGCAAGCCCAGTATCAGCGCCAATGGTATTCAAAGCATCTGGATTAACATTAGTTAAAAAAGAAGAAAGAGACTGCCCGATCTGAGTAGCCCCCTCACCTATCCCCTCAGAAACACCCTGGCCGGCGATTGTGATGCCGGCCCATTTAAAAATCTCGTTAGAAGCCGTCTTTCCGTATTTAGAAATTATTCTCTCAATCGGTAAAACCGTAAATAATTTCTCACCGAAATATTCAAAACCAGTATTCGCTAAAGCATTTAAAGACTGAGCCGTCGGATCAACACCAGCTTCTAGCCCCTCTAAATTTGCTTGAGATCCAGATACGCCGGCTGAAACACCAGCACCCGCTAAACCAAGCCCACCGAATGCGGCCCCGGCCGTAACGGCTACGGTGGGTAAGTTTTCAGCTAAAGCAAGCGCAAGCTGTCTTCCGGCAAGCCTGTAATCCCCGTTATCAGCGGCCTTAAATATATCTGTCGCACTTAGGCTTTTCTCAGAGACAAGATTTTCATATTCTTCAGCACTTCGATCTAAATATCTAGTGAGTGGATTATTATTTAAAAATCCTTCTTTAGATGCCTGATACTTATAGGGCTCAAATAAATCTGGCCTGCCAGTCATTTTACCCTGAGCATCTAAAGTTAGGTTGTAGGGGAGTAATGCCGCTTGATTTACAAAAGCAGGGATTCTAGCGGCCCCGGCGTAAAACGATGCGATACCTTTATTAAGCTTATTATATAAATCAGAAGTAAAAGAATAATCACCAACAGAGGATTCTATTCTTTTCAATGAATCTAAATCATCATGCGCCACACCCGCGTTTTCGGGAGTCATCCATTTAGATAGCTTGGGGAAATCAGCATTGAAATTGACTGGATCTAAATCAAAAAGATCCTTTCTCTTCTTAAGCATTTCATATTGCGGTTCTACAAAAGAAGCTGGAATTTTTAACTGACCAGCTAAATCTAAAACCTTTGCATAATGCTCTGGGTTCTTTTGAGTCCCAACGAACATCGATCCCTTTAATTTGTCGGCCCCGGGATCTTCATAAATAGAATTGAAATCTGGGGTATCTGTATCGGATATGGGCTCAGCATTATCGTGCAATGAATTAAAATCAATTGGCTCTGCCACGATATACCCCCCGCTTTAATCCGGCGGCGTAGGCCCCTTTGATATTATCACTATTAACAAATATCTTATTCGCAGTTAGCTTTGCTTTAATATCAGCAAGATCAGAGGTAGGAATTTCTTCCATATCAATATCCTTGGGGTCAATTTCATAAACTTGACTAACTTCTCCAAGCATAGAATTTAAACCGAACCAGCCAGAACTTAAAACTACTTCCGTACCCATCCTAATCCCTATTTTTTCCATCTCTTCATTGTTAAGTTTCGAGCCCTTTATTCTTTGCGCCGCTCTGATTTGCTCAGTAAAAATACTGATAAACTTTCTGCCCTTATCGGAATCTTTTTCAATCCCGGCCTGCTTCAAAACAGAATCTTGAATTTGATTAGAAGTCCGATAGTCATTCAACTCTTCTTGGTCTCCTTCTTGTGCTTTTTTAAACTGTTTATAGTCAGTAATAGAAAGCTTACCATCCATCTGAAGCTGTAAAAGATTTATCTTCTTAAAATCGTTAAACTGTTTTGGATCTGCAGCCGTCGTGGAGAGATAATCATAAACTCTGATATCAGTTACTGATTCTTCACCGGATATCATTCTTTTTCTGGCAGAATCAAAAGACTCTACAACGCTTTTATCAAGCTGGACTCTCTGAGTAGCACTTAAACTATACTGACCTTTAGTGCGCACAAGCTCG
>Ga0163147_10005198_pt1 | contig 15988 bp, 20 predicted proteins | sample OliLakLV19MP6G1_FD_148597 | JGI IMG/M metagenome (GOLD analysis project Ga0163147, IMG submission 148597) | Freshwater microbial mat bacterial communities from Lake Vanda, McMurdo Dry Valleys, Antarctica- Oligotrophic Lake LV.19.MP6.G1 | ecosystem: Environmental > Aquatic > Freshwater > Lake >...
CTCGGGCCTCCCCCGCTCTTGGTGCTCGAGCCGCCCGTCGTCGCGGCAGCTCCACCCGTTCCCGTGCCAGGGGGGCCTGGGGAGGCAGGGTCGTCGCTGCACGCGTAGGCTGCCCCTGCCGCGCAGGCCAAAATCGATAGTCGGATCCAGGGTTTTCTCATCAGGGTCATCGCTCTTCCTTCGTTTCCGTGTCGAAGAAAGTAACTAGCAGGGCCTGATTGAGAATGAAAGTCATTTTCAATAAGGAATTCTCTTCCGTTGGTGTGACCAACCCCCGCCGCCGTGTACGGGCGCTCGAACTTTGTTCAGAACTTGGGCTGCTGCCCCGGCACCGGTCAACGCTCTTTCGATCGAGATAACCTAAATCGGAGCCCGCTCGCCACGAGTAGTAGAAGGCCAAGGCCTAGCGAGAGCACGTAGAAAGGCTTCAACGCGGGGCCCATCCAGCCGCCTTCGTGCACAGTCATCAGTAGCTTTTGGGACGACTCAGAAATCTTGAATAGCCGGACGCCGAGGTGATATGAGATACCTGTGAGGGCGGAGGCTGCGAGCGGTAAAAGCAGCACCGCCCCCAAAATTCGGTGGAACAGGCGCGGCCGATTCTTGGTGCGCGTGGAGAGCAACAACTTCAAACCGGAAGCTGCCATCGCGAGCAGGCCGAGCCCCGTCGAGAGGACATACAGCACTGAGAGCCACTCACCCATCCAGGCTCCGGTGTGAATGTCCAGGATGAAGTTCCCGGTTGGCTTCCCCATCCCGAAGAAGGTTCGACCCACCCGGTAGGTCAGCCCCGTAGTCAGGGTCACGCACAACGGTAGCGCAAGCCAGAGGGCGAGCGAGCGATGGAATAGCCGGATGCCTGGACGCATGATTCCGACATCATCCGGTTTTCCAAAGCATTGTAAATCTCAGCCGAGCGCTTCTAGACACGAAACCCTTGAGCGATTACAGAGCCATGAGAAGCGGCCGTCCAGGCCGTTGGCTTTGTAGCATTCGGGTGTCTTATGCGTTTTTCTAAAACTATTATTCTCGCAATCGGTGTAGGCGTTGGGGCGTGTTCTAGCGATGGCGCTTCGGGGCCGGGTGGTGCTGCAGCAGGCGCTTCGGCAATGGGCACCGGAGGCACGACGGGCACCGGAGGAAAAACAGGCACGGGGGGCAAAACGGGATCGGGCGGCGGGGGAGCGGTTACCCCGGGCTTGGTGGGTCATTGGAAGTTGGATGAGGCGGATACCAGCGGGATGCCCATGGATTCCTCCGGCAACGGCCATCCCGGCACCTATAGCGCAACGAAGCCCACGGTGAGCACCATGGTTCCTGCGCAGCTTGCGGGCAAAAGCACCGCTTGCTTGAGCTTCAACGGGACTGCCAACACCGTGGCCTTGCAGCCCTCTGCAACCTACGGAACGTGGAACGCCACGGGCAGCTATTCAATCTCAGCATGGATACTTGTCGCAGGATTTCTGACTGACGGAACCTGGATGGGCGTCATCGCCAACGAGGGTGGAGCCGGCAAAAACTACTGTGGCATCTATATCGATAACACCAACTCATTCGCCTACGAAGCCAATGAGATCCCGAGCCCTGGGACAACCGCAGCGACTCTGAACGTATGGCAGCATGTCGCGGTGGTGCAAGACGCAACGTCGAATAAGCTCTACGTGAACGGCACCGCCAGCGCGGGTACGCGCGCGGCGCAAGACTGCTCGAGCACAGCGCCGTTCCACATCGGTTCACCCGATGGGACGGGCGGCTTTTTCAACGGTCGCGTCGACGACGTGCGCTTCTACAATCGGGCACTGACCCAGGCTGAAGTCACCGCGCTTTCAGCGGGTCAGAACTGAATCAGGGAGCGCTGGCGAGACACCCGTGGCCTCGGCAATCGCGACGAACACGCCGTTCGTCGGCGTGTGTTCGTTGAGAGAGTATGTGGCGCAGGGTGTGAGGCCGCACATCATTGCGTCGACGGTCATGTCCAATTAAGAGGCGGAAAGTCGCGGGAACTTGGTCCGCCTGGTTTGCCCGGTACTGAAGCGTGGGGATAGATGGCGGGGGTGAGCAGTCGATCCGAAGGCAGCTCGCCTGTGAGCAAGGATCCCCCAAATGTGATGAGCATTGCCGTTGTCGCCCGTGGTGTTGCCTTCGCTCTTGAGCGAGTTGGAGAGCGCGAGGCCATCCAAAAATAGGAGCGTGTCGCGGTACGGAGCTATTGGTGCGTTCTCCGCGGCGTGGCTGTCTTCCCCGATTGGTGTATCAAGCGAATTACTTGGAGAGCATTCCCATCGATCCCTCGAACTACTTCGACGGCGAAGGTTTGATCGTGCTGACGCCGATGGATCGTGGGCCTTCCGATCGCCAGAAAGCTGCGGCGCTGATCCAACAGCGAGCGATCGATCCGCGGATCTTTATCGACCGCGTCGTGGAAATCGCGGATGCTCCGGCGCAATACAAAGCTCTGCGGGACGACAAAGGCGGGGTTTTTTCGGTGGCTTTCGATTGGCGCAGAGTAGGTTAAAATACGCTGTTTGAGGGCTGCGAAACGTTGTCCGCTGCATGAAGCCAATCAAATGTGCCATCATCGGGTGTGGACCTGGAACCGAAGGCAAGGGTGGGGTGCACTCCATCTCTTATGCTCACGCCTGGGCGTTCGTGGGTGACCCGAGAACGCAGCTAGTGGCTGCCGCAAGCCGCACACCGAACAATCGTGAAGCGTTTGCCAGCGAGTTTTCCGGTACCACCATGTACGCGGACTACCGTGAAATGCTCACGCATGAAAAGGCTGACTTGGTGAGTATCTGCGGCTTCCCTCAAGATCGAGAAGCGATGCTGAGCGCAGCACTTGAAGCAGGAGCACGCATACTCTGGGTTGAAAAGCCGTTCGCGCTTTCGCTGGGAGAGGGTAAGCGCATGCAGGCCGCGGCGCGTGCGGCGGGAGCGCGCATCTTCGTGAATCACCAGCGTAGGATGGGAAAAGTGTTCGAGTGGTTCCGGGCTGCCGTGAGCTCGGGCAAGCTGGGTAGTCTCTATAGCGTGGAGGTGGTTCAACCCGGGTTTGTCCGCACCGCACCACCACGAGCGGATCCGGTCAACGCTACGAGCAAGGCTTCCGTTAGGAACTCGATCCACAGAATGGCGGGACCCCGCCTATCGGTAGACGGGTGCCGTTCGTTCCGCAGGTAGTAAGCATGCTTACTACCCCGTGCGTCAGCCAACGCAGCCTGGAGCTTAGTGGGTGTCGACGAACTGTCGAAAACGCCCGTCGCGAAACGCGAGCGCGAGGTCCCTAGCGCTCGAAGCTCCTTCGGACGCGTGCGCGCTAGCGAAACCTTTGCGGAAAAAGTCATTGAAGCCCGGGATGCGATCAACCTCGGAGCGTTCGCCTTCAACGAAGCCCATCGTCCATTCCGCGAAGCTTGCACGCAGCACTGGACCTCGGAGCAGAACAACGGTGCGCTCATGCCGAGCGTCAGCGCTGATCCGTTCGAAGAGGCTCTCAACGACGCCTTCTGGGCCCTCAAGCACTTGGAAGAACGAGCCAGACTTGTGAACGAGCAGGCCGCTCACCCCGAGGCGTCGATTGTTCTCACGAGCCTTGAGTAATAGGGTGGCTACATCGGGTCCGCTAAAAGGCGCCGTGGCGGCGCTCACGTAGATGAGTTGATGAATAACGGGTTCTTCTGTAGCCACCTGAGGCAAACGGCCAACTGTAGTCCAAGCTAAGCCCTACCGCCGAAACGTCGCAAAACATCATGCAGGTAACGCCAAGGTCAGCGCTCCGAGCCACGTCTGACGAACGCCGAGTACGTCCTGCCAAACCAGCGTTCCGCGAGAGAAAGTCGAGCTGGCACACACCCGAACGGAAACGTTTGGAGCGCAGTAGGCGCAATGCATGTGCAAAGCCGGCCACCCTTGGATAGGCTATTGGGCACATGCGCATTGGCCTTGCTTTCGATCTGAACCAGGGCTTTTCAGGTGGGAATCTGCGGGGGATTGCTGCGTTTGCGCGCCCTTCGCGTCCGTGGATTTTCGAGCACGACGTTCCAACGCCCGAAGGGGTGACGCGGTTACTCGCGGGACGTCCTGACGGGCTGATTCTGGCGGCACCCAATACGCACTGTGCAGAAATTTTGGCTCGCTCCAAGATCCCAGTGGTCAATCTGGGTCTCAGTGTGCCGTGCCGCACGGTGTTCGAAGTCAGGCCTGATCATCGCGCTGTTGGTGAGATGGCGGCGCGCTAATTTCTAAGTCGCAGCTACCGGAACCTGGCTTTCTTGGGTGGCGATCGTCGTCGTTGGCGCGAGCGGCGCGAGGGGTTCGAAGCGGTCCTGAAGGCCCACGGCCTCACGTTGGCGAGCCACGAAGTCGCGGAAAACAGGCCGACCAATCATGGCGATCAGGTCCATGGTGTTGGCGGATGGCTGAAGGAGTTGCCTAGGCCCTTGGCGTTATTCTGTGAGGTGGATTATTCGGCGTGGGCAGCCGCCGAAGCCTGTCGGCTTGGGGGCCTCCGCGTTCCGAGCGAAGTTGCGATCTTGGGCGTCGACAACGATTCAAGGATTTGCGAACTCGCTTATCCGCAGCTCAGCAGTATTCAGCTGGCCGGTGAACGGATTGGCTATGAAGGGGCCCAGTTGCTCGCTCAATGCCGCGGATATTCTCGGCGTGCTGGGCCAAGCGATTGAGATCGTCGGTGCCGAGCCTTGGCTTGAGGGCCTCCATGTCCGCGAGCACACCATCCAGCACGCTCTTTCTTAACCCCAAGCTAATGTCAGCCGGTGCCGGGTTGGGATTGGGAGCCGTTGAAGGGGCGGTGAACCCGGTTCCAAAGACGCGATCAAAGACCTTTCTTGCGTCGATTTCGGCAGGATTGGGGCTCGATTTTCCGTTGTGGAAAATATTAAGGATGCCATCGCCCTCTTTGATTGCATTGTGCTCGAGCACGCCGAATTCGAGCGACTTGAAGCGCGTTGTTGTGCCCGAAGCGTTTGCGAAGCGTTGATCCATGGAAGGTGCCGAACCCGTCGTCGGAAAATCTCCGCCGCCTTCTGGCCCCACAATGTCGGCTCCCGTCATCATGGAGATGGCACCCGTGTGGTGCGCCGCATTCGGGAATTTGATCTCCGTGCCCGACACCACACTCACGTATTCTTTGACGTTCTTGAGCGGTGTGAGCTGCTCCGAGAGCGCCCAATCGGGGCCCACGCTGCTCGGCACCCAGCGCGCGGGCTTCACCCCATTTGCCCAAAACCAAACCAAGAAACGCTTCGGCAACGCTCCCCCCTGTGCGAGCGCCGTGCCATGCGAATCGAGCATCGCCGAGAGCGCGGGCAGCCCAATTCGAACGCTGATGCCGCCCACCGCCCCCATGAGCAACCTCCGTCTGGATAACGTGAATTTAGACATCGATGCGCCGTGACGGACAAATCAGCTTGAAACAACAAGCTCGCCAACGCAGCAGAAGCGGCACTCCCGTCATGAATCTCAAGGTCGTCGTAACTCAGGTCGTGGACCAGCGCGGGCATCACTTGTTTGATGCTGAAACTGCCGTTGAAATCCGGGTGATAGACGTGATCACGCACGATAGGAAGCAGGTCGACAATGCGGTCGTGAAGCAGCGTCTGCTTTTTCGCAAAGCGGGGAACAGCTTCCTTCAAGCCCATGATGCAGCGTTTTTCAAAGGGCGCGTTCCAGGCGAGCACTGTGTCCGCCCCGTTGGACGCATCGAGCAGAGCGGCAGCTAGCGCCTCGCGTGGGTCAGCGGGGCCTTCAGCGATCCAGGCGGAGTGAGTCAGCCCTCGAGACTGTTTCAAAGTCGAGGAAGGCAAGCGGTGCCGTGAGCTCTGACAGCGCGTCCGCCAACTTCGGTGCGACGACTAAGCGCCGCTTGCGCACGCTTTCGATTTGCCGCAGCGCAGCCCCCGTTGCGGCAAAGTCGCTCGGTAAGTCAGCCAGCGTGTGGCGCCCCGCTTCCACGAGTTGCGCGGTCTTTTTGCGAGAAATTCGATACAGGGTGCTGACGTGATGCTTGGGCAGCGTCGGCCAACAGCGACCCGTGAACGGGCACTCGTAAGGGTCAGTACAGTGAGCCCCGGGCTCAACATGGCGGCACTCCCGATTGAGGTGCATCACCTCGGCCCGCTTCACAGTAAGACCTGACTGCCGCAGAACATGAAGCTGCACCGCCACATCAGGAATGTGCTGTCAACCCGCGCACCCTGAGCGAGAGCCTCCGCGGTGGTCGCGATTTTCTCCGAAACCTGATAGTGCGGGAAATCAACCAACACACCGCCCGGCACGTGCTCACGCGCGACCTCCCCCACACTATTCTCCGCATCGAACACAGCTTGCTGCTCCGGCCCCGTCTGTAGCTCTGGCGCGTCGGGTTCATGCACCCGCCACCACTCCTGAGCTCGACGCGTTGGCGCAGGTCATTCTCATGGACGCCCCTACTTCGCGAGGCCAATCCTTTGAGAAAGCGCGCATAGACGTTCGGATCCATCCGTCGGTTGGCGCTCACGATTCGAGCAGCGATGTCGCGCGCCACCTCCGCCGGGATGGCTCGCGCCGCGACTAATTCGACGAGCAGTTCCAGGCCCCATAGGACCGGAACACCCTCCGCTTCACAGGACATACGAAGGCGTCGGTCGTTGGAGACGCACGTGAAGCCGCTTGCTCCACCTCGTCGAAGACCGGGCTCGGGACGTGCACCTGGCCGATGTGCGCCGTGACGAGCGTGAGCACGGAGAGGTCGCTCGTCGCGAAGTCGATGAGCACACAGGCGTCGAGGAGCAGCAGCCGGGCGGAGACCACACCCTCACGCTACCCAGGAGTTCGCGGTCGAACGCATAGTCGTGACGTCGACTCGGAGGATCTCCGCCGCGCGGCTCATCGAGATCGCGTCGGTCTCGATCGCTCGGCGGACGAGCAGCTCGAGCCGCCCCTCGACGAAGTCGTCTTCGAGCAGATGCTCGGGTTCGTCGGCGACCTTCGCAGGCGGATCGACCCACTTGAAGTGGGAGGCCGCCATCGCGTCGGGCTCCTCGATCGGCCCAATCGGACGGCCCGTGAGCGCCCGGTACTCGACCTGGAACCTGCCCCAGAGCCGGCCGCCATCTGGCGTCGTCGTCGATAGGCGGTAGAGCACCGTCTTCCAGCTCACGCCGAACGAGCGCTTCAGCTTGAACACCAGGCGCACGAGTGGCAGCCCGCGCGCCTCCGCAAGCTTTTGCTCGAAGAGCTCAGGGGGCATCAGGAGCGTGCTCGCGAAGACGTCGGCTTCCTTCTCCTGCGTTGGGTCTTCGTCGGTCTTCGACACGTCGTATGCGTCGAGGTGGAGCAGAAGGTGACCGAGCTCATGCGCCGCGGTGAAGATCCAGCGCTCGACGGACAGGCGCTCCCACACGTTGACGACGACGGCGGGGCCACCGTCCGCCGGTGCGATCGACAGCCCGAAGAATCCCTCGGAAGCCAGCTTCGGCGTGAAGACCTTGACGCCCTTCGCTTCGAGGAGTCCGCAGATGTCGCGCACCTCCGCCTGGTTGCTGAGCCCGAGTGCGCGCCGCGCTAAGAGAGCGGCCGCCTGCGTGCGGTCCGGGCCTCGAAGCGTCCGCATCTCGGCGCAGAGCTCCGCGAGGCCGAAGGGCACCTTGTCGTCGAGGATCCCCTCAAGCTCGTTGTAGTCGTCGAGCCACCGCGCAACGTCGGCGAGCAGCTCGCCCCGCGTCGTCATCTTCTTGTTCGCGCGGAAGCGCACCGCCCGGAGTTCGCGGACGGGGACGAAGAGCTGCTCAAGCTTCACATCGAGGGCTCGCGCCACACGGAGAAGCGAGTCGATGCGGGGCGCAGCCACGCCGTTCTCGATGTTTCTGTAGCCGACACGCGAAAGCTCGGCGGCATCCGCAACATCGCCCTGGCTCAGGCCGCGCGCGACGCGTAGTCGCTTCAGGTTTCCGGTCAGCGCTGAGAGGTCCATGGGCAACTTTTGTATCTTGATACGGTTGACATAGTTGGTTAAGATGATAAGTTTAGTGGCATGATTCACTATTCTGGTGTAGCTAGCAATCGAAAATACTAGCAAATTTGAGGCATACATGTCCAAGGGCAAGAACCAGCACGTCGTCCCCCGTGACGGCCAGTGGGCCGTCGTCGGCGAGGGCCACGCGCGCGCGACGACGATCGCGCCCACGCAGGAACAGGCGATCGAGAAGGGGCGCGAGATCGCGCGCAGACAGGAGAGCGAGCTCTTCATCCACGGCCGCGGCGGCAAGATCCGCGAACGTGACAGCCACGGCCACGACTCGCCCCGGCGGAAGGGCTGAACGTACGGTGCCGCCGACCCCGACGATAACTCACCCGCCCAACTCCCTCGATTCGCTCATGCAACCTGACCATCGCGAGCGTATGCCGCTCGCAGCACGCGAGCAAATCACGCTTCAACTTGCGTAGCCCTACGCTTGAGCGGACATGAGCGTCCGCGTAGCGGAAACCGATGAAAGGGGATAGTGCTGGGCGTAGGTTCGGAGGGCTGCCTCGGCAGCGGCCGCAGTTGCGGGATTCCCCGGTACAAATAAGCCACTCATGGCGTGGCTGGCGAGATTCAAAAGGCAGCCGAAGCCATGTTTGCCCGCGTCGTTTTCGATCTCGAAAGCGACCACAGGGATGGACGTGGTCTGTGCAAGTACGAGAGCCACCAGCGGACCAAGCGCTTTGTCCCGCGCCTGGATCTGCTCCAGCAGCGTCGCAAACCCTTTTGGGAGAGGGAGCAACCATACTTGGTCAATCCGACTGGCTGTTAGAGGGCCGCGTTCGGTCTTAGTGATGCCTGAGCCATAGTCCTCCTGCACAACGAATCCGGCGCCTTCCCCAAGCTTCCTCAGGTGAGTCCGGATAGCGTTCGCGCGATCTCCCTCTCCTCCTGAACCCCGGCTTTTCTTCGGTGTTAAGGTGTGGTGTTCGGAGTCGAATGTGGCCAAGGCCAGCTTCTCCAACCAACGAGCGTCTAGGGGGATTGCTCGGCCCGTTCCAGCGTAGAATTCCTGAGCGCCTAGCAGTGACACAGCGCGCTTGAATAGGTTGTCCTTGGTTCCTCCCTTTGCAGCGAGAAAGCCAAAACGGGCTCCTGATGTGCGTATGTTCGCGAGATCTGCCTGCATTCCTTTGGTGGAAACGTCGGAGCCCTCGATCTCCCACGCGGCGATTGGTAGCGCGCCTTCATGAAGTCGTAATGGCGGATCCCCCGCTTCTTTGAGGGCAGTCCGTTGTTCATCAGTCAAGCGTTGCGACCAAAGAACATCCAACCGCGGTTGGTACGATTGTGGCATTGATATCGCGCCCTTCGTGGAGATGGACGCTTCACGACAGGTTTCAAATCCAAGTTGGCGTCCGATCCGTTCAGCGGCGACATGTTGAGCGTCGGTCTCTTTGTTCACGATTCGACCTCAGATAGAAATGTCAAAGACACCAGTTGGGCTGGCGGTGCGACGTAGGACGACATCAAGTTCTGCGCGCCGCGCGCCTTCAGGATTGAAAAACGCGATCCCAGATGCAAACGTCCTGACACTTGGAAGGTACTTCTGTAGGCACGCCCAAGGCATCGCCCAGATGTTAGGGGTGTCGGTACTGTGCGGATGCTGCAGAACGAGCGTCGGACGAAACGCCTTGGCCCGAGCTCGCATAGCGTCGCAGCGCTGCCGGCGTAGGCCACCCTCATTCTGGTTTGCTCGACCACGGTTGCTGAACATGTTGAGATCGTGGCAACCAAGAACCATCACCCGTTCGCCGGCAAGCTCGATAAAGTGCGATGAGAGATCGACCACTTGAACCAGATCCTGCTCTTGCCACCCCGTCGGGTATGACTTGCCCGTCCATCGAATCACCCTGCCGGAATCACAGTCGATAACGGCCACGAGTTCTACGATCGCGTCGTCCGCTCTTACGAGGTCGACACCTAAAGTCAGGTACTTGACGCGGCGCGGTGCGGCAGCGAGCACTTCCTGGGACAGCGTCTGACGCACGATGCGTTCGGCTTCACGGATCAACGGATCAAGGTCCTTTGGGCGAGAGTCCCAGGCAAAATTCCCAGAATAGTTGGTTGGAAATGAACCTGAGAGAAAGCCGCCCGGGGTCAGCATGAAGGGCACTACGGCGTCGGTCGGCCACTTTCGCCCAAGCGCTTGAAGCAAAAGTTGGGATGCGCGAGCCGATTCCTTCGGGGGGCTACCTTTTGTGACCAGCCGAACAACTTGAATGCCCTTGGGATGGGATATTCGTTGGGCGGACGGTAACGCCTTGGTGCGCGCACTTCTTCGCGCCTCTACAGGTACCTCTGCCATGGCAGGAAGCGCCGGCTCCACGACAGGAGCTCTGGAGCGGGTGGTCTTACGCTGCGCTTCACTTCGTGACACGATTTGGAAACCCAAGGTCTCGAGTAGAGTGTTGGTTTCTCGTCCGCCGTAAAACTCATCAGGTGGAAGTTCGCGCCCGGTAGCAAATTGTGAGGCAAGCGAAACAACATACTTCGGCGGGTAACGTCGCTTGCCATGAATCAAAGCGTATCGGCTCGCATTCCTCTGCTCGGGAACGCCCTGCTCATCGATCTGTTGAAGTGCGAGAAGCACATGTTTGCGGCTCAGTTCTGGAATGTTAGACACAGCATTCGCCTCCGATGTTACCAAGGTCCTAGTCCCTGAAAGGGGCGTCCTCATCCCCGCGGGTAGAGGTAACCCGTTTCCGCACTGGACCACAAGGTCCAGAAGTGCCGCTCGGTACACATGGATGCCGAGAAGTTGGGTCTAGATGCTCCGCCGAGTGCAGGTTTCACTCTGAGCGCCTGAACACAAAGTGCAGCCCAGCACCGCGATTTGCCCAGAGTCGGGGCACTGATGCTTGACGAGCGAGCGCTTCCGAAAGATGATTGCACGTTTGCTGGATGCTTGTTGCCGATAGGGAGTACTTTTAATGTTGGATTCGCTTACGCCGGAGTGGTCACGCCCGTACAAGATGGTTCGGGTCCTCCAGGCCCTTGGCATGGAAGTGCCTCAACGAATGCGTAGGGAGCGGTTGGTGCGCGTCGTGGAAGCACTTCAACGGGGCGGTATCGAGATGGCACTCGGGGACGGATCGCCGATAGATCTCTCTGATTCACCTGGAATTGAGGCCAAGGTGCGTCTACGCCGGGCGCCCAACGTTCCCGCACAACAAGGCACCGAGTTTGGCTACGAGGTACTGGCGAAAATGCCATCGGGCGGTATGGCGGAATGCTTCAAGATCCGGGATCAGCAGGGACAAGTGCGCTTCCTAAAGAAAGTTCCGACCACCGGCCTGAATGCCGACGCGCTCCTCAGAGAGCTTGGGATCTACGACAAGCTTGAGCGTGCATCTGCAGCTCATGTGCTGCGTGTCATCGAGCATCAGCGGAGCGATAGCCATCTCGGGCTCGTTACGGAGTTCGCTGAGGGTGGAACATTGGACGAACACAAGGAACAATATGGCGATCTACCTTCGGAAGCCGCGAAGTCGATAGCGCTGAGCGTGCTTGCAGGGCTGAGTGAGCTGCACAGCCTTGATATCGTGCATCGTGACTTGAAGCCCCAAAATGTGCTCCGAGCTGGGGATCAGTGGAAGCTCGCGGACTTCGGAATCTCCAAAAACCTCGCCAGGCTTTTCACGCGCGAGCGCACGTTTCAACGCCAGGGCACGCGCGGATACACCCCACCCGAGCAGTGGGAAGGCCGTGAGGCAAACCCTTCCGCAGACGTCTACGCCTTTGGGAAGCTCGTCACCTGGCTCCTTACCGGTTCAACCGATATTGATTACTTGTTTGAAAATCCAGGATGGGCGCGCATCGTGCGCCAGTGCACAAACCTCGATCCGGACCTTCGTCCTTCTGTCGCTAATCTGAAAACGGCAATCAGTGAGGTCTGAGGGGCAAATTTGCATCTCGGTATGACAAGCTCAACGCCCCGCTTTGCTCCTTCGATGTGGGTTGCCAGGCTAAAGTGCACAGAAGTTTGCGGTGGACATTGTCGCTATCGGCCGTCACACGGTATAGACCCGGCAGGAGGCATTTATGGGAAAAAAGCATATTGGGGCGAATGAGCGTCTTTGGATTGCGGGCGAGATTCAGCGACTCCTGGTTATCGCCAAGGATGTGAGTCACGGCGGGAGCCCGTGGGCCGACAACCTCATTCGGAACGTTTACCTGTGGTACTGGACGGCCGATGGCATCGACGCGAAGGGCGAGTTGAAGAGGGATCTCTTCAAGAAAGACACAGACTTCATCCGTCATACCCCGGATGCGCTGAAAGCGCTTAAGGATCGAAGAAAAGTGACGCACGAGCACGCGGTGCCGCGCAAAGTTCTGCTGCAATACCTGAAGGATCGGAACTATCACTCTCCCGCTGAGATCAAGTTGTTCTTGGATCGCTTCTGCTTCGGCGTCATCATCGACAAGGAACGCGACACGCCGAAGCTCAAAGGGCACAGCGCAAGCATGCCAACCCCATTTTCGGAGACCAGTAACCCGTTAGAGCGATACGAACTGTCCCCGAAGATTGATGTTCTGGAGCCGAAAAATCAGCGCTCTGACTAGAGCAGCCCGAGCACTGATCAGCAGCCGCCCCGATTAGCGGCGAACTAACGTCGCAAGTGTTCACCTTGTTTGAGCTTCGAGGGCAAACCATATCCCATCCTGTTCGTCGCTACGGTCGAGGCCAAATGGCACAAGCAAGCCGAAAGAGGGCCATGCCGCGTTCGGCGATATCGGGTTCGCTCCAGCTGGTGCGGCCCTGAAAGTACGCGTTGAGTCGCAATGCGGACTGCTGCGCAATCTTCGGAAGCTTCTCGTTGGCTGGTCCGTTGCTCACAGTGCTGTTGAGTGGCTGGGTGAGCAGCGTCAGGTTTCCAAAATCGTGAACGATTTCACCGCGCTCTTCGGATGCCTTCTCAAGGTCCACGTGGGTGGCCAAGGGCCAGTGCTGTTCCCACTTTTGGGGTAGAATATGTTCGACGGTCAACTTGCTGTGGAGTGTGATCGACTCGGTCGCTTGAGTGACCAAGGAATCGTTGATGGCCGTAAGGATCATTTCCACCTTGATGGGCTTTAGCGCTAGGTACGCGTCCACGGTCGTCCAGGCTTTCTGGAACGCCTCGTCATCCGGCCAATCAAGGTTCTCGCCAGTCCCCGCGGCAAGGATTGCGCGGAAGGCCTGATGGGTGGGTGTTCCGGCGGAAAACTCTCTGAGAATCTGCAGGAACAACCGATTGTAGTTGTTCGTTGGGCGGCCACAAACAAGGCGTCGTACGAGGAAGGATTCCAAATCCACGAAGATGGCGTCCCGCGTCTGTGCGTTCATGCTCTCGCTGCCCATCAGTCCGAGCACCAGGGGATACACGGTGCTGGTGTCGAGGATCCTTAGCCGCTGAGCGAAGCGCCCGAGGCTGCTGCCCACTGTGGGGCGAACCAGAGCCAGGAAGCGGTCGGCGAACACGGTGAGATCTTTCAACTCGCCCTCAAGAGTTGAGGGGCCTGCACCTGAATCGATCCAGGCCTTGTACTCAGGGAACAACCTGCCGCTGACCACCTCTGCACCGCGTTTCATCGAGAGATAGTGTTGAACGAGGAGATCGAGGCGTGCTCGGCTCAGGCGCCCCTGGCGCTCCTCAACCTCCCAAAATCGGGCACCATCGGGAACCTTCTCATCATCGGGGATCTCAAAGCGCACCCAGAAGTTTTGGTGCAGCCTCTGCGCTTCAGCAGTGGTACCGGCGCGCTGGAAGATGTAGTTGCGGAGCAAATCCGAGGCCAACAGCGGCACGCCACGAGCGTTGAGGGTTTCGAAAATAGCTTGAGGATCTTCTTGTTTCTCAAGCTCAATCGAAACCAGTTGCATGCGCTTGTCAAAGACACGACGCAGGGTCCGAAGGCGCTCACTACGGGCTTCCGATCCAGCGAGGTTGAGCCACTCTTCCATCTTTTCGTAGAAGAAAAGGTAGGCCTCCACCATTCTTGGGCGTGGCAGTAGTCGCTTCCACTTTAGTTTCGGAGGATGAATAGCTTCAATCGCAGCACGGGAGCCCGCTGTCGCCACGAGAAGAAATTGTTGCTCATCGCGACCAGTCGGCCACACCTTGAACTGTTCGATTTCAGGATTTGTGATGGCGTTGGCATTTCGTGTCCAGGATTGGAGCGAGGCCGCAACCTGCTTCTCTTCACAAGCGGTCGCGATATCGCGCAAGGCGCCCAACAGGATCTGAAAGGTGGTCAAGCGTTGCTGCCCATCGATCACGTCGTGAGCCAGCAACTCATCTCCCCAAGACGCCCTCTGCTGGATAACGATGGCGCCGAGAAAATGCGGTGGAGAATCAAGATTGGGCTGCTCAAGCTCGAGATCGGCGCGGGCCATCACGTCTTCCCAAAGCGGCTCCCACTGGTTTTCTCGGGTCCAAACGTACGGTCGCTGGAACAGCGGGATGATGTAACGACGTTCGTTGCCGAAGACAGCTGAGATGGTTTTCTTAAAGACTTCCATGTGAATTCGTTACCTATTGTTACTGCGCTCGCACGACATCGCCCGACTCAATCAGGTTGTTCCACTGCCGCTCCAGGTCTTCTGCGTAGGTCTTGTCGTAGATCAGGACGCCTGCTTCGATGTTATGGTCTTGGGCGCGGCCGGTGAAGTTGGCGGAGGTGATGAGTGAGCGTTCGCAGTCGACGATTAGGCACTTGGCGTGAAGGCTCGCGTAGACGCGCGGCTGAGGATCAGCGGTGCGTGGGTCGTAGTAGAGTTCGGGCCTAAGTGCTCCGGCGGGCCAGTGTAGCTCCATGAACAGGTCGAGCACGGAGACTGCGTAGGCGGTTAGTCCTGCGCTCCTCGCGGCGTCGAGGGGAGCCAGACGGCTCTTCCGCCTTTCCTTGGTAAGCTGTGCTTCCAGCCGCTCTCGCAGCTGTTTGATATCGAGAAACAGCCGAACGGTGACGCTCCGTTCGGCCATGGCGGCGTGCAAAGCCCCGAAGATACCAGCGCCTTGGTCGAAACTGTAGCCAGCAATGGTCACTTGTCGCGCAGCGCTCCCGATCAGTTCGGGAATGACCAGCTTTGTGTAGCGTGCGTAGCTGACACCAGCGTCCGAGCCCGACCACACGAGTTCGAGCCGCCGCTTGCTTGAGCGCGCACGTTCAGCGAGCACAGCTCCGACAACAAGCTGCAAGGCCTGCGCGTCTAGGTCCAGAAATGGCGCAAGCTCCTGGCTCAAATGACCCAGGCCGGCATGGGCTAGCGCCGGCGCCGTGACCGGGATCTGCAACGACCGACTGCGCAGGGCGGTGAGCAGTTGCCGGAGGCTTTCGTTGGACGCATTCGTCAAGCCTGGGCCGAGCGCGTGCTCGGCATCGTGGCTCATGGGCACGCTCCAAAGAAGGCTAGCGCTGGATCCTTACCAATGACCGGCACGACCAGGGCGCGATCAAGGTAGCTGTTGAATTTCTCGCAGGAAGGCTCGGCGATGTAGAGGCAACCATGGCAAGCCGCGCCCTCTAGAAAGCGCTCGGTGTGGTCGTTCTCACCGGGCTCATGGCTCGCGCAAACGGGATCATTGGAGCACAGGGCGGCCAGATTGTACGCGCGCCGCAAATGGTGGTTGATGCGGCGACCTTGTTCGATCAGACCCCCCAGCGTGCCTTCGGAGCCGCTCGAGCCAGTGAGGATAAGGATGGCCGCCATGGGCGTCGAATCTGTCGCTGGTGCGCAGTAGATGCGTTCGCTCAACGACGCCGCCGAATAGCCACACTCGAGGCTCATGGCCGTCATCAGCAAATGCGACAGTGAATGCAACATGAAGTAGCGTGGCCCGGGAAAAAGTGGCCCCTGCAGGTTTCCAAACTTCTTGTGAAAGCCTTCTAGCAGCGCCGTGGCGCGCTCCACGACAGCCGGACGCTCTTCCCATGCTCTCACCACATCCTCCCGAAAGCGCAGTAGGATCCCTTCTCCCA
>Ga0163147_10005200_pt1 | contig 15984 bp, 11 predicted proteins | sample OliLakLV19MP6G1_FD_148597 | JGI IMG/M metagenome (GOLD analysis project Ga0163147, IMG submission 148597) | Freshwater microbial mat bacterial communities from Lake Vanda, McMurdo Dry Valleys, Antarctica- Oligotrophic Lake LV.19.MP6.G1 | ecosystem: Environmental > Aquatic > Freshwater > Lake >...
CAATAAATGCATATATTCATACAGAATTTAAAGAATTTACATGACAGAATACAACGATAACAAGGGGTTGCAGCTAAGAACGCTGATTGAAGACGATACCGATTTTATTCCATTATTAACGCCCGACGACGAAGAAAGCTTTGAAGCGGAAAAAATGCCCGATATACTGCCAATATTACCGTTACGTAACATGGTGTTATTTCCGGGCGTTGTTATTCCAATTACCGTTGGCCGCGATAAATCCATCAATCTTATAAAAGACGCTAATCAGGGCAACAAAATTATTGGTGTGGTTGCGCAAAAGAACGATCAAATAGAAGATCCAACATCCGAAGATCTTCACATGGTTGGAACTGTAGCCAATATTATTAAGGTTTTAAAAATGCCTGATGGAAATACAACAGTTATTATCCAAGGCAAAAAACGTTTTAGTGTAACAAACTTCATTCAAAGTGAACCTTATCATAAAGCTAACGTGGTGCCTTTTCACGATCCTAAACCTTCAAAAACAGATAAAGAATTTGAAGCTATCATTAGCAACATTAAAGAAGTTTCGCGCCAGATCATAAAAAAATCGCCAAACATTCCAAGTGATGCTGGTTTTGCCATTAATAATATAGAAGGTCCAAACTTCCTAATCAATTTTGTTTCTTCAAACATGAACAGCACAACCGAAGAAAAACAATTGATGTTAGAAATAGGTGATCTAAAAACACGCGCTTTTAAATTGCTTGAATACCTCAACAAAGATCTTCAAATGTTGGAGTTGCGAAATCAGATCACCGATAAAACAAAACAAGATATTGATAAGCAACAGCGCGAATATTTTTTGAATCAACAAATGAAAACCATCCAAGAAGAATTGGGGGGAAATAATTTTGAACAAGAAATAGTAGAATTAAAAGAACGTGCAAAAAACAAAAAGTGGAGTAAGCAAGTTCAGGAAGTTTTTGAAAAGAATATCTCAAAGCTTCAACGTATGAACCCTAACGCCGCAGAATACGCTATACAAACAAATTATGTAGAGTTACTGTTAGATCTACCTTGGCAAGAAGAAGCAACTCCGGATAATTTTGACCTTAAACACGCACAAACTATTTTGGATGAAGATCATTTTGGCTTAGATAAAGTAAAAGACCGCATCATCGAGCATTTGGCCGTACTAAAACTTAAAAAGAATTTAAAAAGCCCTATCATTTGTTTGTACGGTCCTCCAGGAGTTGGAAAAACCTCACTAGGAAAAAGTATTGCAAAAGCTTTAGGCCGAAAATACGTTCGCATGAGCCTTGGTGGTTTAAAAGATGAAAGCGAGATCCGTGGACATCGCAAAACATACATTGGCGCTATGCCGGGGCGAATTTTACAGAATCTAAAAAAAGTGCAATCATCCAATCCTGTATTTATTTTAGATGAGATAGATAAAGTAGGGAATGATTTTCATGGCGATCCTTCTTCTGCCCTATTAGAGGTTTTGGATCCCGAGCAAAATTCAACATTCTACGATAACTTTCTGGAAATGGATTATGATCTAAGTAAAGTGATGTTCATTGCAACCTGTAACAATTTAAATACCATTCAACCCGCTTTGCGTGATCGTATGGAAATCATTGAAGTGAATGGCTATACCGTTGAAGAAAAAATTGAGATCGCCAAGCAACATTTAATTCCAAAACAAACCGAAGAAACTGGTTTGAAAAAATCACAATTCAAATTAAGCGATAAAGTTATTGAATACATTATTGATAATTATACCGGCGAAAGCGGAGTGCGCGGATTGGAGAAAAAAATATCAAAGATCGCCAGACATGTTGCCGTTAGTATTGCAAAAAATGAAACGCCTCCAAAAATTGATGAAGGAGGTTTGAATAAAATTCTTGGCCCTGCGCATGTAAAAGATAAATACCAAGGCAATGATATTGCAGGTGTTGTTACGGGTTTAGCGTGGACACAAGTTGGCGGTGATATTTTATTTATTGAAACGAGTTTAAGCAAATCAAAGAACGCAAAGCTAACGCTCACCGGAAATTTAGGTGATGTAATGAAAGAAAGCGCCACGCTTGCTTTAGAATATATTAAAGCGCATCCACATATTTTGGATGTAAAACCTGAGATGTTCGAAGAGTACTCTATTCATATCCATGTTCCTGAAGGTGCAACCCCAAAAGACGGACCAAGCGCAGGAATTGCCATGCTAACATCTTTAGCAAGTGCATTTACAAAACGTAAGGTAAAAAAAGCATTGGCTATGACTGGCGAAATTACGCTTCGCGGAAAAGTATTGCCGGTTGGCGGAATAAAAGAAAAGATATTAGCTGCAAAACGCGCCGGTATCAAAGAAATTATTTTGTGCGCCGATAATAAAAAAGACATTGAAGATATTAAGCCTCATTATTTAAAAGGCCTACAGTTTCATTATGTTAGCCGAATGGAAGAGGTTCTGGATGCGGCCTTATTGAAGGAAAAAGTTAAATAAACTGCGCTTCTGAATGCCACGAATTAACCGAATTAGCTCCAATTTAGATGTGGGTAAAAACAGATCAGTGAAATCTGTGTAATTCTTGGCTAAAATGTTATCTGCTAAACCAGCGCTATCTGCGGGAAACAAACAACAACTCCTTTGTGGAATGACTGAGAATCCCTAAATTTGTGCCGAAATTGAACAACGCAAACACAGATATTCAATCACCTACAGTCACCTACTCTAAATTTTCCGCTTTTTTACAACTCACAAAATTTCGATTAGGAAGTTTGGTTGTTTTTTCGGCCGTTATAACATACTTAACTGTTGCCGAACATATTGATTGGAAACAACTCGCTGCCTTATGTATCGGTGGATTTTTGGTAACAAGCGCTGCCAATGGTTTTAATCAGATCATAGAAAAGGATCTTGATAAACTAATGGACCGAACTAAAAACCGTCCAATGCCCACAAACTCGCTCAATAATTTTGAGGCCCTTATATTTTGCGCTTTACTTGGCGTAGGTGGAACAGTTTTATTATGGACCTACACCAACGCTTTAAGTGGCATCCTAGGTTTTATTTCTATTGTGCTTTACGCTTTAGTATATACGCCCCTTAAGCGAGTTACGCCCTTCTCTGTTTTAGTAGGTGCATTTCCTGGAGCCATACCAACATTAATTGGGGCTGTAGCTGCAACAGAAGGTTTTGGTCACATTAACTTTTTTGCAATTTTGCTTTTTTCAATTCAATTTTTCTGGCAGTTTCCACATTTTTGGTCGCTGGCATGGTTCAATGATGAGGATTACAAAAAAGCCTCTTTCTTTATGTTACCTTCAAATGGCGGTAAAGACGAAGCCTCCAAATTTCAAATTTTACTTTATACCGGAATTCTTTTAATTGTTAGCACTTTTCCTTTTCTCTTTCATTACGTTGGTTTATTAAGCGTAAGTGTGGTTGTGATTTCAGGATTAGCCATGCTTTTACAAGCTTATAATTTTTACCGATTAAGTACCGATCAGCAGGCAAAAAAATTATTTTTCACTACGCTCATTTATTTGCCCGTAGTTCAATTAGCATTAATGACTAAAATTTAATTCATGTCAACACTAAAAATTAAAAAAGAACATCCTCATAAAGCCGAGCTCATCGAAATGAGAAAAAAAACGGCTAAGCCATTGCTTTGGATAGGCATCGTAAGTATTGTAATGCTTTTTTCAGGACTTACTAGTGCTTATGTTGTGCGAGCAGATAACGGTAATTGGTTAGTATTTCAATTACCCCCCATTGCTATTATAAGTACAGCCATAATTGTAGCCAGTAGTTTAACTATGCTAATTGCCCAATTTGCCATAAGAAAAGACAAACAAACGGTGGCAACCTTGTTTTTGTTTATAACTTTCATTTTAGGGATCGCTTTTACTTACACTCAGTACGCCGGCTGGAAAGAATTAACCACTCAAGGCATCTATTTCCTTGGAAAATACAGCAATGCCTCGGGTTCATTTTTATACCTAATTGCCCTCATGCATTTATTCCACTTATTTGGGGGCCTGATTGCTCTGTTAATAACTTTGACCAAGAGCATCAGGAAGCGCTATAGTTCCCAGGACTATCTAGGAATTGAGCTCGCAGCCATATACTGGCATTTTTTAGACGTTTTATGGATATATTTGTTTTTGTTTTTATATTTTTTTCGCTAAACTTGTACCCAATATTTTAATCTTTCTTAACAAATCAATATGGCTCATACAGCAGAATTTGACGCAAAAGAAGCCTGGAGTGGCGGTCAATCACCTTTCAGAGTTAGTTATGGTAAAATGTTCATGTGGTTCTTCCTCATTTCCGATGCCTTAACTTTTGGTGGACTTCTTGTTTCCTATGGTTTTATAAGGCATAAATATGCCGAGATCTGGCCAAAAGCCGAGAACGTTTTTACCCACTTTCCTTTTATAGAACAGCATTTACCATTGGCTTATGTAGGTTTAATGACCTTCATTCTCATCATGTCATCGGTTACCATGGTATTAGCTGTGGAAGCCGGTAAGCGTATGGATAGACGAGGGGTTTTGGTTTGGATGTTTTGGACCATTATTGGCGGTTTAGCTTTTGTTGGCTCCCAAGCCTGGGAGTGGTTTCACTTTATTAAAGGTACCGATACTGGTGCAATGCGTAATGTATGGGATATGGCCACTGGGAAATATGTTCTTCAAGAATGGCACGGGGCCAATATGACCGTAAATGAGTATGGGGTGCCTCAATTCGCTAACTACTTCTTCTTTATTACCGGATTCCACGGAACCCACGTATTTTCAGGGGTGGTAATCAACTTTGTTATTTTTATGAATGCTGTCAATGGCACCTACGAACGTAGAGGCCATTACGAAATGGTTGAGAAGGTTGGTTTATACTGGCACTTCGTAGATCTTGTATGGGTATTCGTATTTACGTTCTTCTATCTATTGTAACACTAACTTAAAACACAAACACTATGGAATTCCACGATGATTATCCTTCATATGAAACCATGTACAACCATGATGAAGCTTATGGAAAAAAAGCACGTCGTACACTTTGGAATGTATTCTGGATCATGCTGGCCATTACTATTGGTGAGCTAATTGTAGGTTTTATGGCTCCGGGCAAGGGATGGTCGGGCTCTATTTGGCTAAAGATCTTCTTTATCTCGTTTACCATAATTAAAGCAGGTTATATCGTAATAGCTTTTATGCACTTAGGCCATGAGGTAAAATTCTTTAAATATATTGTTTTGCTTCCCTATATCATTTTCATGTTTTATCTGATTTTTATAGTACTAACAGAGGGAACTTATGCCGGCCAAAAATCGAATGTTACAAGGGTAGATCCTGTTCTTGTTCAACAGCAATTAGATCTTCAAAAAGGACATGGTCATGGAAACGGGCATGCAGCCTCGGCCGGTCATGAAGAAGCCTCGAAAGAAGAAGCTCATCACTAAAAACTGAAAATCTGCCCATAGGCGGATTTTTTATTTTTGTCGACAAAAAACCTTGTTTTGAAGGAAGTTTTGAATCCAAAAATGTTAAATATTATTTTGTTAAAATTTTTTAATAAAAAATTAAATCTTTATATTAGCCACTTGAAACCGTTAAATAATCGTATGAGAAAATTTAGAACCTTATCAATCGCTGTAGTTGTATTCGCACTATCGTTCACAACTGCATTCTCTCAAAAAGTATTGAAAAAAGCTGATGCCTACTTTGAACTAGGGCAATATTACAGCGCGATAAATTCCTATAAACAAGCATATGCCCCTGCGTCAAAAGCTCAAAAGCCTGCTATCCTTTACAAAACAGGTTATGCTAGCCAAGAGATCAATGATTACAAAGGCGCTGAAACTTATTACCAAAAAGCAATTGCGGCTGGTTTTGATGATCCAAATGTTTACTACCGCTTAGCGGAAGTGCTAAAAAATCAAAACAAATATGCAGAGGCAATTGTTGAGTACAATAATTTTAAAGCTAAAGGCGGTAACGCTAAAAAAGCTGATCTAGGCGTAAAGTCTTGCGAGTTATCTCAACAATGGAAAGATGCTCCAATGCGTTACAAAATAGAGAACATGGCACTTATCAATTCAAAAGAAAGTGATTATGCGCCAAGCTTCGCTGATAAAAAATATCAAACATTAAACTTCACATCGCGCCGCGCAGGTAATGCAGGCGGCGAGATCGACGCTAATACAGGTGGAAACAAATCTGATATATACGAAACAAAAGTGGATAAGAACGGTAAATGGTCTACCCCAATGTTACTTCCACCAACAGTTGACTCTAAATTCAACGAAGGTGTTGGTTGTGTAAGCAAAAAAGGTGATATGATCTTCTTTAGCCGTAGCCCAGAGTCTACAGGTAAGCAGTTAAAAACTCAAATCTTCATGGCTAAAAAACAAGGTAACACTTGGGGCGAAGCACAAGTACTTCCTTTTTGTGTTGACTCAATTGCTTTTGGGCATCCTTACCTTAGTGCTGATGGAAAAGTGTTATACTTTGCATCACGTATGAGTGGTGGTTATGGTGGAGCTGATATTTGGTATAGCACTTATGATCAAAAAGCAAATGTATGGGGTAAGCCTGTAAATTGTGGTCCTGCTGTAAACACAGATGGTAACGAGTTATATCCTACTTTATCTGATGATAGCAAAAAATTATACTTCTCTTCAGATACTCACCCGGGGATGGGAGGTTTAGATATCTTCGTTGCTCAAGGTGAAAACAATAAATACACTAAGCCTGTTGAAAATTTAAAATTCCCTTTGAACTCTGCGTATGATGATTTCAGTATTGTTTACGAAGGCAAAAAGAACAAAGGTTTCTTAACTTCTAACCGCGAAGGTGGTAAAGGAAGCGATGATATCTGGAGCTTTAACTTGCCTCCATTAGCATTCTCGGTACGCGGACAGATCAGCGACGAAGGTGACGCTCTAGCAAAAGGTAAAGGCGAACCGGTTGAGAATGTAAAAATAAAGATCGTTGGTAGCGATGGTTCAATAAAAGAATTCAACACATCAAAAGACGGTTCATACAAACTAGAGAAATTAAAAGAAGGTACTACTTACACAGTTTCAACTGAAACAGGACCAACTTCTAAATCTACTACTCATAGCCGCGATGGTTTCTTGGCTAATAAAGATCAACGCATCATTTCTACAGCTCAAATGAATGCTTCAAAAGAATTTGTTGCTGACTTTGAAGTGAAACCGGTTGTAAAAGAGATCCGCATGCCTGAAATCGTTTATGATTTAGGAAGCGCTGCTTTAAAACCAGAATCAAAAGATTCATTACTATTCTTATATAACATCTTAAAAGATAACCCAACCATTGTTTGTGAGCTTAACTCTCATACAGATACACGTGGTAAGGCTGCATCTAACATGACACTATCCACTGCTCGTGCTCAATCTTGCGTTGATTTCTTAGTAAAAGAAAAAGGAATTGCTGTAGAACGTTTAGTTGCTAAAGGTTATGGTATGTCAATGCCTCTTGTTTCTGACGCAGTTATTAAGAATGCAAAAACAACACAAGAAAAAGAAGCATTACACCAAAAGAATCGTCGTACATCGTTCAAGATCTTGAACTTTAACTACGTTGATCCAAATGCTATTAAAACTGGTCCTGGTAAAAACCCAGACAAAGATCCAGATGATCCAGAAGAAGAATAAGATTTTATAAAGACATAAAAAAAACCCCAGCTAATTGTTGGGGTTTTTTATTTTTACAAAGAATAAGCTTTTAGATGTTTTGCCACTAATTACACGAATGAACACTAATCTGGGTTTAAAAAATAAACACAGATTAGTGAAATCAATACACACAGATTAGCGTAAATTAGTGGTTAAAAAAACATCCAGAGGCGAAGCCGAAGAACATATAAGCAAAATTAGAGGCTAAAAAAATGCAATTAAAAGTGGCAAAAAACTTTGTGGTATATAAAAGCAGCGCGGGAAGTGGTAAAACATTTACCCTCGTAAAAGAATACCTTAAACTCGCCTTAGGCGATCCACAAAAACTTCACTACAACTTTAAACGCATACTGGCACTTACGTTTACTAATAAAGCTGCTGCCGAAATGCGTATGCGCATTGTAAAGGCTTTAACCAATATTTGTGAAGGAAAGCCTACAGAACTTGATAAACTGCTTTGCGATGAAATTGGAGTTGATCAAAACGAACTAAAAGCTAGAGCGCAAATCCTGATAAAAGATATGCTGCATCATTATTCTGATCTTGCAGTAAGTACCATTGATAGTTTCTCCCACAAAATTGTAAAAACCTTTGCCCACGATCTTAAATTACCCGTTAACTTTAATTTAGAGACCGATACAAGCGAATTTTATAACAAAGTGGTATCTCAACTCATTAGCGAAATTGGAAACGATCCTTCGATCACCTTTCTTTTAAAAGAATTTGCACTTAATAATCTCGACGACGAACAAAACTGGGACCCTGAAAAAAGTATGCAGGAGTTTGCTAAGCTTTTGCAAAAAGAAAATTCGGTTGAGCATGTAAAGCACCTGGTTTCATTAAATGAGACAGAGCTTACTGCCATGAAAGATAAATTGAACGAGAAACTTAAAGAATATAAAAGTTTTGTTCAGCTAAAAGGCAAAGAGGCGCTTAACCTTATTCGAAAACAAGACTTAAGCGATGATGACTTTGCGTATAAAAAAGCCGGGCCACAAAGTTTTTTTAGAAAATGCTCCGACTTTGAATTAGACGACAATAATTCGCGTATAAAAACTGCAATTGAACAAAACGAATGGCTACCAAAAACAGCTGATGCAGAAACAAAAACTAAACTGAGTGCGATAGCACCCAAATTGAACAGATTAGGAACTGAACTTTTAAAGTATATTAACGAAAATAGTTCTAAGAATACTTTGTACGAGTTGATCAGAAAACGCATCTACCCTATTCTGCTTTTAACCAAGATCCAAAGCATTAGTAATGAATTAAAGCAAGACGAGCAATTGGTTTTTATTGAAGAATTCAATACTCGCATTTTTGATTTTATAAAAAATGAGCCAGTATCCTTTATTTACGAACGCTTGGGCGATCGTTATAAGAATTTTTTACTAGACGAGTTTCAAGATACAAGTACCTTGCAATGGCAAAATATTTTACCGCTTATTGAGAATAGTTTGGCCGATGGCAATTTTAATTTAGTGGTTGGCGATGGTAAACAAAGTATTTACCGCTGGAGAAATGCCAATGTAAAACAGTTTGCCTTATTGCCACATCTGGAAGGAACGGAAACTTCTTTGCTAATGGCCGAGCAAGAAAAAGCGCTTATAAGAAATTACAAAGAAGAGCAGCTCAATACAAATTTCCGTAGTAGAAGCACCATTATTGAATTTAATAATAGTTTATTTGGCCATTTAAGTAAAACACTTTTAAAGCCGCTCTACGATAAAATTTATCACGGACAAGAACAAATACTAAAGAATAAAGAGATCGGTTACGTAAGCATTACCAATGATTCAAAACCCGGAGATGAACTTGAGCAATTTGTTTTTGATACAACATTGCAGCACATTGATCGAACGCTAAACAATGGTTATTCGCTAAAGGATATTTGTGTTTTAACCGACTCCAACCGCAGAGGAAGTGCCATTGCCAATTTTTTAAGTAAGAAGGGAATTCCTGTGATCTCAAACGATTCGCTTTTATTACGTAATTGTGCAGAAATAAATACCCTTGCAGGATTCTATTTGTATCTCCAAAACGGAAAAGACAACATAAGTGCTGCGGTTGTGCTTAATTATCTACTGTCGGTTAAAAAAATAAACCTTCAGCAATTTCACCAAGCATCTTTCGGAATTTCAAAAACAGATCTTTACAAAACTCTAGACGGTTTAGGTTTCTCCATATCAGAAACCGAATTACAAACTAAAAATTTATTGGATATTGCCATCTATTTGATTGAACGTTTAGAAATGGATAAGATCAGTTCGGCAGGAATTTACCTTCGTTTCTTTTTAGATGAAGTAAGCAAATTCATGAGCACGCAAAACTCAAACGTTAGCAATTTTAATACTTGGTGGGAAAGGCGATCAAAGGATTCTTCATTAATTATTTCGGAAGGATTAGATGCGGTAAAGATCATGACCATTCACAAAAGCAAAGGCTTGGAATTTCCAATAGTGATCATGCCGTTTTGTAATTGGAATGTGGCAAAAAGCGGTGAGCAATGGATACAAATAAACGATGATGATCTTCCAATTCAAAGCGCTTATATACCTTTAAATAAAACCACAGCTACTGCAGGATTTTCTAAAGAATTAGAAACCGAAAGTCACGAAAGGATATTGGATAATATTAATAAACTTTATGTGGCGTTTACAAGGGCGGTTAACGAATTACATATTATTTCTTCTATCTCTACTGGCGATCGCCGCCAAACAGTTGATCATTGGCTTCGTCCTTTTTTTGATTCTACTAGCCTGCTCAAAAAAACCGAAAAAGGTTATGAATTGGGATCTCCAACAAAACCATCTAAACCTTCAGAAGTTATAAGCGGCGTTATTGAATTAAAACATTTAGATATAAAATCAGACCTACATTCCGTAAAAATAAAAGGCAGTTTTTTAAATGGTAGCGAATTAGTTGAAGGTGCAAAACAAAAAGGTATTGTAATGCATTATGTGCTTTCTAAAATAAAACACGAAGCGGATATTGATAAGGCCATAGAAGAAACAGTTTTAGAAGGTTTGATCAATTTAGATGAAGCCGTGGAATTTAAAAAGGTCGTTCTTCGTGTTATACAAAGCAAAGAACTTAGTTCGTATTACGCTGTTAATAAAAAGATCTATACCGAAAAAGAGATATTAATGGATACCGGCGAAATTTTACGTCCCGATCGTATTGTGATATCAGAAAACGAGGCCTGCATTATTGATTATAAAACAGGAAGGGAAAATACACCCAAGTACGAGCGGCAAATGAAAGACTACGAATGGGCCCTTGAGAAAATGGGTTACCAAAATATCAAAAAATTGCTGGTATATATTGAAGATTTTAAAGTAATTGAAGTATATTAGTAGCTTATAGCCTTTTAAAATCTATGAACAAACTACTTTACACCCTTGCATTTTTTATCTTTTTAGGAACAAATGCTCAAAATCCTGGGATTCGTTTATCTTATATTGATTCAACTGCTAAACCAGGTAACGATTTTTATACATTTTGCAATGGTAAATGGCAAAAGTCATTTCAGCTTTCGGCAAGCGACTCTCGTTATGGAAGTTTTAACGAGATCAACGATAATAATTTAAAAAATATCTACACGATCTATACTTTAGCATCGAATGATAAAACCGCTAAGCCTGCAAGCAATGCCCAAAAATTAAGAGATTTTTATAATACTGCAATGGACTCTTCAAAAGCAGATGCCATGGGATTAAAACCAATTGAACCGCTTTTACAACAAATTGCCAAAGTAAAAACATCCGATGAGATAGTTAAACTTAAAAGCAATTTAGATATGATAGGCGTTCGCTTATTTTACTCAGGTGGCGTTGATCCTGATCTTAAAAATAGTAAACGTAATTTATTCCAATTTAATCAGGCGGGATACGGTTTAGGCGATAAGGACTTTTACTATAATCCTAAATTTGAAAAAATTGCCGAAAAATACAAAGAACACATTGCAAAAATGTTAGTGCTGGCCGGAGAAGACAAAACCAAAGCAACCGACATAGCAAAACAAATATTTGAACTGGAGAAAAAGATCCTTGAAAAAGGTAAAACTACTCCCGAAATGCGCGATCCTGAAAAATTGTATAATCCAATTAGTAAAGCCGATCTAAACAAACTTGCTCCACTTTTAAAATTTGAATCGTATTTTAAAACTATTGGCATTGTACAACCTGATACTATGATTGTGCATTCGCTTGATTATTTTTCGGGATTAAACGCTATAATTGCTTCAACAGATGTAAACATCCTAAAAAATTATACCAAGTGGCTATTGATTCACGAAGCGGCTCCTTTTCTTTCAAAAGAATTGGTGAACGAGAATTTTGATTTTTATGGCAAAACATTAAGTGGCGCACAAATTCAAAAAGTAAGATGGCAACGCGTTCATAATATTGTGAATGCTAACTTGGGCGATATTATTTCAGAAGCTTACGTGAAAAAATTCTTCCCGCAATCATCAAAGGATAAATTACTTGCTCTTATTGATAATTTAATTGCTGCTTACCGCGAGCGTATTGATAGCAGAACATGGATGGAAGCTGCTACAAAAAAACAAGCGCATCGTAAATTAGATCTTCTTATTAAGAAAATTGGTTTCCCCGACAAGTGGAAAGACTATTCTACCTTACAAATAGCCACAAATTCCTATTGGGAAAATGTTGTTAAAGCAACCAACTTTGCTATAAAAGAAAATTTGACTGAACTTAAAAAACCGGTTGACCGTTATAAATGGTTAATGACGCCTGTGATGGTGAACGCTTATTACAACCCAACAACAAACGAGATCACTTTTCCTGCTGCCATTTTGCAACCGCCATTTTACGATGTAAATGCAGAAGATGCTGCTAATTACGGAACCATGGGTGCAATTATTGGTCACGAATTAACGCACGGTTTCGACGATCAAGGTGCGCAATTTAATGCTGATGGAAATTTGGTGAATTGGTGGTCGGAACAAGACCTAAAGAACTTTAAAGTAAAACAAGAAGCGATCGTTGCACAGTTTGACGGGTACATTGCTATTGATAGTACACACGTGAACGGCTCGCAAACACAAGGAGAAAACATTGCCGACCTTGGCGGATTAACCATGGCTTATTATGCTTATAAAAAATCATTAAAAGGACAAAAATCAAAAGTAATAGGTGGCTTTACAGGCGAGCAACGTTTATTTATTGCTTGGTGCCAGGGTTGGAAAACTGTAACCCGCGATGCAGAATTAAAACGCTTGATCACAGTTGATTTTCATAGTCCCGGAAACTTTAGAGCCTGGGCTCCTTTAACTAACATGAAAGAATTTTACGAAGCTTTTGATGTAAAACCGGGAGATAAACTTTATATAGCTCCCGAAAAACGAATTGAGATCTGGTAATGAAAAGAAAAATTTTTGGTTTATTACTTATACCACAACTGTTTGTTGCGCAATTAAACAAATTTGTTGCCGAATGGGCCGAAGATAAAGATCTTAAAAGCGCAGTACTTAGTTATTGTGTTTACGACTATAAAAATGATCTGGTATTAGCAGAAAATAATTCGCATACGTTCATGATCCCTGCAAGTACCATGAAAGCCATTACAACGGCTGCCGCTTTAAAAACCTTAGGTAATAATTATAGGTTTGCTACAAAAATTGCGCATACCGGAAAATTTACAAAAGAAACCGGCGTTATTGACGGCGATGTTTTGATCATTGGTAGTGGCGACCCCACCATTCAATCAGAAAGTTTTTATAAATCAGATTCTACCGGTTTAATGGATAAATGGGCGCAAGCCTTGAGTACTGCTGGCGTAAAAGAAATTAAAGGAAAAATTATTGGCGATGCTTCTACCTGGGAACATCAAGTGCCCGGGCACTGGATATGGGCCGATATTGGAAATTATTTTGGTGCAGTTCCTTGTGCATTATCATTTATGGATAATAAATTCAAAGTGATATTTAATAGTAAAGAAGCAGGAAGTACAGTGGAGATGGTGAAAATAAAACCGGAATCGCTTACCGCAAAAATGACCATTGTAAATAAAGTAATTGCCAAAGGAACCGAGGATGAAGCTTATGTTTATGGCGATCCGTTTGGTTACACGAAATATATTTCAGGTAGAATTCCGCCAAATAAAAAGAATTTTGAAGTAGAAGCCTCTATGCCCGACCCTGCTTTGATTTGCGCCGAAAGTTTGCTGAGCGCACTAAAAAAGAATGGCATTAAATGTAATAGTACAGCTACCAGTAATTACGAAAAAAGAGATACTAGTATAAAAAGCATAACTCTTTACACGCACTACTCTCCTTCACTCGAAAAAATTGTACAAGTAACAAACATCACCAGCAATAATTTATTTGCCGAAACACTATTAAGGGCAATGGCTTATGGTAGTCCTTCGAATGGAATTGAATTGGTAAAAAAATTCTTAGCAGCAAAAGGAATTGAAACTTCCGAATTATACATGACCGATGGGAGTGGATTATCTCGTGCAGATCTTGTAACAACAACACTGCAAGCAAAAATGCTAGGGAAAATACAAGCAGATAATATGATCGCGAAAAGTTTTTATAACTCATTGCCAGTTGCTGGTAAACAAGGCAGCATGAGTAATATTGGTAAAGGAACTTATATTGAAGGGAAAATGCGTGCAAAAACCGGTTACATAAACCGAGCGCGGGGTTATTGTGGTTATGTTACAACCAAAACCGGCAAAGAAGTTTCATTCTCGATACTTTTTAATAACTACAACTGCAGCGCCAAAGAAGCCAAAGTTAAGATCGAGAAATTTTTGGTGGCGCTTGGGGAGGAGTGATTAAATGAGTGATATGGGTAGGTTATTTATCATTTTCATTTTTTTCCTGACTTGTCCAAATTAGGTCAGCAGATTTAATTTTCGTAAAATTTCTATTATTGTCGGGCTTAGACTCGTTCTAATGCGACTTTCTTCGTTGGTTATCTTATTTTTTAATCTTGCGTCTGTTATTTTTTTGCATTCATGTATGAATTTCCTGATAGAGATTTTTGTTTTAAGTTCTATATGCTTTGACACTACAAGCGCCATAAAACAAATAAGCAGATGGAGTTTTATCGGCTCTTCTTTATAATGGAATATTGGTTTTGTTTGCAGATCACTTTTAGCTATTCTAAAAGCCTGTTCAATTTTGTAGAGCTCGTGATACCGCGCTATGATAATTGTACTACTTAGTTTACTTTCTTTTAGGTTGGTGTAATAGCCTTTTATTCCAAGTAATTTTTGAGTTTTATCGATGAGTTTATTGTTGAGTACAATTTTGTTAGCAGTTGATTTTGTAAATTTCAATTTCTTTGTTTTGGAGGGATAATGTATTTTGCTTTTTCAATTTGCTTTTCCATTTCATACTTATCCTTGCGGTATCGCAACGAAGAATAGCTGCAAATTAGATAACCGTTATCAGTTTTAATTCTGATGCTTTTACCGTCTTGACGTTCAATATTTGTATCAATTTCAGCAATCAGCTTAGTTGAAAGGTTTCCTAGTCTGGCACCTACAATGTAATTGATTGCGTTTTCGTTTAGTGCCTTAGTATTTTCGGCGCTAATCATTGCAGCATCGGCAACCACGGTAAACTCTTTTACGTTGTTTTTAGTGATGAAATTTTTTATCACTGGGATAATAGTATGTCCTTCGAAAGTATTGCCAGCAAACACTTCGTATGATATCGGAAAGCCCTCTTTTGTAACCATTAATGCTACTAAAATTTGTGGCTGTTGAGATTTACTGTCTTTGGAAAAACCATTCTTACGCAACTCATCTTGCTCAAAGGTTTCAAAGTACAAAGTAGTTACATCATAAAGCAATAAATCAAAATTAAAAGCATAGTGTTTTTTGGCAAAACCAAGAGCAATGGCTTCAGCCTTTGTTTTTAAAGTAAGCCATTGCAGAGCAGATTCATAATAATTTTGCGTTCGATGCTTTATTCCAAAATACTCACTCAACAACTCTATTGAGCGAAGTTTAGATGCCGGCTCCATCATGCGGAGAATAACTAAATCCAAAAGCAAACCCTGCTTGGTCTTATCAAAACCGATTTTAATAATAAGCTTGGAAATTAACTCATACAAGAAAGTATAATATACACCTGTAAATTCGGTTTGATTAAGATAGAAGGTGTTGTTAGCTTGGTTGTTTTCAAAAAGAGTTAGCTGTTTGGATGCCTTTTCAATGAATTACCCCGAAGCAGAGCTGTCGGGGTATCGCATTACCCGAAAACTAAGCTCAATTGAGTTTTATGCAGTTGTTTATAATTCTCTTTTGCCTCTCCTTGATTCTGAAT
>Ga0163147_10005201_pt1 | contig 15984 bp, 14 predicted proteins | sample OliLakLV19MP6G1_FD_148597 | JGI IMG/M metagenome (GOLD analysis project Ga0163147, IMG submission 148597) | Freshwater microbial mat bacterial communities from Lake Vanda, McMurdo Dry Valleys, Antarctica- Oligotrophic Lake LV.19.MP6.G1 | ecosystem: Environmental > Aquatic > Freshwater > Lake >...
TTCCATTTGGCCAATCTTGATCCCGAACATCCCCTCAATGGCTTTCAAGTGGGTCTCGCCGTGGGACATGGCCATGCCATCGCGGGACGCATTGGCTCCGACGATCAAATGAAAGTCGGCGTTTTTGGGCCGATTGTGAATCTCACCTCGCGGCTCGAGGGCATCACCAAACAAGTCGGCGCGTCGATCCTCATCGACGGCGGCATGGCCGAACAGGTGCGCGATTCCCTGCCTCCCGAAGAGTGCCGTATCCGCAAAGTCGCGCGGATGCGGCCCGCTGGGATGGACAACTTTGTCGACGTGTTTCAACTGCTCCCCGTGGGCGTCGATTTCGACTCAATCACCAACGCCGAGATCGCCCAATACGAGCAAGCCGTGCAGGAAGTGATCGACGGCCATTGGGAGAAAGCCCAGGGCCTGCTCAAGGGCTTGTTACCCAACGATGGCCCCGCGAATTATCTCCGTGGCCTCTTGAGGGAACACGCATGTCAGCCGCCAGCGGATTGGGATGGCGCGATCAATCTCAAGGGCAAATAGCTGGCGATCGGGACCAATTTCTCGCCCCCGAGCTGCTTCTTTTCCGGTCGGATGGGAAACACAAGATGTTGTGGCACTCCTCGGCCCAGGTATGCGGCGGGGAATGAAAATGTCTATTGGTAGTGGGTGATCTGGCCAGACCCACTAGATGATGTGGTTTGGCGAGAAAAAGCTTGCGATTTTTATTGTCGTTTGGCCGAGGCATACCACATGTCGTGTGCCCTTCCCACCAACTTTTCAAGGAACCGCCGCCTAAACCTACTTTGGCGCGTTGCTGATTTTATCACAAACGGGTGGCCAATTTTAGCCGTTAGTTTTGGCCACGCGGTTCTACATGAGCCGCGGCGCGCTCGCATCGGATTCTTTGAAGTGGGCTGGAGCATGGTTCCCCGAGCCGTGTGATTGGTCGCTCAAGAACTCCGGTCGCTAACGCTCGCGGCTCGCCTTCGTGCAAAAAGAGTGACCGCTAATCCACGCTGATGATCGCTAATAAGAAGGCATTAACGTGAGGTAAAGGTGACGTAGGAAGACGTGTTCGACACCTTTTCCCCAAACAATACGGGCTCATGGCACAACCGCGAGGCCCGCTTCGCCAACAACTTGCCACACAGAAACTTCCCGCTTAAGTTGATGACATTCCGTTCTGTCCCGTTTGTCTCTTTTCAGGCAAACACCACTCGCCGGTGACGGTTTTCCATGTCTTGCCGGAGGTTGAATTGGCCGACGACCACGCAATTCGCTACGCCACGATTGGGGTGTGCCTGGTATTTATGCCGTGCGCGATGTACTTTCGCCTGCGCTCACACACGAGTGAGAAACTGGATCGTTGGCAGGAAGGGGCGTGGATTCTCTTCGGCTTGCGACTGGGGGCCATACCCGTGTTCGTGGGAGGCCTCGCTTGGCTAATCGACCCGCGATGGATGGCCTGGTCCTCCCTGCCGCTGCCGAGTTGGCTGCGCTGGATGGGGCTGGTTCTTTTCATCTGCGCGTGCCTGCTTGTCGTGTGGACGTTTCACAACCTCTGCGGGAATCTCACGGATACGGTCGTGACAAGAAAGGAACACTTCCTGGTGACCACCGGGCCGTATCAATATGTGCGGCATCCCTTCTACTTGGCGTTTGCGCTGGGCGTGTTGGCGGGGAGTCTGGTGACGGCCAACTGGTTCCTGCTGCTGACCGGCATGATTCCCTTCGCATTTATTGTCGCGCGGACGAGGATCGAAGAAGAAAAACTCGTCGAGCGGTTTGGCGACGAGTATCAGGATTACAGGCGGCGCGTGGGAAGCTTTGTGCCACGCTGGCGTGGCTCGCCGGAGTAAACTGGGCGCGAGGGTTTTTGTGATTAATTGTACTGATTCATTTGGGCCCCCATTATTTTTTCCTCGTACCGCCAGCTTATGCTTGTGGTTGGTTCCGATTATTCCGCCAATTCTGTGAGCTAGGCTTGTGCTGTTGAGTCCCCCACAATCCTGGTGATGAAAAAATGAATACTTGGATTATTTGGCTATCTGCTGCATTTGGCATATTTAGCGTTACCTATGCGCCAGGAGAACTGCAAAGTCGTTTTTTCCGAACCTCTTGAGTGGGAACATCGTAGTTGAAGGCTGCAGGGGGCTTCTTTTCTGTAGGAAGGAGCCTGGGATGCATGCGGCGACATTGCTGGATGTTTTTTCTCGATTGGACGATCCGCGTTCGGCGCGTGGGGTGCGGCATCCGTTTGCCGGCATGGTCGTGCTGATGCTGTTGGGGATGCTGGCGCGGATCCGCGAGATGGAGGTGCTGGTTCGCTGGGCGAAGGTCCATTGGGACCAACTCCAGGGGCCGCTGGGCTTCGACCGCCAAGAACCACCCTGCGCCACGACGATCAGCCGCACCCTCGCCAAGTGTCGCGTTGCTGAGTTTCAAGCAGCTCTCTCCGTCTGGATGCAAGCGGTGCTGGCCGACAAAAGGACCGAGGGGGTGGTGGCCGTCGATGGCAAGACGGCCAAGCAAGGAATCGACGACGACGGCGATCCGCTCCATATGCTCAACGTCTTCGTGCATGATCTGCAAGCGGTCGTCGGCCAATGGTCGACCGGGGCCGAGAAGACCAACGAACCAACGCTGCTGCGGCGCCATCTGGAAGAACTGCTCGAAGCCTATCCGATGTTGCGGCTGTTCACGGGGGATGCGATCTTCGCTCAGCGTCCCTTGGCCGAGTTGGTCTGCAGTCGCGGTCGCGACTACTTGCTGCAAGTGAAAGCCAATCAGGGAGATACGCTCGACGCGCTGGAAAACTGTTTTGCTCAAGCCACCGAGCGTCCGCCAGCCGCCCAGTCGACCAATAAAAGGGGGCCCTCGAAGAAACGCGTCGCTTGTGGGTCGATCTCGACAATGCCGACTACATCCGCGAAGTCCTCGACCTGCCTGGTTGCCGCCTAGCGCTGCGCGTGGATCGCGAAGTTCGCGCACCCCACGGAGAAGTTCTCTCGCGCGAGGTGCGCTACTTCGTGTCGAGTCTCGATCCCGAGTGCGTTACGGCAGCGGACCTGTTGCGGTATGTCCGCGACCACTGGCGGCTAGAAAACGGCCTCCACTTCTTGAAGGATCGCTGGTGGGACGAGGATCGCCACCATACTCGGCGACCCGGTCTCTCCGCCTGCCTGGCGGCGATCAACAACGCCGCCCTCTCGATCCACCGTCTCCGCTCAGATACCCAACTCCCCGTTCGAGCCGCTGCCGACTATATCGCTCGGAACCCTGCCATCGGCATCAGTATGCTCAATTCCTGACTTTGAAGTTCTCCTGCTTAGCTCGCGTATTTGTTGGATCCTTGGCTGACTTTCTGCTACATCCGTGCTCGATTATAATAAAGGTTGGTTTTTGTCCGTGATGGGTCAGAGCTAATCCTAGAGAGGGTCGCCATGCTTAGGTCATTCGAGGGTGTCTACAGGCAAGGCAGAGTTGAGCTGTTAGAAGTTCTGCCTCCCGATTTGGAAGGGAAAGTGATCGTCACATTTATGAAAGCTGGCTCGGTCGACCTAGTCGAGCGCGGAATCGACGAGCATCAAGCTGCCGACTTGCGTCATCGCTTGAAGGCTTTAGGGGAAGATTGGGACCGACCAGAGATGGATGTCTACGATGCCCTATAGCAGAGGGAATGTGGTTCTGGTGATGTATCTGGACTCGAACTTGCGCACAGCCAAGCGGCGGCCGGCCCTCGTCATCCAAGCAAATAATCTGCAAACGGGCTTGTCACAAGTCATAGTGACAATGATCTCGAGCAATCTGGCTCGCGCGGGACATCCGAGTCGTGTTACTATTCTGGCATCTTCCTCCGCGGGGAAACAAATGGGGTTGCGGACAGACTCGGTTGTGATGACCGACAACCTCGCAACGGTTCTCGAATTGGAGGTCGACCGTCTCCTAGGCAACTTGTCGGATATGACCACTGTGGACGACGCGTTACTTCATACGCTCGGACTTGGATAGAAGTGCGCGTGCGGAAATTGTTTAAATCACCTAATTGACCAATCCCTGATCGCCGCTAAATATCGCTAATAATCTCATAGACGATAATTAGAGGTGCAATGACATCTGTGCTTCTTTCCTGGCTAGCAGTGCCAGAAACGCCGGCACGAGAATCGTGCGCACCACGAACGTATCGAGCAAAATTCCCAGCGTTAGGGCGAAACCGAGTTCGATGATCCCGTTGAGCTCGCTCGTGGTCATCGAGATGAATGTCCCCGCCATAATGACGCCGCAACTGGTGATGATCCCGCCGGTCTCGACGATGGCGTTGCGCAATCCCTTTTGCAAGCCGTGGGCTTGTTGTTCTTCAAGCACGCGGGTCACGAGGTAAATGTTGTAATCCTGTCCGGCGGCCACGAGCAGCACGAACAAAAACAGCGGCACTTTCCAGTCGAGTCCTGTGAACTCCGCGCCGTAGAGCCACTGAAAAACAAGAGACGTAATTCCCACCGTGACGGCATAACTCAGCACGACCGAGACCATTAGATAAGCGGAAATGACCAGCGAGCGGAGCAGAATCAGCAGCACCACGAACACGGCCAGAATCACCAGCAACTCAATGCGAAAGCGGTCGGCCAGCGTCACCGTTTCAAGATCGCGGATGCCCACGGTCGGCCCCGTGAGAGCGAAACGTGCTGCGTGCCACGGCGATGCGGGATCATCGTGGACCTTGGCGAGCACTTTTTCCACCTCGTTCAAGGTGGCCACGGCCTCGCGTGAGAACGGTTGATCCGTGAGGATCAGAAACAGCCGCGTCACTTTGCCGGCGAGATCGCCTGCTTCGGAAACAAACACCGCTTTGGTGAGCGGGCTTTCCTTGGCGGCGAGGGCGAGCAATCCGGAACTCGAAAACAAACTCACACTCCCCGGCGGATCGCCCATGGGCTGGTAGAGGCTACGGACCTGGGCCACGCCCGCCAATTCATCGAGCGGCTTGGCAAGCTCCGCGATCTTAATCTGGCCATCAACGGAGTCGAGATTCCCGGCCTCGCTCTCGGCAAGCACGACCAAAGGGCCAATCTCGCCGGGAGGAAAGTAACGCCGGAGCATGTCGGTGCCGTGGCGGGAAACGCGATGGGGAGCGAGTTCCCCCAGCAGGTCGTAAGTCACCGGCACATTCCACCCCTGCCAAGCGAGCGGCAAAGCAATCAGCAAACTCACCACCAAGATCAGCGCGGGGCGACGCAGCACGGCATCGGCGATGCGCTCCCACAGTCGTTGCCAAAAGGCATCCTCACTCGTGGCGGGATTGATGTAAGTCCCCAAGCGCGTGGCCAAGAGCGCCGGCACCAGCGTAAGACACGCCAACAGCGTGATCGCCAAACTAATCGCGATTGTAGGTCCACTGTAAGCAAACTTGCCAAAAGCGGCGAACGCCATCATCGCCAGTCCGACGATGGTGGTGAACGCGCTCGCCACCAGCGCACCACCCACGCCGTCGAGCGCATTGGCAAGCGCCTCGCGCAAATCTTGCCCCTGTCGGCGCTGCTCGCGAAAGCGAGCCGTCAGAAATAAACAAAAGTCGGTACCCGCGCCAAACAACAACACGATCACAAAAATCTTGGTGGTGGTGAAGACGCGGATAGCCACGGGAAAATCGGGATGATGCTGGCTCCAGTTGGCAAGCACGGTAAGCAAATCAATCGATACCGTGGCAGCCAGACCGATCGTCAGCAGTGGAATCACCACCAACATCGGCGAGCGATAGATCACCAACAGGGCGAGAGCCACAAGAATGATGGTGGTCGTGTGCGTGTTTTCCACGCTCTCCGCCGCAGCGCTCAACATATCGCCGCCAACTGCCGCAGAACCGCTGATGCCGACTTCCAAACCCGCCGGGGCCTCGGCCCGCGCGGCAGCCACGATCCGCTCCACCGCGGCCAACAGAAAAATGTTCTCGGTCGCCATGAATTCATTCTTCAGACGCACCACAATGCGCTGGGCTTGGCCTGATTTGCTGCGGAGCGATTCCCCCACCACCGGCATTTTCTCGTTCCAAACATCGATCACGCCGAGGTCAGGCTCCTCGGCAATCTTGTTGCCGAGCCGCAGGGCGAACTCCCGATCCTCGATGGAAAGCTCCGCATCTTGCCGCGCAAAGACCAACACGATCTGGCTCTTGGAGACATCCGCGGGAAAGGCCGCCGCGCTGAACCGCTCCCCTTGGATGAGCATCGTGTCGGCGGGGAGTTGTTCCAGATCACCGTCGCGGGCCACCGTCGACCATTTGGGGACCACGATCCGCAACCCGATGGCCGCGCAGACCCACGCCACGATCACGATCCAGCGATAGTCGTAAACCAACTGTCCCCAGCGTTTCCAGAAAACAGCGGGAGTAGAGTGAATCGGCAAGTCTTTCACGGCAACTTCCGGTGTCACGACAATGGGGTCTGGCAAGCGGCCCCTATCATGCCATGCCTGCGAGGAAGTGCCAACCGGTTAAGGTAACAATCGGCCAACAAAAAACGGCAGCGACATACCTTGTTGCGGACGCATCGTCATTCCCGCGCAGGCGGGAACCCACTTCCTCACTCCCCCATCGCTTGCGTCTTGGCGAGCAGCCAGTCGCTAAGGCCTGCAACAGAACTTCACTCCTGCCATCGACGATCCTGGAGCTGCCAACTACGGGATACGCCACTCGAATTCCTGGGCGACACGAATGAGTCCAATCCGGATGAAGCGGCCCTGCTGGCCGTCCCCGTCTTCTACGCCGGTGGCGAGTGGGATGCCGAGGCCCAGCTCTATGTCATGGGTGGCCGGTTCTACGATCCGTATGCGGGCCGCTGGGTCACCGACGGCGGCGGCGAGAACGGCTACAAATTTGCCGACAACAACCCAGTTCGCGAGCGGGTGATCGGCGAAACAGTCTATAGCGGAATGTTTGATGACTACAGCTATTACCTCAATCCGCTCAACAACGATCCTGGGGTGGGTGGCTACTTCTTTGGCGCGGGCAAGGTGTTGGGATGGACCGCGTTTGCGGCCGGTTCGGCGGGAGCGGGCATTATTTATGGCGCGGGAGTGCTGACGACGGCCGCAGGATATGGCACAACCACGGCCTATGCCACGGCCACCGGAGGTGCTGTCGCGGGAGGAACTGCTGCCGCGATGCAAACCTACGCCGCCAATCCCAATGCTGGCCTGCACGAATATGCGTTCGGTGTGGGGCTAGGAGCCGGGTTCGGCGGACTGTTGCCGGTTGGCGGATTCGCCGACTTGGGTGGTTCGCTTCTTGGGGGTGGAATCGAAGCCGCGGCAGGTGGCGATTTCTACGGGAACGGGTTACAATTCGGGGGATTAGTGGGAGGAATTGTTGGCGGAGGCCTGTCAAACGGCTGGCGCGCGGTCGCCTGGCAGGGAGGCGGAGCAGCCATTGGCGGCGGAGTCGGCTATGCCTACGGCGGTGACGCGAGCAGTGCGCTACTCGGAGCAAATCTCGGCTCGCTTGGTGGCGGAATCGCGCAAGTTCGATACCAAGGGCTGCGAGGAAGATTTGACCCAAAAAGAATTGTGATCGACATTGGGGGCGAAGGCCGTCACGCAGACGCTCTCAATGTCAATCCCTTCAGGGTCACGACTACGACCGGTGCCCCCGGACGGCCTATTCCTAATCACGTTCCGTTTGACGGCAAGCGTCTGCCGTTTGGTGATAGATCTGTTGATATAATACATCTTGAGAACTCTCCGATTCGCCCGGATACGATCGCGGAAATCAAGCGAGTTCTTCGTCCTGGCGGAGAGATTCGGCTTGTAGGTCCGGAGGATGTCTCTGCCAGCTTGCACCAGCAGATAGCTGATGCCGTTGGTGGTCGGGTGTTCCAGACCACTGTGCCAACTCGGCATGGTGTCCCAGCTTTGTACACAAATATTATCGTTCCGGCGAGATGATTAGATGGGATTTGAGATCATTATGGGCAACGACCACTACCAAGTGAAGTTGTCCGATGAACCAGATTGGGTTTTTGGGTTGCAGTCGGGTGATAAAATAGCATCAGTCGGTACTGGCCCCTGCTTGGTGGTGGCGTTTTCAGTGTGGAGTACGCCAGACCGCGAAGAAGCATATAAAGCGATTGAAGTTGCGAAGACACAAGGCATGTCCGTTCGAGTCGGCCTCCTACCATACGACTTTCCAGAAGAAATCGAAGCGTGGTTACCAAGCCAAGCGGAAAGACCTGGCGCTGTCGTCAGCGAATCAACGACAGCTCAAGGAGCTGTGCAAGTGAATATTTCGCAAAAAGAACAGGCGAGCCCTGTGTGGTTGGCTGTGCAGGACGGAAAACCGTTTGAGATTCGTCAAGGATCATTGAAAGACGGCGAGATTGCAGCATTGCTTTCAATAGTCGAAGAGAGTGCTAGGTAAATTCAAAGGTGTCGGGAGTCTTCGTTTGACAAGCAGATGAAAAACCGGAAGCACGTTTTTTTCTATCATCGCTCCCTCCCATTAATACTTTCTGATTAGCGCCCATCAGCGTGAATCAGCGGTCACTCTTTTTCGTGCCAAAGTAGTAAGGGTTGGGGGCTAGGAGGCGGGGACTTGTTTGCGAAATTCATCGCCAGTCCCCAGCCCCCAGAACCCAATCCCACAGCCGGCCAAAAATCACAACAGAAATGGCCGCGCGCTTGTGCTAAAATACACCTCGTTCACGGCAACGGACTGTTTCCTTGCTGTGGCGTCGCATAGGTACGTTCGCCAATCGGCCGGCTATCGTCTGGGCACCTGCTGTCGTTTTCAAGTGCAAGTGTTTGGGCACCGATTTCTTGAGAAGTGATGTCACGAACGAAACGTCAGCGACAACAGGCCACAACCAGTTCCAAAGCCACGAACAGTTTGCCCGCCGTGGGCGCCCACGGTTTTTGATTTGTCCTTGGTTAGTAGTCCGTGGTCAGTAGCAAACAACTGACCACGGACTACTGACAACCATCAACTGCGCCAAAACCAATCCCCACGGATTGGCTACTTGTATGCGCTCGAGAGTCGTGCCACAAGAATTTCCCAAAAAGCGTCTAAAACGAGAGCTTTTTTCAGCGCAACCACAACATGTAGTAGCAACGGAGTAGCTAACCACTACATATCGCCCCTACAGATCGTTATTTTAGCCGTGAGATCGTTTAGCCGTGAGAGGATCGCAGCAAAAAATTGAACTCGGCAGCGGCTTGGGACATTTGGGGCCGTTGCGGGCCAAACAAAAACGGCAGCGCGCCTTCGTGGCGCGCTGCCGTGGTGTCATGATCGCATTAAGATTAACCTGGATCCCCGCCTGCGCGGGGATGACGGCTACAAATCAGCTTTCGGCGGCGGGCAAGCGCTTAGCCTTGCTGCCAGGGCCGCGTTGCACCCGCGTGATGCGGCGGTCGGCTTTGAACGGCATGCCGTTGACCACGCAGCCGATGAGCCGGATGCCCAAGCTCTTGAGTAACTCCGAGGCTTGGTGAATACTCCGCACGCCGCTGTGATCACGCAGCACCGTGAGAATCGCACCATCGATGTGCTGGCCAATCGACAACGAATCGGAAAGACCTAGCACCGGGGCACCGTCGATAATCACGAAATCGAACTCGGCCCGCAACTTCTCGAAGATCGGCTGCAACTGATCGGTGGCCAGGGCATGGATCGCGTCCATGTCGCAGATGCCGGCCGTCATCAACCACAAGCCTTCGGTGTTGGTGGGGCGAATCGCGTCACTGATTTCGATTTCCGAACGCAGCAGTTCGCTCACGCCGTCTTCCAACGGCATGCCGAACAATTTGTGCAGCGCGGGATCACGCAGATCGCCGTCGATCAATAATGTACGGCGTCCCGCCCGAGTCAAACTCAAAGCCAAGTGGCTGGCTACCGTCGTGGAACCTTCCATCGACGAAGGACTCGCCACAAGCACAATCTGTCGGGGCCTTGAGGTGGAATCGTGCATCAACGTGGCCCGCACGTTGTCGATCGATTCCGACAACTGAGCGGCGGTGATGCTGCCGGGGGCCATCGATTTTCGCGAGGAGACGGTCGGCAAGACGCCGAGCACGCGAATCCCCAAGCCTTCATCCACATCAGACGGTGAGTTCAACTTACGACGGCGGAATTCCAACAAGGCGATGCCGTAGCACGTGCCGCAGAACGCCGCGATGGCACCAAGCGTGGCGATCGCATAACGCTCGAACACGTTAATCTTCTCCGTCGAAAACGGCGGTTGAATCACCTTGATCTGCTCCGCTGCAGCACCTTCCTGAATGTTCCAACTACGGAGTTTGTAATCCATCGTTTGGGCAATCTCACTGAGTTGGTCGACTTCCGCTTGGAGCATCGCCAGCTCGCCATTGCTCTGACCGAGGGCGTTAATCTGCTCTTTCTTTCCATCCAACTCGGTCTGCAATTCCGTCATTTGCTGGTTGATCATTTGACGACGCATCAAATACTCGGTCATGACCAACTGCAACTGATCGTTGGGAGCCGTCTTGAGCTTGTTGCGAATCTCGGCTTCCGAGCGCATTCGGTAGTCTTCTTGTTGTTGCCCGATCTGCTGCATCTGTTGCTTCAAGCGATTGATCTCCGGCGTGGCCCTCTTGCTGATCGACTCGAGCTGGAGAATCTGCTGCGAAATCGCGTACTGCTGCTGCTGGTATTGCTGGATCGTGGGATCGGCATCCAGCGCGGCAGCCACTGCGGCAGCCAAGGCGGCGGGGCTGTTAGCGGCACGAGTTTGCAGTTCGCGATTGACCTCCAAGTCCATCAACTCTTCCTTCATTTTGATCATCTGGCCGTTAATCACACTAATCTCACGAATCAGCATGTTCAACTCGGCATTGGCGTTGGGGGATTGGGCTCCACCCAACTCCTCGCGGAGAGTTTCCACGCGATCAATCTTCTCTTTCAACTGTTCATTGATCTCCGCATGGAGTTTTTCCATGCTGTTGTGCATTTCGATCTTGCTGGTGCGGTCGGCAAACACCACGTCATTCTGATAGGCAGCAATGACAGCGTCCACGACCTTCTTCATATCCTCAGGGTTTTCTTGCCCCTCGTATTTCAGCATCAGAATCTTGCTTTCACCGGGGAAAGAAACCTTGAGATCTTCGGTCAGCCAGGCCACTTCATTAGGGCGATGACTTAAGACGGCATTAAGCTCGGCAATATCTCGTCGAGCGAGCGCCGCTTTGAGCACGAATTGGCTTTTCAAAAGGGTCAATTGTGTTTGCTGGAAGATTTCAAACTCTTTCGGATTAGTGCGTCCCGAAGCACCTTCAAAAATGTCGCCGGCTTCTTCCGTTTCGACCTGTAGGTACGCCACGATCTGAGACGAGAGCGGGAACATATACATCAAGAGCAGCCCCGCCAACCCGGCGGCCAACGTGCCCAACAGCAGTGCCGAGAGCCAGCGCCGCCGCAGGCAGTTCATCAGCCAGGTTTGATTCAACGGGCCGGTCAGAATTTCCGGACCGTGAGGCAGCATGGGCCCCTGCACGGCTGGCACGGGAGCCGGGTAAGAACCCATCGGCACCATTTGCATGGAACCGTTCCCATCGACCGATGGGGGATACATCACTTGCGAATCGCTAAAACCAGAATCTTGTTTCACCATCAAACACCTCTCTGATTAACCGCTCGGTTGACGTGTTCTGTCGCCACGGGACTCAATGAGCTAATAGTACCGGCATACAGTCCGGTTGTGTCGAAGAAAAGATTTTTTCCGCTGTCGTACGAAAAGGCCAACTGAAATGCACCTGCTGCTGGGGCGAACCACCAAGCGGCTCCCCCGACCTTGGGCATCGTTGATTGCAACTGGCGGACCAAAGCGAGCAAACCGAGAAATTCCGCGATTCCACCACACGTCATCCGTGGGACAGTTGGCAGCATGTCTCTAATTTTCACCACTTTGTAGCTTCCGGACAACCAAGAATAGAAACCAAGAGCCCACAAACCAAGACCCCAAAAGCAAGAAGACCAAGCCTGCCTTATCCATGCGCCGCGCCAAAGGCGGCATAATCGTCAGATTCCATCGGCACGGTCAATTTGTTCAGCAGCGTCATTTCAACCCACAAGAATCCTAGCGCGATCGGCATCATCGCCAAGCCCGCCCAGTTGTGGGTGTAATGATGAATGGCTTCGCTCTCGGGGTACGCGACGTACAGCAAGGCCGTCACGACGATGCGAATAATGTTGGTCGCCAGGGCCACGGGAATGGCAAAGACCAGAATGGTCAGCCGATCCCACCAGGGGCGATCGATAATCATCGCCAAGGCCACCGACATGGCTCCGAAGATGGTGCCCATCCGCAGGCCGCTGCAAGCATCGGCCACTTCCAGGGGAATTTTGTCGATGATGATGTGGCTGCCCTCGCGTAACGCTGGCACGCCCAAAAGTTGCAGAACCCAAGTGCTGCACGCCGCGGCAAAACGCTGCAATTGCAACAGTACCGTATTCTCAAGCTTCGAAGGCAAGGGAAACATGAACACCAGGAACGCAACGGGGGGACCAGCCCACCGCAACATATCGTACCCCCCCACCATTTGGCAGACCCCCAGCAAGGCTCCGATATAGGTCAGGCGATCAAGGGGGTTGTAGTCGTAATACGCGGCATAGAGCCGAATCAGCAAGCTGACGAACAGAATCAACACGCCGATCCAACGCTCCATCGCTGGCACGTTGGTAAGCTGCTTGCGGCGCGCCCAGAACAAACCCGCCGCAAACACGGGGATGATATAGCCGTGGGAATACAGGCCGTCCGACCACGAATGGGCGGTATAAGCGAGCATGTTCCAATACCCGGCGGTAAGCAGCACGACCAGCAGCCCAAAGACGATCCAAGCGGACTTTTCCTGCTCCGCGTTCAGCGGGGCCGCTTCGTCTTCGAATTCATAGCTGGCAAAAGGATGGATCTGACTGGCCATGTACAAAATCTCTTACCTCAAACGGACTCAATGATATTGTGATGTGCTCTCGGCGGCGGAGGAACTGCTATCATGTCGATCCGCAGTTCGCCGGTCAGCGCGCAGGTTTCTCATGTCTTTGAGAATCTGGACGTATCCGGAGTTCTGGAACAGCTTGGGTTCAAAGAATCCTTCTTTTTCAAGCTCGAAATCGAGCCAGGGCAGCTTGCCGTGAACCTCAGAACGGTATGTGGCCACGCGAGCGGCGCACTCGTTACCTGACTTTGAGAATAAGCGTGTTCAGCCAATCTGTCAAACCGTTGGGCAGCGATTCCTCCACCGGAAACCATTCCCGCACAACGATTTAGCTCGACCGTAGCGGTTCTGCCGGTTCTGTGGTGTTCGTGGTCAGTTTGAGGTGCCCATGAAGGCCAACCCAGCCGGACCGAAACCTCGGTCCGGGAATTCGCAACGTCGGCCACATCTCCGGTTTGCTAGCAATCAAGCACGCGAATTCCCTGGAATTGGCAAGACAAACCAAAGTCGCTGTTAAACTTTACCGATTATAGGCATTGTAGCTGTCAGGTAACGGCTGACGGTTGCGGGTGCGTTGACGATTGCGTCGCATTCGCGGCCGAACAAATCATGTCGCTCGAAGTGAGAAACTCCGATGAAGCTGGGCAACCATAATCATTCGCATCCTGGGAAAACACTCGCGGTGCTAGCGCTGTTGCTTTGTGCCCCAGGTTGTACCGCTTTTCTTGCTCCACGCGATCCGTTTCCGGCGACTCCTCCCGAGCCCCCGATGGAAAGTACGGTTCCGCGGGAACTCGAAAAGGTGACGCTGCCTCGATATGTGATCGAACCGCCGGATATTCTGTTGATTGAAGGCGTAAAGTTGGTTCCCAAGTCGCCCCACAAGATCGAGACATTCGACGCGTTGTTGGTCCGCGTTTCGGGAGCCTTCCCGGATCGCCCCATCGACGACGCCTACTCGGTGGACGCCGACGGCAGCATCAACCTCGGTCCCACCTATGGTCGAATCAAAGTCACCGGCCTCACGATTGAAGAAGCCGAAGACGAAGTTCGGCGTCAATTGCAGCAAATTCTTTCGGATGTCGATGTGTCGATCTCGCTCCTACAATCCGCGGGAGCGCAAGCAGTCACGGGTCAACACTTGGTCGGCCCCGACGGTCGTGTGAATCTCGGCACGTATGGAGCCGCGTTCGTGGCGGGCATGACCATCGAGGAAGCTCGCAAGGCCATCGAAGCTCAGCTATCAAACAAGCTCGAAGCACCCGAAGTGTTTGTCGACGTGTTGGCCTACAACAGCAAACTTTACTACGTGATCACCCAGGGTGGTGGTTTTGGTGATAATGTGGTGCGGCTCCCCATCACGGGCAACGAAACCGTGCTCGATGCGGTCGCAAACATCGGCGGTATTTCGCAAGTGTCGTCCAGCAGAATGTGGATTGCTCGCCCCGCGCCCAACGGCGTTGGCTGCGAGCAGGTGCTGCCCGTTCAATGGGAGGACATCACTCGTGGTGCGTCCACCGCGACAAATTATCAATTGATGCCTGGCGACCGGCTGTTCATCGCCGAAGACCGTTACGGCAAAGCGACCGCAACCCTGTCCAAGATCTTGCGTCCGTTCGAGTCCTTCTTCGGCTTCGTCTCCCTGGCAACCTCAACCCTCAACCGTATCGACCGGTTTGGTCTAGGCAACACGTTCTAATCGCCTGAACCAATCCACCAGATCAGCATAATGCGAATTTGATACGCACTCGGTGACGTACCGAAAAAGGTAACCTTATGACACCTGCAAATACCAGCGAGCGATTCACCATGAGCGAAGGAATGTTGATGTCTCGGATCGCGAAACTTCGCCGAAGTAATGGAGCCTTCAATCTCGCTGCGGCAGCCATGCTGGGTTTAACGAGCCTGGGGTTAGCCGACTCGGCACATGCTCAGGTCCATCATGGGGTCCACGGCACGTTGCCGGCCACTCCCTGTCCTTGTGCGGCCGATGGCATGTGCTATCCCCGACGCGAGACATGGGGCAATTACAAAACGCACTGGCGCGCCTGGCCGGGCGAGACCGTGGGTCTTTCCCCCACGCCAGCCGACGGAGGCACTCCTGGCATGAAGGAGCAGCTCCCGCCCTATATGCGACCATCCGTTGACCAAGAAGATTTACGTGGGCCAGTGAAACCGATACGTCCCGCCGCGCCAGCGGCCGACGGCGCGGCAGCAGCCGTTGAAGCGGGCTTACCACCCTTGAATGGCGGCGCTCAACCGGCTCAACCCGGCGGCGCGGCACCTGGAGGGGCACCTGCGGCGGCACCTGCCGAAGAGGGCGAGGAAGCCGCTCCCCCGGCAAACGATGCCCTCGAACTGCCAGGCTTCGGACCGCAAGGGAGCTTGCAACCACTGCCCCAACTCGAAGAGGGTCCACCCGCATTGCCAGCCGGTTTGAGCCAAGCACTGAGTGCGCAACCCGGCACAGCGGTGAATCTGACGCAACAGCCAATGCAGCGTCCCACGGTCGCGGCGAATCCTAGTGCCGTTGTACGACCCGTAATCAACGCCGTGCCGTCTAACTCGCGGTATGTCACACCGGCTGCCGCGATCGACACGAGCCACATCGAACTGGCCAATCCCGCCGCGAAGAATGTCCAAAAGTCGATGGAACAAGATCTCGAGCAAGCCATCTATTTCGAGGCCTCGGACATGTCCCCAGGCCAATAATTTGGCCAGCAGTCGAGACCTATTTCGCCGGTTTTGCCGCTTGTAGGCTCTGCGTACGCCATCTTCCCGGCTCACCCCCAGGGCATTTCTTGACAGTCGGCGGCTTCACGCCTACCGTGAAACTACCGGTCTTGTTTTCTGTCACGTCTTTTCCTGGGTCCACGCCATGGTTCGCAGTCTGTTAATCCCCGCCATCTCGGGCGGTGTCTTGATCTTCACGCTCTGCTTTGTCGAACAGTTTTACCTGCGCGACTACTGGAGTCAGCCTGGACTCGAAGCAGGGATCATGGGCGAACGGTTCCAGAAAGTTCCCAAGGAGATCGGCGACTGGAA
>Ga0163147_10005210_pt1 | contig 15975 bp, 12 predicted proteins | sample OliLakLV19MP6G1_FD_148597 | JGI IMG/M metagenome (GOLD analysis project Ga0163147, IMG submission 148597) | Freshwater microbial mat bacterial communities from Lake Vanda, McMurdo Dry Valleys, Antarctica- Oligotrophic Lake LV.19.MP6.G1 | ecosystem: Environmental > Aquatic > Freshwater > Lake >...
GTTATAACCATGAATGGTGATTCCCGCGCTGAGGATCAACATATACTCGTTACCGGCGTCACAGGCTATATAGGGGGAAGACTCGTTCCGGTCTTGCTAGAGGCGGGCTATAACGTGCGCGTTATGGTGCGTGATTCGATCCGGTTACAGGGGCGCTCATGGATAGAGCAGGTCGATGTGGTGGCGGGGGATGTCCTTCAGCCCGATACGCTGGATGCAGCGCTTGAGGGCATAGATGTCGCCTACTATCTCATTCACAGTATGCGTAGTGGAGAGGATTTTCACGAGCGTGACATCCGGGCAGCGAGCAACTTCGGTATCGCGGCAGAACGCCACGGGGTAAAACGCATTATCTACTTGGGCGGTTTGGGCGATACGGAAACGAAACTCTCCCAACATCTGCGCTCACGTCAAGAAACGGGTGACGCATTGCGCGAGTGCGCTGTTCCGATCACGGAATTTCGCGCCGGGGTGATTATTGGTTCGGGCAGCTTGTCGTTTGAGATGATTCGATATCTGACCGAGCGGGTCCCCGTCATGATTTGTCCACGCTGGGTCTTTACGCGCATTCAGCCCATTGGTATCCGAGACACGCTGAATTATCTGGTCAGCGCTTTGGATACCCCTGAGAGCGTGGGACAAATCATTGAAATTGGTGGGGCAGAGATAATAACGTATCGAGATATGATGTTTGGCTATGCCAAAGCGCGTGGTCTGCGTCGCTACATGATCCCCGTACCGATCCTTACGCCACGCCTGTCGTCGTACTGGGTACACTGGGTCACGCCCATCCCCAGTGATATTGCTCGCCCGTTGATTGAAGGACTGCGTAACGAAGTCATCGTGCGCGATGATACCGCCCGCAAGCTTTTCCCGAATATTCAACCGGCAAGCTTTGAAGTATCGGTCAATCGGGCGTTAGAGAAGTTGCAAGCCAGTCAGGTTGAAACCAGTTGGGCTGATGCGTTGGTGAGCAGCCAACCTGAAAAGACTCCGACGGTTTTGTCTACACATGAAGGGATGTTCCTCGAACAGCGGCAGCAATCTGTCAAGGCGACTCCCAGCGCCGTCTTTCACGCTTTTACCAGCCTCGGCGGTGCGAATGGTTGGTTATATTTTAATTGGGCGTGGTATTTAAGAGGGGTATTGGATCGGCTGGTGGGGGGAGTTGGACTGCGACGTGGGCGGCGTCACCCCACAGAAGTGCGCGTCGGCGATGCGCTCGATTTCTGGCGCGTCGAAGCCGTCACGCCGGATCGTTTGCTGCGACTGCGTGCCGAGATGAAAGTACCCGGACTCGCATGGCTGCAATTCAAGGCAGAACCACTGGAAGACGGGAATACAAAACTCACCCAGACGGCATTTTTCGCGTCTAAAGGCTTGTTTGGTCTGTTGTACTGGTATGGGTTGTATCCGCTACACGGTGTGATTTTCTCCGGCATGATTCGTAAGCTCGCAGAGCGTGCTGAGGAACTTGACAAACGGGCGTAGTCGAGACAAATCACCCGCCTATCCGTTGCTTCTGTATTTGACGTAGAACCCAGAGCGATTAAGGAGTAAGTCACATCTTCCTACGTCTACGATAACCCGTAGGCGGTCAGCAGTGATGGGGTGAATTGAGGTTATCTGCCGCGCACCGAAAACAGGTTATAATCGGTTAAAATGAGGGGGAATAACCATGCAGACTATGCAGATTGACGTAGCTCAGGACAGGTTAGACGACTTTTGCCAGCGCCACCATATCACACGCATGGCTTTTTATGGTTCAGTATTGCGCGATGATTTCCATGCCGATAGCGATGTTGATGTCTTAATCGCATTTGACCCTGACCATGTTCCGGGCTGGGAAATGATTGGGATGATGGACGAATTGCAACATCTATTGGGTCGTGAAGTGGATGTCACGACTTTTGATGCGATTCATCCTCTGTTACGAGACAAAATTTTAGCGTCGATTCGGACGGTTTATGAACGAGCGTGTTAGGCGAGGAATAGAAAATGCCTCGTAATCCCATCACCCAAATTCTCGACTCCTATCCGCTAGTCGTTTTAGATGGGGCGATGGGGACGGAATTGTCTCAGCGCGGCGCAGATTTGAATGACCCGCTGTGGTCGGCGCGATTGTTGATGGAGCAGCCGGAACTGATTCGCGCCGTCCACATCGATTATTATTCCGCTGGGGCGGATTTCGCTACCACCGCGAGTTATCAGGCGACCTTTGAAGGGTTTGCGCGGCGCGGATTCTCGCAGGAACAGACAGCCGATTTGATGCGCCTGTCGGTTAGTTTGGCGGCTGAGGCGCGGGATGCGTTTTGGTCAGAGACGGCGAATCGCCTTAACCGTCCGCGCCCGCTGGTGGCGGCCTCGGTTGGACCGTATGGCGCATATCTGGCTGACGGGTCAGAGTATCGCGGCGACTACGGCTTGAGCATCGCTGACATGATGGATTTTCACCGCCCGCGCATGGCGATTCTGGCCGCGTCTGGGGCGGACATCCTCGCCTGTGAGACCATCCCGTGTTTGGATGAAGCCCGCGCCATCGTCCGCTTATTGCATGAATTTCCTGATGTGTGGGCGTGGGTAAGTTTTTCGGCGCGGGATGGCGACTCAACCAATTACGGCGAGTCGATTGCCGATTGTGCGGCGGAAATCGGGGCGCATCAGCGAGTCGCGTCAGTGGGAGTGAATTGCACCGCGCCGGAATATATCACCTCGCTGGTGGGGAAAATGCACGCCGTCACCGATAAGCCGATTTTGACCTATCCCAATTCTGGTGAATCGTATAACCCGTTGACCAAGACGTGGAGCGGACATGACTCGTGTGAGGCGTTCGCGTCGGATGCTCAGACGTGGTACGCGGCTGGGGCGAGGGTGATTGGCGGGTGCTGTCGGACGACCCCGGCGCATATTCGGGCGTTGGTTGAGACGTTAAGGATTTAATCACGCTAACAGGGCGCACATAAGCAGGATGTGCTACCATCCGCATTATCGTTAAGAATGGGGGAGGATTGTTCTGACATGGCCGACCAAGCGACTTCTACACCTTCTGAAAAACCCTTGCCGCCCGGTGGTAAAGGTCTACCAATTCTCGGAGAGACGCTCGAATTTCTCCGTAATCCGGCCAAATTTGCCGCAGATCGCCGCACAAAATACGGCAATGTCTATTCGACCCATCTGCTTGGCACACCGACCATCAATATCGTCGGCCCCAAAGCCAATCAATGGGTGTTCAGCGGCGAAAACAAATATTTAATCAATCGTTGGATTTACCCCATTCGCCGCTTATTGGGGGTTAATAGCGTCGCCATGATTACGGGCGAAGAACACCGCAAGCGCCGCGCCATGCTGATGAATTATTTCAAGTATGAGAGCATGACAGCCTTTGCGCCCGCCATCCAAGAATTGACGCTTGAACACATGGCGATGTGGGCAAAACAGGGCGATTTTCGCCTTGAAACGGTGATGCGACGACTTGCCTTTGAGATCATCGCAGCATTTTTGTTTGGTGAACAACGTAAACAGATCGACCTTGTGGCCTTGAGCCAGCAGTTTGGTGTGTGGACGAGTGGGATGTTTACTCTGCCCGTGAATTTGCCATTTACCGGATTTGGTAAAGCCCTCCGCGCCAAGCAAACCATGTTTGATGCGCTATCGGCCATTATTGAGGCTCGTCGCAAAAACCCGACCAACGCCCATGACATCCTGAATGCGATGTTGGAAGCGCGAGATGAACAGGGCAATGCGCTGCCAACAGCGACGATTGTGGATGACTTGCAACTTCTGTTGTTTGCCGGACATGACACCACGGTCTCGATCAATACCAATATGATGATGCTGTTGGCGCAGCACCCTGAAATTCTCGCCCGCGCCCGTGAGGAATTGGCCGCTTTCAGCGATGCTGACCTGTGCGACCTTGAAAAGCTCAAAGACCTACCGTACCTAGACGCCATCATCATGGAGACCATGCGGATGATTCCGCCGGTGGGGGGATTGTTCCGTCAAAGCACGGTGGATACCGAATATGGCGGCTATAAAATCCCCAAAGGTCACGCCATCACCATCACCCCAGCCGCGACGCACACCGACCCGAAACTCTGGGACAGCCCAGAGAAATTTGAGCCGGAACGCTTTTTGCGGAACGAACATAAGCGCGAGCCGTTCCAGCATATCCCGTTTGGCGGCGGGCCACGCCTATGCTTAGGGCAAAATTTTGCCATGATTGAGATGCGAATCATCATGTCCAGCGCGATTCGGCATTATGCGTGGGAACTCGCGCCTGAGCAAGATTTGACCCTGAAATTATTCCCGCTGCCAATCCCAAAAAGTGGGCTGGATATCCAGTTCGACAAACGCTCAGAAGGCTAAAACGCCGGTGTTTTCAGATCGGGCTGATTGCGCTAATTATCAAGCAGCCCCACACCAATGGGTGCATTTCAGATTGTTGCATGGCGTGTGGATCGGAATACAAATGAGCGCAGCACGCTGTCGCCCCTACGAAAACCGCGTGGCTTGTAGGGACGCCCTTCTGGGCGTCCGCCACCTGTTCCGAAAACGGACGGCAAGAATGCCGTGCCTACATCACGCAATTTGAACATGAGCCAAAATAAACCATAGAGAACGCAGAGAAAAGCGCGAGAAAAAATGTTGCTTCTACGTTTCCAATAGCGCCCGTGCATCGGCGCGAACCGACTCTGCAAGGTCAGGCGGGTCAATCGCCTGACCCTGTGAGCCGAGTCCGAATACCAGCATTTTCGCCAGTTGCGGCGAGTCCATCACCACCTGTAGAGTCTGCCAGCCATCAGAGTCCGGGTCGCCCAACAATTGCCAGCGTCCGGGCGTCAGCCATTGCACGAACTTGACGCGCTCAGGATGGACGCGCAAGGTGATTTTGACCTCCGAAAAGCTGTCGATAAATTCTTGCAGATGGTCATTCCAATAAGTCGGGAGGTCAAAGTCGGGGCGGCGGGTGAATACCTCTGGCTGCACTGTCACCTGATGGAAACGCGAGACGCGATAGGTGCGAAATTCGCCGTCGCGCATCCCGATCAAATACCACAGGCTCGATTTGTTAACCAAGCTGTACGGCTCTAGCGTGCGCTGAACGATTTTACCGTCATAGCGCTCGTAAGTCGCCTCAATCGGATGGTCTTCATAGACGGCTCGCTGTAACTCATCCCAGAAGGGCGGGGTCTGCGCGTCACGCCACCACCACGCCGGGTCAATCATCAAGCGTTGGCGGATGTGGTCTACGGTGGGGCGGTGCGCGGCAGGCAGGGCGGCCAATAGTTTGAGCAGCAGGCGTTCGCCCGCGTCTCCCAACCCAACTTCGCTCAACGCAGTGCTGTTGCTGGCGACGAACAGCGACTTGACCTCAGCGGTGTGCAGGCCGGTCAGCGAGGTGCGATATTTTTCATCTAGCGCGATGCCGCCGCCGTGACCGCCTTCGCTATAGATGGGGATGCCCGCGATAGATAGCGCTTCGACATCGCGCAGAATCGTCCGGCGGGATACGCCCAATTCCTCTGACAGCGATTTCGCGGTCAATTTGCCACGGGTTTGCAGCACCAAAATCATGGATAAAAGACGGTCTGCACGCATGAAAAATCCTTTAATTTTGATACGTAGGGACGGCATTCTTGCCGTCCGTTTTGGGAATATTGAGGCGGACGCCCAGAAGGGCGTCCCTACTGGGTCTGATTGATTAAACCGTGAAATGGGTACATTTTGAATCCATTTTTAGATCTCTCGCAAACTTGGGTGACGCTAGATGTCACCCGAAATAGTTTATCCTATAAGAGTAAGGTCAAACACATAGACATAGGAGCAAACATCATGCAAGCAACCAATACTGTGAATACGGTCAGCGGTCAATTCGATTTGGGCGATGGCACGCTGTATTACGAAATCGCAGGGGAGGGAGAGGCGCTGGTGCTGTCGCACGCGGCCTTTGTGGATAGCCGGATGTTCGACGCGCTGATGCCGACGCTGACGCAAAGATTCCGTGTGCTACGCTATGACATGCGCGGTTACGGTCAATCCAGCCCAGTGACAGCGCCCGCCTGCCGCCGCGAGGATTTGACCAGACTGATCGACCATCTCGAAATTACGCGGGCGCATATGGTCGGTTGCTCGAACGGCGGCGAAATCATGCTGGACATAGCGATTGAGCAGCCGGAACGGGTCGCGTCGCTGACGATGGTGTGTTCGACTCCCAGCGGATTCGAGATGGTGGGTGAGCCGCCGCGCTATGTCATGGAGATGATGGGGGCGGCGCAAGCAGGCGATATTGATACGGTCAACGAATTGCAAACCCGCATCTGGTTTGACGGCATGTATCGTGAACCAGACCAGATGGACGCTGGTTTGCGTGCCAAACTGCTGGCGATGAACCGTATCCCGGTCTCACAAGCGACCTTCTTCATCGCCGATAACGCGCCGGTTAATCCGTTGACACCGCCCGCAATCACGCGCTTGTCCGATGTGACCGTCCCAGTATTGGTCGTCGTCGGCAGCCTTGACCACCCTGAAATCTCGCGTGCGGCGGATGTGATCCTCGGCGGCGTGCAACACGCACACAAGCTCGTCATGGAAGGGACGGGGCATGTCCCCAGCTATGAGCAGCCGGAGGCCTTCAACGCCGCGCTACTGGAATTTATCGGCGGGCTATAATCCAATAGGGAAGGGGGCGGCGCGCCGTCCCCAATCGGGTTTGTGGGCTATTTCGAGAGTGTAATGCCACCTTAATATGCGGATTTAGGGATAGGGTGTTATTATGTTCGACATCCCTAGCATTGTAAGGACATTTATGACGATGAATTCCCCGCCGCCACTGTCGGCGCATCTCGGAAAGTCTCTCCCGCGCATTGCCATACTCCATTACGCCAGCCCACCCGGAATCGGCGGCGTAGAATCCACGATGGCCCATCACGCGCAAGGGTTAGCGAACCTCGGCTATCCGGTTCGCGTGATTAGCGGCGCAGGCGAATCCTTTAATCCAAACGTTGAAACCATCATCCACCCCTTATTCGGTTCCCGTGACCCGCGAATCCTCGCGGTCAAACATGAACTCGATCAAGGCATCACCTCCGGCACATTTGACGCCCTCGTCAATGACATCGAAGCCCTATTGCGGCAGGCGCTTGACGGTTGCGAGGTGTGCATCGTCCATAACATTCACACCATGAACAAAAATCTGGCGCTGACGGCGGCATTGCACCGCTTATCAGGGCCGCGCATGATTGCATGGTGTAATGACCTCGCATGGACGAATCCCCTTTATCACGATGAATTGCGCGGGGGCTACCCGTGGACGCTATTGTCCCAAGCGTGGCCGAACACTCGCTATGTCACGATCTCACAGTCACGACAGACCGAATTGGCCGCGCTCTTACAAATCCCCATCGAGGCCATCCCCGTCCTGACGCCGGGGATTGATGTCGCCCAGTTTTTGAACTGGACTCCGACCACCCGCTTTTTGGAAGCAAAACTGGCTTTGCTGGACGCCGATAAGCTCTTGCTCTTGCCCGCCCGTTTGACGCGGCGCAAGAATATCGGTCTGGCGCTACACGTCATCGCTGAACTGAGGCGGGTGAGCGGGGAGGATTCTCGCCTAATTGTGACCGGCCCGCCGGGGCCGCATAACCCGGCCAATCCCGGTTATTTGGGGGAACTGTTGGGACTTAGGAAGGCGCTCGGATTGGAAAACGCCGCCCATTTCCTGTATGACTTGACCGAGCCGCCGCTGATCCCCGATGACCCCACCATGTCAAATCTCTATCAATTGGCCGATGGGTTGTTCTTCCCTAGCCTACAAGAAGGATTCGGCATCCCGATCCTTGAGGCCGGAATCGTCGGGTTGCCGGTTTTCTGCTCTGACTTGCCGCCCTTCCGTGAGAGTGGGCATGAGGATGTGGTCTTTTTTGACCCTGAACACGATCAGCCGGAACGAATCGCGGCGTTGATTTACGCCTATTTTTCGGACAATCCCCGTCAACGCCTAAAGGGTCGGGTACGTCACCACTACCGTTGGGATGTCATCATTCGCCAACAACTTGTCCCGCTTTTTGAGGAAAACGAATGACCGATGATGTGATGTTGGTGTTGAATACTGTGACCGACTTTGACGATTGGATTGCTTTTGCTGCCAATTTATTGCCGACGGGCGGGCAGATTCATGTACGGGGGATGGTCAGTGTTGAGGTCGATAAATCGTTGAGCGAAGGCACATTGGCCGCCCGTGAATGGCGAGATGCTTTCCGTGCCAGCGTCCCATCTCATCCGGCCATTCACGACGATCCGCAAGTCTATGTCGATTATCAGCCGTTTCACCGCGTCCTTGAGGAGCTAAAAAGCCGTCCGATTCATTTGTTGTTGATTGAGTGGGGTGCGTTTAGTAGTGATGTCGGCGGGGTGTCGTTTGAACAGGCGCTGAGTCTTTCCCCGTGCGATGTCGCGCTCGTCCTCGGCGTGCCTGCCCTCAGCGAGTCGCATCCTGTCTTATTATCGTTGCGTGGCGGCCCAAATCTTTCACTTGGCACGCGCATCGCCACCACGATTGCCGGTAAAGGGGCAGTGACGTTGTTCCACGCGGTTGAACAAGGCAGAAATGCGCCAGATTTGGAGGCAGTTATGCGTGCTGTGCCACAGATTCAACGCTCTGTCACCGCTGTGTCTGACATTGTGGAGGGGATTGTCCACGAGGCCGAGTCGCATGACATCCTTGTGATGGGCGCACGCCTGAGCCAAGTCCGTCCGGGTGGGTCTTTGCGCCCCAATGTGTTGTACTCGGTATTTGAACGAGTCCAGAAACCGATGGTGGTGGTGCGGGCGGCGCGGCAAGAAACCATCGACTTCCACGCGCCGCGTTTTTTCTTCAAATCGGATGATTCGATTTCGACGCGGGTAGATCGCTGGTTTGCTGAAAACACCTTCCATAGCAGTGAATTTGATAATCTGCGGATGCTGATGGATCTCAAAGAGAAACAGGGCGTGACCATCAGCGTTGCGTTACCGGCCTTAAATGAGGAAAAGACCGTAGAGCATGTCATCCAGACCATCAAGACGGCCTTGATGGATGACATCCCCCTGATTGACGAGATTGTACTAATCGACAGTGATTCGACAGACCGCACGGTAGAAATCGCGCAAGCGTGCGGCATCCCGACCTATATCCACCAGCACATCTTGACCGATGAGGTCGGGACGTATACGGGCAAAGGCGAGGCGCTATGGAAAAGCCTGTATGTCACACGCGGGGATATTGTCGCGTGGGTCGATACCGACATAACCAATATCCATCCGCGCTTCATTTACGGATTATTGGGGCCGTTGCTCAAATATCCGCGACTGCAATATGTCAAAGGCTTTTACGAACGTCCCATCGAAATCGCTGGGAATTTGCACGCCTATGGCGGCGGGCGCGTGACGGAGCTGGTCGCCCGCCCGTTGCTGAATCTGTTTTACCCAGAGTTGTCCGGCATCATCCAACCGCTATCGGGAGAGTATGCGGGGCGGCGGCAGGCGTTGGAACAAATCCCGTTTTTCAGCGGGTATGGGGTCGAGACTGGGATGCTGATTGATATCCTCAGCCGATTTGGGCTGGACAGTATCGCCCAGTGTGACCTTGAGGTGCGGGTTCATCATAATCAACCGCTAACGAATCTGAGCAAGATGTCGTTTGTGATTTTGCAGGTGTTCTTGGCGCGGCTAGAAAGTCGCTATGGGGCAGATTTGTTGAGTCATGCCAATCGCAGTATGAAACTGGTCGTACAAGAGGCCGAACGATTTGCGCTCGACATCGCAGAAATTAGCGATTATGAGCGACCACCGATGATGACAGTAGCGAGTTATCCCCAAAACGCTAGATAGTTCATACCATCTGCCGTCATTCCTCCAAAAACTGAGCGCAAGATCGCTTAAATCACAATACGCCGCCTGAAGAAATAAGGTTACAATTACATTAATCCTTTTCCTTTTTAGGAGGCATGTTGTGAAACGATTTCTAGTGATGTTGACCTTGCTGTTGATGGTTATCCCATCTGTTGCTCAGGATAAGACTCAAAACAAAGATAACTTGATTGACCTCGGCGGTGGCTACCAACTCGCGCTGCCGCGCACTTGGACGACCCCCACGCCGAACATTGAAATCACCTACCCGGTGGATGATAAATTCGACTCCGTGGTTTTGGTCGATGTCTTGTTTGCCACTCAAGCGGTTATCATCTCACCGGCTGCGTTGGCGGATGTGTTTGACGGGCAAGAAAAACTTTCGTTTGAGGATGCCTATATTTTGGCGATGGCCGAAATTTACGATTTTGAGGTATCTTCCCCCGACCTCGAACCAGCGGGTTTAGAGAACTACGAGGGCATGGTGTTGAAGTACACCAACTCCAATGATGATGGGACGGTCATTTTCGGCGGGACATACATCATTGAAGTTGACGACTCCGGCAGTTACTTGGTGGCCGATGTGTACTCCGATGGCGATGACTTCTTGGATGAGAACGAGCGCGTTGTTGAATTGCTTGATGCCGTTATCGCCCCAGAATCAACCGCGACAGACAGTGGGGATTCACAAGCACAAGGCGAGCCGTGTTTTGTGTCAACTGAGACGGCGCGTACCGCTACTGTGCGCGTCGGGCCGGGGACGAACCGCACCGCGCTGTTATTCTTGCCCGTCGGGGATGAGTTCTCAGTCACAGGGCGATTGGTCACAGATGATGAGACGGTTTGGTATCAACTCGATAAGACCGAGGTAGACCCCACCACCAGCGCCGCAGAACTTTGGGTCGCGCAGGCTGACGTGGATGAGGCAGGGGATTGTGCTTTGGTCGGTGAGACTAGCGCCCCGCCCATCCGCCCAATCATCCCCAGCGCTCCGCCAGCGGGTAGCACCGATGGCAGCGGCGCTACCGTTCCCGCTGGTGGGACAATCCCGCAAAGCGGCACATGGACTCTGGTGCTGGCCGAAAGAGGATTGGTGTCTTGCCTCGGCACGAATACGGTGGAATTTGAAACCGATCAGATTTTTATCAGTCGCGTCTTCACCGATAACTTGAGCGTGGCGGGCGGCGGCGCGAGTTTTACATTCTTAGAGTTCACGTTCGTCAAGACCGCGCAGGGCGCATATTCTGGCGCAATCGCACTCGATAGCAACGGCGCGAGTTATGGCGTGAAGTTCTATGTCCAAAATACCGGCTTCATGAGTGGCGAAACCGTGTTTAATGAGAATGTGCAAGGGTTGGCGTGCAGCTTCACCATCCCCCTCACCGCCAGCCGTGGGTAAGTAAGCGACGAGCAGTAAGTGAGTGAAAAAAAGCCGCCGGAATCTTTTCTGGCGGCTTTTTGATTCACCCGCGTGAGAAATTTGGGGGACCTGACTTTGAGTCTGCTCTAAGATGTAGTCTAATTAGAGGTTGGATGAACGAGTTAAGGAGATATTTGAGATGACGAGCAAAGCACACATGCGGACATTAGGGCGGTCTGGGATTGAAGTCAGCCCGATGGGGTTGGGTTGCTGGGCGATTGGCGGCGTGTTCTGGTCGGGTGAGACTCCGCTGGGGTGGGGTAAAGTCGATGATGAAGAATCGATCCGCGCCATCCATACCGGCTTAGAGATGGGCATTACCTTCATCGACACCGCCGATGTCTATGGCGCGGGTCATTCTGAGCGCGTATTGGCGCGTGCGCTGAAAGGCAAGCGCGAGTCGGTGGTGATCGCGACCAAATTCTCGAACACGTTTGACGAAATCACCAAGCAGACCGGCGAGTCGAACGTGTCGCCCGACTATATTCGCCAAGCGTGCGAGGCTTCGTTAGGCCGTTTGGACACCGATTATATCGACCTGTACCAGCTTCATCAGAACGGTTTCCCCGCCGACCAAGCCGGTGACATCCGCGCCACATTAGAGGAATTGGTGGCGGCGGGCAAAATCCGCGCTTACGGGTGGAGTACCGATACCGTCGAGAGTGCGCGTTTCTTCGCGGAAGGCGAACATTGTGCCGCTATTCAGAGCCAAATCAACGTCCTCGATGACGCGCCAGAGATGTTGGCGCTATGTGAGGCGCACAATCTCGCCAGTATCAATCGCGGGCCGCTGGCGATGGGGCTGCTGACCGGCAAATATACCGTCGGCACAACGCTCGGTGTTGATGATGTACGCGGCCAAAACAGCCCAGATTGGATGCGCTATTTCAAGGACGGCCATCCGAACCCAGATTTCCTGATTCAACTGCAAGCCATCCGCGAGATTTTGACCAGTGGCGGGCGTAGCCTCGCACAAGGTGCGCTGGCATGGCTGTGGGCGCGTAGCGACAAGACTCTGCCGATTCCGGGTTTCCGCACGGTGGCACAAGTGACGGATAACGCGGGCGCGATGCAATTCGGCGCGTTGCACGCCGACCAAATGCGCGAGATTGACGTTTTGCTAGGGCGGTAAAACAGCCTTATGGTTTGAACCATAGCTAACCCAGAGGATGCCGAAAAGCGGTGTCCTCTGGGTTTTTTATTGATTTTCGTTTTTGGCCCATATTCAAATCGAGTGGTGTAGGGACGGTATTCTTGCCGTCCGTTTTCATAACAGGTGGTGGACGCCCAGAAGGGCGTCCCTACATTGGTGGTCATTTTACATAGTCTGAACATGAGCCTCGTTTTTTTAACCGGACTTCAATTTGGGGTCGTTAAATAATGTTAACTATACTTGACATCGTGATTGTATAAAGATACTATATGTAAAGTATATTTTACTATTTGTCTGCTTTAACAGACATTAGGGAGACGTAATGTCTTATCAAGAAAAACGTAATCTCGTCAATCTCATCAGCGCCGTGCTGATTACAACGGTGTATTCGGTGTTGATGAGTCAGCGCTATCCGCAATCAGACCCCTATTCGCGTGAAGTTTTTCAGTTCTGGGGGGCTTTTTTCCTGATTCTTATCCCTGTTTCAATCATCGCTCGCATCGTGATTTATATCATCTTTCACATCCTCAATTACATTGCCACGAGGGAAGAAGACGCGCCCATCACGGATGAACGCGACGACCTGATTGAGCTACGAGCCGGACGGTTTTCGCGCTATGTGTTCTGGATAGGGGTGATGTTGGCGATGGGGTCACTGGTGATGGAGCTATCACCGGCCACCATGTTTATCATCCTGATTTGCACGGGTGTCGTCTCGGAAATCGTAAGCGAGGTGTCACAGATTTATTTCTATCGGCGGGGATTTTAACGTGGCAAAACTGCTTATCAGCAATAACATCCGGCGCTTGCGTTTTAATCACGGCGAAATCACTCAACAGCAGTTGGCTGATAGGGTAGAAGTCTCTCGCCAAACCATCATCGCCATCGAAAAAGGTAATTATGCGCCGTCCCTTGAACTGGCGTTTCGCCTTGCCCTTGTCTTTGAGGTGTCGTTAGAAGCGGTCTTTTTTGTCGAAAAAAGCACGCCTTAAAGCCAAGTTTTCACCGATAAACCATCATCCATAAGGAGTCTCAGATGAAAGCAGTAGTTTATACCCAATATGGTTCACCTGATGTGTTACGCTTGCAAGAAATTGTTAAGCCAACACCCAAAGCTAACGAAGTTCTGATTCGCGTCCGTGCAACAACGGTCACGATTGGCGACACCATCATGCGGAGTTTTAATCTTCCCGTTCCGGGCTGGCAGAAGGTCATGGCGAGGTTGTTCTTGGGGGTTTTCAGACCCAAGCGCCCCGTACTTGGGATGGAATTGGCGGGGGACATCGAAGCAGTTGGGGAACATGTAACCCGCTTTAAGGTCGGTGACGCGGTTCTGGCCTCTACATTTGGGGTGAATTTTGGCGGTCATGCCGAGTATAAGTGTTTTCCGGAAACGGGGATGTTAATCCTGAAGCCAACCAAGCTCTCTTATGAAGAGGCGGCAGCTGTCCCCGGAGCGATGATTACTGCCTTACGTTGTCTGCGCCGAGGTCACATTCAGCGCGGGCAAAAAGTGCTGATTTATGGGGCATCTGGCGCGGTAGGGACGAACGCTGTGCAGCTGGCAAAACAGTATTTTGGTGCGGAAGTCACAGCGGTATGCAGTACCGCCAATCTGGAATGGGTGAAAGCACTTGGGGCGGATTCGGTCATGGATTACACCACACAAGACTTTACCCAGAATAGCGCGATGTATGACGTGATTTTTGACGCGGTAGGCAAGCTATTGCCTGCACACGGTAAAAAAGCGCTGAAACCGAACGGCAGTTACCTTAACGTGCATCGAGATTCTAGTGGTAGCGAAACACTGGATGACCTGTCGCTGATTATCAGCTTGATTGAGGAAGGCAAACTCAAGCCAGTGATTGACCGATGTTACGCGCTGGAAGATATCGTTGAAGCGCACCGCTACGTCGAAACAGGCCGCAAAAAGGGCAATGTGGCTATCACCGTAGCGGATAAAAAGTAACGGATTGAGGGAAAATCATGCAAAATTCGCTGCGCTATTCAATATGCAGCGCGGCGAGTTTTGCCCACGGCGATTCGGGGTCAAAGTCGATGACGAATTGATAGGCGGCTGCAACTTCGGAGTCAGGGAAAAATCCGGCGTCGTCTAGCGCCCACGCATAGTGGTAACGCACCACCGCGCCATAGGTCGGGTCGTCGGCGAATCGGGCGAGGTCGGCGCGGGTGAGTTCTAGGCGTTCTTCCATCGAGATACTATACGTATCGAGATATGCAGGGCGTAACGCCTCCAACTCTGAAACCACTTGCATGTCATGGGGGTAGGTTAGATGTAGAGCAAAATCCCGGACACGCTCAACCATACCACCATAGGCGTAGCGCTCATCAGCGGCGCGGAACAGTTCCGCAATCGCTTGCGTGCCTGATGAGTCTGGCGCGGCGGCAAGCATAGCGGGGGCGTCACAACTGGCTTGTATGAGGTTAGCGGGCGCGGAAGAGGCGGATGAAGCGGGCGCTAATCCATAATCCAAAATACCCCAATACGGGTTGGGTAAAGGGTCGTAACGATAATCATGATTGAAAGTCATGTACATCGCGGCACATAGCGCCAATGTGCTGCGATTGGGTTGATAGGCCTCATAAGCGGCACGCACCAACTCTGGGATGACGGTATCCATCAGGTCGAAGTCGAGAGGCTCATTTTCAAGGTCACGCATGGCCGCGTCTATGATATCGGACGCTGCATCAGTCTGGCCGAGCATCGCATACGCCAGCGCCAATTTGACGCGGGCGTGCAGCACCGTGTCATACTTATATTCTGAGGGCTGATATTCAGGGGCGGTAACAGCGGCGTCTAAAAATTGCTGATAGCCGAGGACGGCATCCGCATAACGCCCTTCCCATGAGGCGATATGCGCGTTTTTCAGCGCACACGTCGGGCTATCATTTTCAAATTTGACTGTTGGTCGCCCATCTTCTATAAAATAGGCCGCAACTGGAGACCACGCATACACCGTCACCCATTCAGAGTTGCAATCCCAGTTGTCATGACGTTGTTGAGTCAGGATGATTTCCGTCGTGCCGTCCGAATCGAGGTCTCTGTACGCAAGGCTGACGCCGCTCGGAAATAAAGCACCGCCACTGCCCGCTGGGGCAGAATAATCAATGTCCGCAATGTCGACTAATTGATTATCCCGCCATTGCAGAACATATAGCGACCCGAAATTCTGATGTCCGCCGCCGACGCCGCCATGCGCCAATATCCATTCGGGTTGACCGTCGCTGGTCATATCTTGGAATATTTGCGGCTGCATAAACCCACTTGGTGAGTCTGAATACCCAAATCCATCGCCATACCACGGTAATGGCGATTTGACCAATTCCAACGCCCCAATCTCGCCAGCAGCAAACAATATTTGCCGATATTGACCCGATTCTGTCGTGACATTTAATATCCATTCCGACGTTCCATCTGTATTGAAATCGAATGGCGCGGCGGTGATGGTCAAATCGCCGATGGTGTGGATGGTGTTGGACAAAAAATCAGGTTGAT
>Ga0163147_10005213_pt1 | contig 15967 bp, 8 predicted proteins | sample OliLakLV19MP6G1_FD_148597 | JGI IMG/M metagenome (GOLD analysis project Ga0163147, IMG submission 148597) | Freshwater microbial mat bacterial communities from Lake Vanda, McMurdo Dry Valleys, Antarctica- Oligotrophic Lake LV.19.MP6.G1 | ecosystem: Environmental > Aquatic > Freshwater > Lake >...
GGCCAGGATGGCATACTCGGCGGCGGTGATGATGTCACCTATACCACAACCACCGGCGCTGATGGGGCCTATAGCTTTATCGACCTGCCAGCTGGCAACTATAGCGTAACTGTAGACACAACTGGAACCAATCTCGCACCAACCTATGATCTTGACAGTGGCACAACCAGCCCGAATGGCATCACGGCAACAACACTCACCATCGGCCAGAATCGCACCGATGTGGACTTTGGCTATGTTGGCAACGCCTCCGTTGGTGATCGCGTCTGGCTGGACCAGAATAGCGATGGTATCCAGGACCCAACCGAGGTTGGCCTAGCTGGTACGACAATTCTCGTTACATGGTCTGGCACCGATGGCACATTCGGCACCGCCGATGATGTGATCTTCACCACGACAACCGGCGCAAATGGTGCATATCTGGTGAATGGCCTACCTGCCAATCCTCTGGTTGGCGCAACACCAAACTACCGCGTTGCAGTGACGGGGCTACCAATCACGGGCCTGACACTGACCGACTCGCTTGATAACGGAACGCTCAATCCAGTCAACCCGATTGACATTCAGGTATCACCAATTAATGGAGATCCGCTCAACGACCGCCGCGACGTCGATTTCGGCTATGATGGCGCAAGCTCCCTGGCCGGAACCGTCTACCGCGACGATAACAACAATGGTGTCCAGGATGCGGGCGAACCAGGCATCGCTGGTGTCACACTGACCCTGACTGGTGTGGATGTGTTTGGCAACCCCTATCTCAACCCAATCACCAACGCACCATACCAGGTGACGACCGATATCAATGGCGATTATGTCTTCGCAACCGTTGTCCCAGGTACGGCCACAATCACCGAAAGCCAACCAGCTAATTACAATGATGGGATCGATACGGCTGGTAGCCTGGGTGGCAATGCTGGTAATGATGTCATTAGCGGCATCCTGGTTGGGCCAAACCAGACTGGCGTCGAGTACAATTTTGGCGAGATTGGCACTTTCGTCTCGGGCGTTGTCTTCCGTGATGACAACCGTGATGGTGTGCTCGATCCAACCGAGACAACCCGCCTGCCCGGTGTGACGGTCGAACTGTTCGATAGCACCGGTCTAACCCTGCTGAAAACTGCGATCACAGGGCCAGATGGTAGCTACCGCTTCGATCACATCGCAATTGGCACCTACCAGATCCGCGAAACCCAGCCAACCAATTATGCCAGTAGCCCCGTTGGGCCATTCGCACCAAACACGCGCAATGTGAACGTGCCTGCCCCTGGCCTGCCGGATCAGAACTTCGCTGAGATCCTGGCCAGCATTGGTGGTGTGGTGTATGTCGATGCCGATAACAATGGCACCCGCGATGGCAGCGACACGGCACGGATCGGCAATGTGCCAGTCACGCTGACAGGCACCGACAGCACTGGCAATCCAGTGAATATCACCGTCTTCACCGACCCAACCGGGGCCTATCGCTTCGATAACCTGTTCGCATCCAATCCAGCCGGATACACAATCAACGAGGGTTCGGCGGCACCCTACACCGACCGTGCGGCCAATCCGGGCACGGGTGTTGGCGGCGCGCTTGGTACCGCCGCTGGGGTCAATAGCATCACCGGCATTGGTCTGACAGTTGGCAACCAGGGTATTAACTACGACTTTGGTGAAGTGTTGACTGCCCAACCATTCATCGCTGGTTCTGTCTATCGCGATGATAACCGTGATGGGGTTCGCGATAGTGCCGAACTGCCTATCCCTGGCGTCACAATCACACTCTACGACGCTGGCCAAGATGGTATCTTCGGCAATGCTGATGATGGTACAACCCTGACGGCAACCACCGATAGCGCTGGGAATTATCTGTTCCCGAACCTCTCGACAGGCCGTAGCTATCGGGTCATTGAGACCCAGCCAAGTGCCTATGGCAACAGTCCGCTTGGTCCGACGGTATTCATCGCAGTCAGTAATCTGCCAGTGACCGGCTCAACCAACAACAACTTCGGTGAAGTGCTTGGCAGCCTGGCCGGTAGCGTCTACTTCGACGCAAATAACAACGGCACCCGCGATGCTGGCGAGCCAGGTATTGCTGGAACGACAATAACGCTCAGCGGCACCGATGTCGATGGCAATCCGGTCAATCGCACCATAACCACGGCAACGGATGGCAGCTACAGCTTCATCAACCTGGCAACGGGTAGTTATGTTGTGACGGAAACCCAACCGGCGATCTATGCCGATGGTGGCGAGACAATTGGAAGTGCTGGCGGTATCAACAGCGCCAACGATCTGATCAGTGCGATCCCATTGGGTGCTGGCGTCGATGCTGTAAGCTATAACTATGGCGAAATTGGTGTCCCTGTCTCGGGTATCGTCTTCCACGATGCGAACCGCGATGGCAATCTGAATGTGGGCGAGAACCCCATTCCAGCAGTGACTATCCGATTGGTCGATAGCACTGGTACGATGGTTGCGACAACGACCACACTGCCGGATGGTAGCTATCTGTTCCCGAATGTGGCACCAGGAACATACACGATCATCGAGGTTCAGCCAACTGGCTATGGCGATCCATTGGTTGGCCCATTTGCACCCAACAATCGCCCAATCACCGTGACCAATATCGCGATCACCAATCAGAACTATGGCGATACACTCAGCACGCTCGCGGGATCGGTGTATGTCGATCTCAACAACAATGGTATCCGCGAAGGCGCTGAGGTTGGCATCAGTGGCGTGAGCGTTCGATTGGATTGGGCCGGGCCAGATGGCATCTTCGGCAATGGCGATGATCTGGCTGGCTTCGCGACTACCACAACCGGCGTGAATGGCGATTATCTGTTCACCGACCTACCGACGGGCACCTATCGGGTTGTTGAGCCGACCCAACCAGCCCCATATAACGATGGGCTTGAAACACCCGGTGCGCAGGGTGGCAATACCGGAACCAATGAGCAGATCAGCGCTATTCCGGTCGCAGCCGGTGCCGACCTAACGAGCTACAACTTTGGTGAGCTACCGCCAGCCAACTCGTTTATCAGTGGTTCGGTGTATATCGACACCAACAATAATGGTATTCGCGATATTGGCGAGCCAGGCATTCCAGGTGTGACAATCACGCTGACCGGACCAGGCGGGCCATTCACCACGACAACCGACACGAATGGCAACTATATCTTCCCGAATCTTACGTCAGGCGCGGCCTACACAATCACCGAGAGCCAACCGGCAAGCTATGGCAATGGCCTCGAAAACCCAGGCAACATCATCACTATCGCGGCGTTGCCAGCGGCTGGTTCAATAAACAATAATTTTGGTGAGCTGCCAGGCACAATCAGCGGTATCATCTACTTTGATAGGGATAACAGCGCTACCCTGAGTGCTGGTGATGTGCGATTACCAGGTGTGACGCTGACGCTGCAGGATGGCACTGGCGCAGCGGTGAATGACCCACGCACAGGCCAGCCATATGTTGCCGTAACGGGTGCGGATGGCAGCTATCTGTTTGAGAATCTGCCAGCGGGCAACTACCGTGTGATCGAAACCCAGCCAGCTGGTTATAACGATGGCTCAGAGAACCCTGGCGTTGGCAACAGCAGCACAATCAATGATCGGATTGAGGTCGTTCTCCCAGCCGGTGGCAATTCGCCAGATAATAACTATGGCGAGCTGGGCACCAGCCTGAGCGGCACCGTGTGGATCGATAGCAACCGCGATGGCGTGCTCACTGGCGAGGCTGGCCGCATTTCGGGTGTGACCATCCGGCTGCTCGACAGCAATGGCAATCAGGTGGCAAGCACGACAACCGATCCAAGTGGCAACTATAGCTTTGGCAACCTGCCACTAGGCAATTACACAATTATCGAGGACCAGCCAAATATCTATGGCAGCACAACACCAAACACAATCAGTGTCACGCTCACGGTTGCTGGCTCAACCGGCAACAACTTTGGTGAAGTGTTGAGCAGCCTGGCAGGCAGCGTGTACGCCGATCTGAACAACAACGGCCTGCGCGAGGCGGGCGAGCCTGGCATTCCTGGCACAACCGTTACGCTGGCCGGAACAGACGTGAATGGCAACCCGATCAGCCAAACAACAACGACCGATAGCAATGGCAATTACAGCTTTACCGATCTGCCAACTGGCACATACCAGGTGCTAGAAACGCAGCCAACTGGCTTTAGCGATGGCCTTGATCAGGCAGGAACGGCGGGCGGAAGTACGGCAACCAACGACCAGATCAACACTATTCCGCTTGGCGCAGGCGTTGATACCACCAGCTACAACTTCGGTGAGATTGGCGTCACCATCAGCGGTACCGTCTGGCTGGATCGGGATCGCGATGGCACCCTCGACACTGGCGAGCCTGGGATTGGTGGGGTAACGATTGAGCTGCGCGATAGCAAGGGCACGCTCATCCGCACCATCACAACCAACCCAGATGGAACCTACCTATTCGTTGGCCTTGAGGCAGGAGTGGTCTACACAATCACCGAGATACAGCCAACTGGCTATGGCAGCAGCACGCCAAATGTGATCACAACGCCAATCGTACCAAATACGGGCCTGACGGATCAGAATTTTGGCGAAACCCTTGGCCGAATCAGCGGCAGTGTGTACATCGATGCGGATGATGATGGCATCCGCGATCCAAACGAGAGCGGTATTTCTGGCACAACCATCACGCTGATCGGTACGGATGCGAATGGCAACCCAATCCGGCGGACAACCATCACCGATAGCAATGGTAACTACGCCTTCACCGATCTGCCAATTGGCACATACACCGTGGTTGAGACACAGCCGCTCAACCATGGCGATGGCCGCGATACCATTGGCAGCGCTGGCGGTACCTTGATCAATGACCAGGCATCTGGCATTATTCTCACAGCTGGCGGTGATGCAACGGCCTATGATTTCGGGGAGAACCCGCTCTCCCCAACAGCAGTGGTACTGGCGAGCTTCAGCGCTACCCGCGAGGCGGATGGCGTGGCAGTGCGCTGGGAAACGGTTGCGGAACTAAACTCGTGGGGCTTCCAGCTCTACCGCAGCAGCACGGACAACCGCGAGGATGCAGTGCTGATCACCCCCGAATTGATTGCAGCAACAGGGCGTGGCCAGGGTGCGCGCTACGAGTGGCGCGATACCAGCGCACAACCAGGCGTAACCTACAGCTACTGGCTGGTCGAAACGGAAATTGGTGGGCAAACCGTGACCTATGGCCCAATTCGGAGCCAGGAAGCGGCTCCAACAGAAGGAGGATATCGCGTGTTCCTGCCGGATGTGAGCCGCTAACGTTCATCGGTATTCGTTAGCACACAACACGAGCGGCACAGTATACCTGTGCCGCTTGTACTGTTATAGGGGGAGTGCTGCATAATATCAGAAACGAGTGTAAATTGGTGACAGACTAGTATGCATCGCACAACGAACGATCAGGTGTGTGATATATCGCGTCCGTACATAGTCAGGCGCGTCGCGAACACAATCATGGAGCTTTACCTTACTAGCGCATCGTATGCTTTCGGAGGTACTGGTCGAGCCATACAGCGGCTTCATCTGAAAGTTCTGGTGGTGGGACGTTTTCGCGGTAGTTGATCGACAGATCATAACCAGCCTCATCATAGACGGCATTGAGTGCGGTGCTCAGATCAAGCGGGATGTCTGGATCGGGTGTACGCAGCGGAACGGGAATGGTGGGGAGTGCTGAGTCGATTCCGAGCGGCCAAACGGACATCTGTCCGGTCTGAGCACGAGTCAATGCAATCAGGTAGGCACTTTCTGGTAGGCGTGGGTGGGTAATTGGCCGTGTGCTGCGGCGCAGGAGATCGAGCTCAATCACATGAACACCAGCCTGGTAGAGTCGCTGGCGCTTCTGGCGCATCAATCATTCCAGCATCGCGCAACGTCAGTGTGCAGGTCGTCCAGCGTTCACGGCAGGTGATTTGCCCAGTCATTGTGTGGCCAGCCTGCACATATACCTGGCCTGCATAGATATGGCAGAATTGCGGGGTCGGTGTACATCCCATCATCTGTTGCGATCTCTTCACTGTTGGCGCTATTTGTGTATTCACAAGATGTTGGGTATTGTGTATACTATACAGACAGATCAACACATCCTCTATCGTTTTGCAGACATTGTTGGTGTTGCCGTCATCTCATCGCAAACGCGGATTGTACGGCTCTATATACGCGTTATGCGAAAGGAGACTCGTATGTCCAGCAAACAGGGCGATCTGGTGCTTCTGAACGATCCGATTGCGCAGCAGTTGCTGCAATCAACAAAAATGGCCCACCTGGCCTATAATTGGGGCGATGGCACACCACGTGTCGTTCCGATCTGGTTCTACTGGAATGGCACAGAATTGGTGATGGCCACACCAAGCAAATCCCCGAAGGTTCATGCTATTACGAGTGGGACTCATGTGGCACTCAGCATTGATGGCGATGTCTGGCCCTATAAAGTGCTGCTCGTCCGTGGTATCGCCGAGGTTGCATTGGTCGATGGCATGGTGCCAGAATATGCACAGGCAGCCGAGCGTTACTTTGGTGCGGAGCAAGGCAAAGCCTGGGTAACCACAGCACAGCAACTCTCGCCGCAGATGTTGCGGATCGCTATTAAGCCATCTTGGGTTGGCATCCTGGATTTCGAGCAACGTTTCCCAGAGGCTCTGGCTTCCGCAATGGCAGCTGGTGCGTAGCTCTTCGCCGAAAGCTTGCCTGGAAGTGATTGCTTAGTCCACAAAACTCTATCGATCCACAGGCAACCAATAAAGCGTGGGCGTGCAGTATAGAACTGCACGCCCACGCTCGTTTTGATCCACGTCACTCTAGCGGAATACTTTACTCCAGGGGATTGTGAAGAGCCGTAAAAAGAATGGCTCAGTGTTCTCGCTCATTGGCTCATGCTCTTCTGGCGTAGTATCGCTGGCTTGGGCTATCTGCACATATTCTGGGTTGAGTGGTTGGTGTGTGCTCATCGGGCTAACGCTCAGAACGCCAGGATGTAGCTCTGCAATGCGGCGTAGTGTATCGGCAACCTCGGTGCGTCGGTCGGAGTGATGCTTGTTCATTGTGTGATCCTCTCGTTTTTTCGGCAACAGAGAACCAAGCGCTGCTGTTAAGCGAACAGCGCTGTGGTACAATGCGCGAACGATGCGATAGCCTATACTGTCGATGTGTGGCTACATCGACTATGGTATTACGGTTGGCTTGATCGGCAGTGTGCAACAGCGCTATCAGCTGAAGTCACCCATTGCCTGCGCCGAGACGTGATCGGTTGGGGCAGCTCGCGAACCGCCCACTCCGAGACATCAACGCTTCCGACTGCAGGATTAGGAAATTGGGCATCCTGGATCAAATATTGCTTTGCGTAGTGATCCCTTGAAGTAGGAACTGTCGTTTGGATTAAAGCCAATATAGACAGAATGGGAACCGGTACCAAGGGTATACACAGTCGGCGACAACATATTCGTCAGGGTATTCGGTGGCTGATACCAATGGCGGAAATTGGTACCAAAGATTGGTTTGAACGCGGGTTTCCAGGCTGGATCCAGGTAATTAAGCCAGCTAAACCTCGCGTTGGCAGCGATGATTGCTGGCCCGTTCCAACCACCAGCGAGGAGTTGATTGCCAGCAACTGTTGGCGTCCAGGCTCCAGATGTAAAGGTACTGCCGAGATAGAGTTGGCTACGTGCCTGATTGGCATTGCGTGGCAGACTGTAGGCTAAGCCTAGGTTTGGTACAGTAATGATTGGATTACTCCAAGTGCCGGTGCTGAGTTTTACATCGGAACTGGCAAATAATGGCGCACCGCCATCACATGTTAGATGTGACTCCAGCGGTTTGTTTGGGTAGAGCGCGGCCCATTTGGTGGCGATACCAGGCGCATCGCATTCGATATAATTTGTTATACCATCGAAGGGCAGGTAGCCATTTGCATCGATGGCCCCAAACGTCCCATGGAAGATGCAGGTCGACGAAATATCGACCTCTGTCACCTTCAGCACCGTTGCAGTCTGCGGGAGTGGCCCATTTTTACCCGCATAGACGGTATAGCGAACCTGTGCTGGAGAGACAGACAGATCGATACTTGTTGCGGCGGCAACCCACTCTGGGATGGGCTCGGCTAGTTGAGCCTGCGCCGCTGGTATACCGCCGCCAAACAGTGTTATGGCACTGAATAGCAGAATCAACCAGCGTTGTAGGCGGCCATAGAAGTTGGTCATGGTGACATCCTCCCCTATACGTCCTGGTAATGTTGAGATTGCCGTCGTTTATCTACGCATAGTGTAGCAAATCTACAAACACAAAGTTCCCAAGATCGCGGATGTTTTTCCCAACTCGGGAGGCAATATGTCTGCTGCTGAACCAACAACAGGTATGAGCCTCACTCTATTTGAGCGGCATGTCAAGCAGGCACTGCGGTTCTTTCATGATCCAGAACGCCTTGGTCATGAATCGCCACTCGCCAGTACCTATCTGCTGGCTCGTGCATTGCGCGATATACCCCGCCCTGTCACCGAACGCCAGCGTGGGGAATCGCTGTGTCGGGAGATTCGCAGCGCTGCTGCACGGTTGTGGAATGGGCGATTCCCGGCTCACCGCGATGAGTTGCTGGATGCGATCACGCTCATCCGCCGCGATCCAGAAGATCCACGCTATGCATATATTGTTCTGGAACTGCGCTGTTTCCAGGAGTTCATTGCGCCAGCACGCACATCAGATATCTGGGAACAGCCGCATTTGCTGCCCGGCTCAAAATCGCAGCACTATCGCGATTATGATGCTGCGGTGAAGCGGCTGGCGGCATTGCTGCTTGATGCACTCCGCCCGACCATGCGCGATGAGCGCCCGCGCCCGCCAGAGCAGTTGATCGGCTATGACAGCAAGGTGGATTCGCTTGTTGATCTGCTGGCGCGCAATCAAACGGTTGCGCTCAGTGGCCCAGGTGGAGTCGGCAAAACCAGCCTGGCAGCGATGGTGATCGAGCGGCTTGGGAAGCGGCCCGTCTTCTGGTATACCCTGCGGCCAGGGCTCAACGATGGTGTAAGCAGCTTGTTATTCGCGCTCGGGGCATTTCTGCATGACCATGGCGCACTCAATCTGTGGCAATATCTCGTCACATCGAATGGCGTGATGAACGATCTCAATCTTGCAGCAGGGTTACTACGCCAGGATCTGGGCAGCCTGTCACAGCATATGCCGATCCTGTGCTTTGATGATATGGAGCGTGTATCAACTGGTGCGCTGGAACTCTTACCCCCTGCACATGCTCAGTTGCTCGATCTGATCGATGGCCTGCGCGGCTTTGCTTCTGTTCTGTTGATCAGCCAGCGGCCTGCGCTTGCCAGTGATCGGCAGGTTGAACTGAATGGCTTGAGTACTGCTGATCTGATCCAGTTATGGAACACCAGCGGGCGTGCGCTTTCGGTTGAGGCAGCCGAACGCCTGCATAGTTATACTGGCGGCAACCCACGCCTACTGACGCTGATGTTGGCGTTGCAGGCTGAAGTAGTAGATGGGATGTTCCAGCCGGAACCACAGCACACCGAGCCATCGTTGCTGCCGGCCTTCCAGCGCATCTGGCATCGCCTCACGGCTCCCGAACGGCGTGCGCTCCAGCAACTATCGGTCTATCAGGGGTTGGTGCCAGAGGATGTGCTGACGAGCGATCTGCTGGCCACACTTGTTCGTTTGCGCCTGGTTGAACGTGATGGCGGTGGCGGTGTGAGCGTGTTGCCAGCACTGGCACCAATTGTGCGTGATGACCTGAACACCAAGTTGCGTGAGATTCTACATCGTGAGGCGGCAATTGTACGCCTTGAGCGTGGCGAATATACGGCAGCCGCCTATCATTTTGTTCAGAGTGGCCAGGAAGATCATGCGATCCAAATCTGGTTTCCCCAGCGTCAGTTGGCGGTTTCGCACGGTGAGGCCGATGCTGCGCGCCCGATCTTCAATGCCATTTCACGCCAGCGCCTTGGCGAGGCCGAACGTAAAGCACTCGATACCATTCGCGGCGAGTTGCATCAGTTGGCTGGCCAACACGAACTCGGGTTGCGGGAACTCGAACAGGCCGATTGGCCTGATGAGAGCGAGGCCAGTGCGCGGTTATGGATGCTGCGTGGCGAGCTAGAGGAGGCACTTGGGTATCCCGATAGGGCAATTGAGAGCTACAACCAGGGTATTCAGGTAACAGCACGGTTGCTTGGTCGTCTGACGATTCTGCACCAGCGGCGTGGGCTGCTGTATCATCGGCGCCGTGAGCAGCAAAGCAGTTGGCAGGAGATTCATCGGGCAGAATTTGAGTTGGCGGTTCTGCGTGGCCTGGTGCGCGAGGAGGAGGGCAGCTATGCCGATGCGCTCGAATCCTACCAGCGTGCCCGCGATTACGCCGAGCAACTGAATGACGACTCATTGCGCGCACAGGCAGAACGTCGGTTAGCGGCGCTATCTGGCCGCCGCCAGGAGCTGGAAGCAGCAATTAGCCATGCATCACAGGCCATCGCACTGTATGAACGCCTGGGCGATAGGCTGAACCTGGAGAAGATGCGCGCCAACCTAGCGTTCATCTATGTGCAGACACGCCAATTTGCCGCGGCGTTGGAAGTTGGTAAACCAACCTATGCCTTTTTCGTGGCAGTTCGCGATCCATATGTTGCTGGCGCTGCTGGCGCAAATCTGGCCGAGGCATCCTTCGAGCTTGGCGATCTGGATGAGGCAGCACGCTATGCCAATGAAGTGCTGGCACTTGGCCATCGCCACGCTATGCCATATGCCCACTTCACACTTGGCCAGATCGCCATGGCCCGCACCGATCCAGCAGCTGCAATCCACCAATTCCAGGAATCGATGCAACTGGCCCAACATAACGATGACCCATACATGGTTGCCTATGCCCAACGCTCGCTTGGCCAGGCGTATCAGGCCGATGCTCAAACAGAAGTGGGGCAGCAACACATTCGTGCGGCGCTCGCGCTCTTTCGCCAGCTTGGCATTCCCGCCGAAATTGCTGCTACCGAACAGCTTCTGATGACAACGAGCGATAGTTTGTAGAGACGCCCTGCTATGAATCTTGGATACAGCATGACTCTCCCAAATACTCATGAACTATATGCCCGCCTGCTGCGCCAGTTTGCTACCCATCTCGCCAGCATACACGCGCTCGATTGCCAACGCCTGGATGTCGGCTTCCTGCCACAACATGCCGCTGCCGTTGCCACACAAGTACGCCAAGACTCAAGCATGCCAAGCATGGCAGATTCAGCACCAGATGAAGGGCGCATCCTGGATGCGTTGCGCTCAGCATGGCCGATTGGGCAGCAAAATCAATCGGTGCTGCTGCATGGCGATTATTGGCCGAGCAATACCATCTGGCAGGATGAACGGCTGGCCGCGATCATCGATTGGGAGGATGCAGCGATTGGCGATCCACTTGCCGATCTGGCCAATAGCCGCCTGGAGATCCTGTGGGCTGGTGGGTTCGATGCCATGACGAGCTACACGCAGCAGTATCACACACTCAGGCCGATTGATCGCACCAATCTGCCATATTGGGATCTGTATGCTGCACTCCGCCCTGTACGGAATATGGCAGGCCTGGGGGCTTGATCCTCACACAGAACAAGCGCTGCGCGCTGGATTGCAGGTTTTTATTGGGCAGGCCATCGTAAAGGTATCGGTTTCGTGAGGCTATGCTCTCTGCCATACCAGCACGATACCACGCCGATCAGCGCAGGGCATGCGCAAAGTCCCTAAAAAGGGGGTGTATGGCCTGTTTCCCCTCATCCCCCTCACTTTTTCTCCCACTCGTGGGGAAGGGGCAACCGCATTGAAATGCCGTGCAGAGCCCCTCTCCCTGTATGGGAGAGGGGTTGGGGTGAGGGAAGTAGGCATCAGTAGACGACTTTGCTCAAGCCACGCCGATCAGCGGCGCTCAATTGCATTGCGCTATTCGCTATGCTAGCATGGCACATATTGTTTCACTGAATAGCCCATGTGAAGCCGCCTAAGTGTTTGTGCTGAGGCAAGCATAATGATAGCGTTACTTCGAGCACATGTATTGCTTGTTTTCTTACTGATATACTTCGCTAGTTGCACCACATCCTCACCATCGTCGCAATCGCCAATGGCGCTGCCAACATCGGTGCCAACACTTCCTGCAACATCGACTCTGCTTCTGCCACCAACAGGCGTACATTCGGCAATACCCACCGCCCTGCCTAGCGTTCCGACGCCAACGATTCCACCGACGGCCACGCTGGTGCCAACAGCGCTGCCCACACGCTCTGCTGCTTTGAATGCTCGGACACAACCAATGACAGATCAACTCATTCGCGCAGCCGAGGCTGGCGATACGCCCACTGTTCAACGATTATTGCAGGAAGGGGCCGATATCAATGGCCGCGATGTCCGGGGCCGCACTGCGGTTATGGCCGCCACACACGGTAATCAGGTGCAGGCGGTACGGATGCTTATTCAGGCCGGCGCGGATATCAACATCCGCGATAATCGGCTGGATAACCCGTTCCTCTATGCTGGAGCCGAGGGTCTGCTGGATATTCTGAAACTGACCATTGATGCAAAGGCCGACACGAAACTCACCAATCGCTATGGCGGGACGGCCCTGATTCCTGCATGCGAGCGCGGCCATGTTGAAATTGTCAAGGAATTGCTGGATCACACCGATGTAGATATCAACCATGTGAATAATCTGGGCTGGACGGCCCTGCTAGAGGCGATTGTACTAAGCAATGGCGGCGAAAAACACCAGCAGATTGTGCAATTATTGGTCGATCATGGAGCCGATATCACAATTGCGGATAAAGATGGTGTTACGCCGCTCCAACATGCACGGCAGCGTGGTTTCACAGTGATCGAGCGTATCCTGGAGGCGGCAAGATAATGTTGCTGCCTGGTACACTCGTTAATGCACGCTACCATATTGTGCAGATAGCGGGACAGGGCGGCATGGGCGCAGTCTATGAAGCCGTTGATCTGCGCCTGCATACGACGGTGGCTCTGAAGCAGATGACCGTTGCTGCTTTTGGTGAGCAAGCATTCGAACAGGAAGCCCGGATTCTTGCAGGGCTGCGCCATCCAACGCTACCGGTCGTGAGCGATTACTTCAGCGAGAACGATACTCAATTTCTGGTGATGCAATTCATCCGTGGCGAGGATCTGGCCAGCCTCCTGGCGCAGCGGGGCATGCCATTTTCTGCCCTGGAAGTGTTTCGCTGGGCCGATGAGCTACTTGATACACTCGCCTACCTGCACTGCCAGAAGCCGCCCGTGATTCATCGTGATATCAAGCCGCATAATCTAAAACGTACTGAGGATGGCCGGATTGTTCTGCTCGATTTTGGGTTGGCCAATGGTAGTAGCGCCGCATCTGCTGGTGCATCACGCAAGAGCGTTTTCGGTTATACGCCACAGTATGCCCCACTTGAGCAGATTCAAGGCACAGGTACCGGTCCAGCCAGTGATCTCTACAGCCTGGCTGCAACCCTTTTCCACCTGCTTAGCGGTAAGCCACCACCGGATGCGCTCAGTCGTGCTGCGGCGCTGATCGCACGAAGGCCCGATCCACTGCCGCCATTCGATACATTTGCGCCACAACTGCCAGGTGATGTATGTGTGGCCCTGGCCAGGACGCTGGCGCTGCATGTTGCAGATCGTCCAGCATCAGCAGAGATCTTGCGCGAACTTCTGCGTCCAGTTCTACAGCGAGGAGTGGCTCCCATTCGTAGCGCCCAAACAACGCGGGTGATCGAGCCACTCGATCTGGGTGCCGATGAGGGCGATGAACCAAATGCCGATCTGCTCATCCTGGCAGCTGGTGAGGGTGCTGTTGCAGCGGTTGAGGCCGAGCGGCGTAGGATTACCGATCTGCTTCAACAGCAGGTCGTTGAGCCGCTGGGCATGTTGCTGGCCCAGGCCAATATGTATGAACAGACCCTCAATGCGCCGCTGCCATCGCGCACTGCCCTTGCAGTGCTGAGTACACTTGCCCGCCAGGTACTCCAGCAGGTACGCGATCTTGGCGATAGCCTGCGGCCTGTTGTGCTGGATGAACTTGGGCTTGAACCGGCCCTTGATCTCTTGGCCAGTCAGTCCCGCCGTGTGTATGGATTACGTGTCACCCTGGATGTGGAACGCCAGCGTGATCGGGCACCACCCAATATTGAGCTGGCACTCTTTCGTGTTGCCCAGGAGGCGCTTGAGCGCAGTGCCCAACGCGCCCATGCGGATAGCATCCACATCGCGCTCACACGAACTGCCGATCGGTTGGTATTGCGAATTGGCGATAATGGTATCGCTGCTGTTGGCCTGGATGCACTCGAAGCAGGACGCCACCGTATTCAACAGATTGGTGGGACGTTTGAAATTGGCAGTAGCCCATGGGGTGGCCTTGAGTTAACATCCGTAATTCAGGTGGTGATCATCCCGGATCTGACGGCCCGTGAGCGTGAGGTGTTGGCACTGTTGGCACAGGGCCGCAATAACAAGGCGATTGCACTGGCGCTCAGTATTACGCCACGCACAGTCAGCTTCCACCTCGATAATATCTATGCCAAATTAGGCGTTCGATCACGAACCGAAGCGGCGATCTATGCGCTACGGCACCTCTAATATGCCTACCTGTCAATAGTAACAGGTACAATCCTGTGAGCGCGCCCATTTCGGCATACGGCCCGATTGGCGATACTGATGGCATCTGATCGGACAATTGATTGGATTGATTGGATGCTATCAAAGGAGCAGACTATGAGCGCGACAGCTTCCCGCAACGAAGAACTTGGCCCACTGGCAGCACTCCTGGATGACCCAACCGTGAGTGAGTTTATGGTCAATGGCCCACAGCATATCTTTGCCGTGCGCCATGGCCGCCTATCACAAGTTGATGCACTATTTCTCGATGATGCCCAACTGCTGCGGGCGGCCCGAGCCCTGGTTGGCGATCCAGAGGTGTTGAGTGAGGCCTTTCCCATCACCGAATTCCGTTTGCCCGATGAGTCACGGGTGGTGATGGTTGCGCGGCCAATCAGCCTGACTGGTATTTCGATCATGTATCGGCGCGGCGCAATCCTGCAGATGTCGATTGACGATCTCTTGCGCTATGAGTCGCTCAGCCCCGACATGGCCCTGTTTGTACAGGCTTGTGTGCGAGCACGGCTCAGCATTCTTGTCGCTGGTGGAACCGCATCGGGCAAGACAACCGTTGCCAACATATTGCTTGGATTTATTCCACCCGAAGAACGAGTGATCACAATTGAACAACGGGCCGAACTCCTGATTGAGCGCAATCATCTGGTGCGATTAGAAGCACGCCCGCCCAATCGTGAGGGCACTGGTGCGATCAGTATGCGCGATCTGGCCGATCTGGCTCTGCACATGCGCCCAGAACGGCTCGTGTTTGGCGAGCTTCGCGGCGAAGAAACATGGTCGCTGATCCAGGCACTCAATAGCGGCCATGCTGGTTCGCTGGCGCTCATACACGCAACCGATGCCCGCGATGCATTGGCCAGGATTGAGTTGCAGATCGGCCTGGCAGAACCAACGATGCCGCTTGCGGCGATCCGGCAGCAGATCGCCAGTGGATTGGATCTGATCGTACAGGTCAACCGCCTGCCGGATGGCTCGCGGCGCTTCATGTCGATAAGTGAAGTGCAGGGCTACGAACGCGAGAGCGTGATCCTGCGCGATCTGTTCGTCTACGAACTTACTGGTGGAACCGATACCAACGGGCATCTGCGTGGGCGCTTCCGTGCGACTGGTGAACGCCCGGTTCGTGGAGCATCTGCACTTGCCCGCCTCGCTGATGATGACCAACTGCCAGAAACGCTGTTTGATCCGCCAATAGATATTCAGCCCGAGCAATCAGCCACACTCGATTCGAGTGATGTTGCCGCTCTTGATGCACAGCTTGGCGAAACAACCATGCTGATGGTACTCCTGTTTCGGGCTGGCTACAATGTGA
>Ga0163147_10005218_pt1 | contig 15955 bp, 9 predicted proteins | sample OliLakLV19MP6G1_FD_148597 | JGI IMG/M metagenome (GOLD analysis project Ga0163147, IMG submission 148597) | Freshwater microbial mat bacterial communities from Lake Vanda, McMurdo Dry Valleys, Antarctica- Oligotrophic Lake LV.19.MP6.G1 | ecosystem: Environmental > Aquatic > Freshwater > Lake >...
GATATGCTTAAAGTAAGTCCTTTTATGTATTCACCACTACAAATACTCAGTATTATTATCACTATTGTTATTTCATTTATTATTATTTTTTTCTTAAAGAGTCGTCTTCCCGATACAAATAGTTTTGGGATTTCCGGTAGTAAAAAAGATCAGGTATAATAGTTAATGGAGCAAAAACAATTAAGTACAAAACCAGACTCGCTCAAAGGAGAAGCAATGATGATCATGCTCGTTATGATCATTGTTATCGGAATCTCATTGCTTATTATTTATGTTGCGGCAGTCTTTCTTCCCGCACCCCCTCAGAACCAGTCATCAGGCACTCCAACTGATACACCTATAATAACTTCAATTAAACCAACCGTGCCGGCAGATTTAACAATAGAAATACTTACCCCTGGAACAGGAACCGAAGCCAAGAATGGCAATACCGTTATCGTTCACTACACAGGAACCTTAGAAAATGGAAATGTTTTTGATTCTTCAAAGAAACCAGGTCGCGAGCCTTTTAGCTTCGTACTTGGTGCTGGAAATGTCATTCAAGGATGGGAAAAGGGCGTACTAGGAATGAAAGTGGGAGAAAAGAGGAAATTAACTATTCCCCCAAACTTGGGCTATGGAGCACAAGGTGCCCCTCCAGTTATTCCTGCAAATGCAACTCTTGTATTCGAGGTTGAATTATTGGAAGCAAACTAGACCCGGTACTCAATAATCCGCTATACTTTTTAATATTTACCGCGATATGGAATGCCAACAGAGACTGAAAGAGAAAAAGAAACAATCTTTATACAGACTAATACAGAAATAGGTAGCGTACTATATCTTATCGACAGAATACCTTACTACACTCAACCCGATCGTTTGGGAAAGTATTACTCACCGTCAGACGAAGACAGACTTAAGGGAGAAGAGAGCTCCACCCAGGAAAGGGAACCCATTTACAAAGCTTTACTTCAAAAAACTCTAAAGGTAGTTACACATGGGGAACCATTAACTGAAGGGGATAACCCATTCGATTATCTTCACTCGGCGACAACGCTTTTTCTGGTAATGAACACTGGTGTTGATGAAGCATGGGATATTTATGATGGTGCTCATTACGGCTATAGACCAAGGCAGGTCTATGAACCAGAAGTAGCTTTCGTTAGGCATGTGCCCCATGAGAATTATCTCTTTACACAAGCTTTTCACCGTAGATGGGCGAGTTATGATACTGTAGATGCCGTTAGAGAATTCATGATACATGAAGAAGGAAAGCTTCCCACTCAGTTGCGCGATCTACCTATTAAATACAAAGATTCAATTGAATCCGCAAGAGTACTGCCAATAAATATTAACTACCTCGTTACTTCATTACAAATACTGGCATATATTTCTACTCTTGCGGAAGATCCTGCAAATCCCATGCTTCAGGTATTACCCATCACAGCATTAGAGATAATGGCTATATTTATTTTAAATACAAAGATGGCCCACCATGATGAATTTGAGAGTTTGTTAGATTATATTTCTCTACGATTTAATACTCCAATATATCCCTCCGATGATCCTCTTGAATTAAGATCATATCCAAGTCCAGATTACAATGTAATGAATTGTTTACCTACTGGTTATACGGCCGAACCATTTCTTATTAAAAGATACAACAGTCTCGATCCTACACTCAGAGAATATTATAGTCGGAAGAGAGACGGAAAGAGTGATAAGCCCCAACTTGAAAGGGTGGCTGAAATAGTTGCAGCTATGAATCCTGATACACCTTTTATTGATGTAAGTAAAAAGTTAGAGAGACTTAAAAACAGAACACGTAGAGGTATACCGTATGATACAACCGGAATGATGGCTGCGCAAGAATTTATCAATAATAAGAGAGTGCAAAGGTCAGGTAGAGCTTCGATTGAAAACCAGAAACGTCAAATTGCCCAAGAAGGTCTTGCTTACCATGAGCTTGTCCAGATGGTAGAAACAAGAATTCTAAGTACACCGCATTTTTCGTATTTTCTCCCACCTACGGAATTTATTGCAAATATAGATCGTAGTATCCAAGATTCTAATATACTTGGGCTCGCAGATTTTATCTCTGAGGATGCATACTTCAAAAGATCTTTTCCTACAGCCAGAAATGCAAAAGAAGCTATTCGCTTAATATTTGTGGAGCAGCCACTATTCCACGGTGATCGATTTGCGATCCTCTCTTCATTTATTAATAACAAAATGAGCACAGCAGAGATATTATTATTTAAGGTGGCAATTATCTCATGTATCCCAGATAATGTTATGTCTCAAAGAGAGAAAATACTTTATCTTTTTCACACACCAATTGATTCATCCCATCTTAGAACATTTATATATGATCTAGTTAGCAGGGGTTCAGACAAGGAAAACCGGGATAAAGATAGAAACAAGAATGCTTCGATAACTGACTTTTACCAAAAACCTCATGAGACGAGAAACATCGTGCGTAATTTGACGAAACGATTCCCGTATTCAAATATTTCTCTTTATGAATCTCTTCGGAGAGATTATATTGAAGGAAGGGTTGAAGGTTCATTCCTAGAGGAAACGAGTGAATTTATGCGATCCTACAGACTTATGGGATCCTACAGAATGGATGATTATGATATTCCTAATACATTAACCCCCGTTACTCATGTTATAGCATCAACACCCAAGGGAAGAATAAGAATGAGAGAAGGTATAAATATTCCTCTTGCATTTCAACCAACCAATAGCCTTCTGGGAGAGATACAAGGAGATGTGGTTTCCGAAATCAGGGTTACGAGAATATCTGGAGGAATTACGCAAGAGCAACTTAACCAATTAATGCTTGAAGTAAAGGGTGACCTTGTTATACCGCTATCTCCTGGTTTTAGAATACCCATAGGTACGGAAATTATGGCAGTTTATTCTCATCAAGAAGGTATAACTGCTAAAGTAATGACTCATAACATCCTTTCGACTAACTCAGTAGTGTCCGAAGGGTACGTAGTAATTAGATTTCTGGAAAAAAAAGCTCAAGAAAGAGTAATAACTTCCTTATCTAACCCGACATTTAATCTAGAAACCTCTAAAAGATGGGCTGCGAAACACTTGCCCGAGGTTAAAAGAGGCTTAGATGTTCTTTTTATGTTATTTTCTGAAGAAATACTACAAAAGCAAGCTATTCCATATTCAAGTGAAGGTTGGGAGGGTACCATTCAAAGCCAAATACAGCGTTATACTAGATTTATGATTGCACATTATTCTTATGACATTATCACAGTACGTTTAAACGAATTTATCTTTCAAAATATCGATCCGAGTAGGTCGTTACATTGCGAACCCGCTGCTTTTTCCATGGCTGTCTTTTTTAAAGCCCTTGGATACGATACTTTAAAAATGAGTATATTACCTACCAAGATTACTTCCAAGCAGAGTAACGAACTTCTTTTTTGGATGAGTCATGCTCAAACAATAATTACTATCCCAGGAACCAACCAAGGAATAATTGCAGACAGCACTCCCACTCGTTTTGCAAATCTTCGTATTAAGAACGCAATGATGTCTCGGCCAGCATTCCTTGCATCTAGAGAACAGAGCCTCTTCGATGCAAAAGAATTACTATATCTTCTGAATAGTAAACTTCTTCAGATTGCAAGGATTCCTTCAGGTCTTTTGGCAATTGCAAAAAAAACAATAGGTGCGTTTAAAAGAGATAGAAAAAGAAATAATGGACCCCAAGAAGAAATAGCAAATGATGGTGACAAAACGTTCAAAGATGTTCAAGGTGTAATGCCTCTTGATCCAATAAAAAGAATTAGCCCAGAGGCTGTTATTGAAGAAATGCCATCAAGAATTAATCCTCTTAATGCAAGTGAAGCTTTTGGTATAATACTAAAAAGATTTAATCCTTTACTGCCTTTTCAGTTAAATATTGCGGATTCCCTTGCAATCTTATCTCGTTATAAAGACCTACCTTTCGGTCTTACATGGGAGAATGTTTTGGATCATATAACGAATGAAAAGCCGCATCTGTTTACCCTTATTAATAGTCTTGCATTTGAAGATACTGCTTCACTGACAGATGAGGAGCTCATTCTCCTCGATAATGTACGAAACGAGCTAAAAGAAAGAAACTCATCGGAGGTCTATCATAAATTTCAAGCAATGATTGAGAGTCGTCCAGGATTACTAAATCATTTAACTGGCACTCAATATAGAGACGAAGTAATTTTATTAAATTCCCTTGTCCAGCATCTTGAGTATATCAGTACGAATATTCTCGTATTGTATGCCGCGCTTCATTATGAAAATCTACCTATACTAACCAGCGAAATGAACGCCAATAATCCCCTTTATTTAATTAGAGATAGCTCTCTAACTACTGAACTTGCTTATTTAATAGCCTCACTTGACGATGGAACAATGGAAGGCTCCTGGCAATCATTAATATTAGCTCTTCGCATTAGTAGGCTACATGATTATTAAGTTTAGGTTCCGCAATTAAACTCCTTATTTCAATCGAAAATAATTGCTCACACCTTGACCCATCCCCCTATCGCCTCTATAATATGCAAGCAACCGAAAAGACCTTCTTTTAATTCATTTTCGGACAATAAAAACGTAAACTCTAAAACAATAAACAATGGCTAATAAAGACAAGATAGAAGTACCAGATGACGTCAAAGATCTTATTGAAGCACAAATCGCGGAAACACAGGAAACTGCTGATGAGAACACACAAACTGAAGCAATCCAGAATAGTGATGAACTACTTGACACTCCACCAGTAGCATTAGCCGAATCAGATGGAATGGGGGGTGACGACGATATTGGTATGAACGAAGCCCTTTACACAGGGGAGGGATTTAAAAGCGGAACAGTAGTTAATGTAAACATCGTTGACGCGCTTAAAAAGGACTATATTGATTACGCAATGAGTGTTATTGTCTCTCGAGCACTCCCAGATGTAAAAGACGGTTTAAAGCCTTCACAGAGGAGAATCTTAGTAGCTATGCGTGACCTTCTTCTTTGGCCAACTGCATCTTTTCGTAAAAGCGCTAAAATAGCTGGTCAAACTACTGGTGATTATCACCCACACGGTGAAGCTGTTGTGTATCCTACCTTAGTAAAACTTGCCCAGGATTTCTCGATGCGTTACTTACTGGTCCATGGACAGGGTAACTTTGGTTCTATCGATGGAGATCCTCCAGCACAAATGAGGTATACCGAAGCAAAAATGACAAAGATTACCGTAGAATTGCTTAGAGATCTCGAAAAAGGTACAGTCCTTTTCCGACCTAACTATGATGGCACTATTAACGAGCCTATCGTACTTCCTGCAGCATTTCCAAACCTTCTAGTAAACGGGTCTGAAGGTATTGCAGTTGGTATGGCAACAAAGATTCCTCCACACAATATTAGTGAAATTATTGATGCCTTAATAATGATGGTTGATGCAGGTAACTCTTGGAAGGGAATAACTTTATTCAATAAAATGCGTCAATTACGTGAAGCGAAGAATAGAATTCCTCAATTGCTTAACAGCCAACCATTTGAATATTGGGAAAACTACGTAAATCCTCAAGCAGAAGGGTATCGTGAACATGTTAATCTCCTCAAAGAAATAGTATCTCATGGAGAATTACCAGTAGATCAGATAAAACTACTAGGAGATGATTACCAAGTTCTTATTACCCATATTGCAGATCAGAGAAGTGGCCGTAGTATCGATGAATCGCCAACATCACTCTATTCCCGTTTCCACTCTTCAGTAACGACGTTGGAATTAATGCAACACATTAAAGGTCCAGATTTCCCAACAGGTGGACAAATCTATAACCAGAAAGAAATATTAAATCTTTACGAAACAGGTCGTGGTCGAGTAAAAACAAGAGGAATTATTAAAGTTGAAGAAGATGACAAAGAAAGAGCAGTCATTATTATTACTGAATTACCATATCAAGTTAACAAAGCGGTACTTATTCAGAATATTGCTGAACTTGTGCAAACAGATAGAATTGTTGGTATCCGTGATCTCCGAGATGAATCAGCAAAGCACGAAATTAGAATAGTTATTGAGCTAAAGTCTGGCGTACCTCCACAAGTCATCATTAGTAAATTATATAAATATACCGCATTACAAACGAACTTTAGCGCGAATATGATCGCACTTGTAGATGATGAGCCAAAGACCCTCAATCTCAAGCGATTCCTGGAACTCTATATCGAACACCGCATGACAATTACAGTCAGACGCTTGGAATTTGAATTAGCACAAAATAAATATCAAGCACACATTTTAGAGGGTCTCTTGAAGGCACTCGATTTTATCGAAGAAGTAATCAAAACAATCCGAGCATCAAAAACTCAAGACGAAGCAAAAGCAAATCTTATTGGGAAATTTGATCTTACCGATGTTCAAGCACAAGCAATTCTTGATATGCAATTACGAAGATTAGCAGCGCTCGAAAGACAAAAGATTCAAGATGATTATGATGGCATTCAGGACCTTATTAAACACCATGAAGAATATCTCGGTTCTGAAGCAAATATACTAGCGATCATTCGCCAAGAGCTTGTAGAAGTAAAATCCAAATATGGTGATGCCCGTCGTACAAAAGTATACAAAGGTGACGTAGATGAGCCACAGGAAGAAGATCTTATTGCAAAAGGCCAAACATTCATAACAATTAGTAATACTGGGTATATAAAAAGAATAGACCCCGAAGAGTATAGAGTGCAACACCGAGGTGGAAAGGGGAGTATAGGTGCGAAATTAAAAGAAAATGACTATGTAAAGCATACCGTATTATGTTCTACCCATGACTGGATATTTGTCTTTACTAATGATGGTAAAGTATTCAAACTCCGCGGTTATGAAATTCCTGAATTTAAGAAAGCAACCAAAGGAACACCAATTGTTAACCTAATTGCAGTATCTCCAGATACGCAAGTAAGTACCATTTTGGCATTAGATCCACAGAGTAAAGAGTATAAATCTATTATTCTTACGACGCAGAAAGGAATTACAAAGAAAACCTTTATTAAGGAATTTGATAATATTCGAAAGAACGGTCTTACTGCAATAAATATCAAAAAAGCAGATGTATTAATCCGCGCACAGCTTACCACTGGTGCTGATGATATCATTATCGTTACAAAAAAGGGTAAGTCTATTCGATTTAGCGAAAAGAGCGTAAAAAATAGCGGTCGTGGCACAATGGGTGTAAAAGGAATCTCCATAAAAGGTGACGATGTAGTCATCACTATGGATGTTGTTCGCTCTAATAGTGATTTACTCTTCACCGTATCTCAGAAAGGGTATGGGAAGTGCTCATCATTGGACAAATTCAAACTCCAAAAGAGAGGTGGGCAAGGCATCTTTGCTTCAAAAGTCGGTCCAAAAACAGGAAACCTTGTTGTTGCGCAAATATTTGCGGAAGAACAAAAGAAAACAGATGAAACGGAAATTATGGTTATCTCTAAAAATGGTGTAGTCATAAAAACAGTGTTCAGAACTGTTCCTTCTCTTGGAAGACAAACTAGCGGTGTGCGCATTATTAAAGTTGCCAATAATGATGAAGTTGTAGGAATGGCTGCATAATATAGCAAAGTCTCTTGAAAAGAATCTTCTGAGTTTCGCTTGGGACTGGGAGATATCTACGATCCGGAATACTCATTAACATTACCCGTACTTCTTCAAACAGTAGAAGTACAACAATTAGCGACATCGTATGGCATTGAATCTACTCAAAGATTTGGACTTTAGGTCTAATTCACTGGATGAAATTCATGATGTGTCTCTTCGGCAAACTTATCACTTGCATGGACATACCGAGTTGTTGTTTGAAGACTTTCATGACCTAATAATACCTGAATAGCAGCCGGATTAGCCCCATTCTCAACCATATATGTCGCGAAGGCATGACGGATAGAGTGGGCACTAATAGGCACAATAATTTCGAGCAATCTCCGATATTCTGCAATCTTCATTTGCAAATAATTCGTAGAAATTCGTGGATCTGCTTTTTTTAATCGGCTACCTCTCGTTGGCAAAAAGAGAGAAGAGTAGGTATCTTCCCGCTTATCCAAGTACTCTTTTATATGTTGCATTGCACGGGGAGTTAAATATGCAAATCGCTGTTTCCTGCCTTTTCCAGTAATAAATAATTTTCCTTCAGAATTAAGCTGATTACGATTTAAGCTCATTAGCTCAGAGATGCGCATTCCTGTTGCAAGAAGTGTTTCAAGCATTGCTCGATTCCGTAACTGTAGAATTTCTTCGGCTTCTAATAGCGATGGTGCCTCTACTAAAGAAATAACTTCTTCCAGCATTGGTACTTGAGGTTTCTTCTTTGGGGATCGTACAAGTTGTACGGCATCTGGAGCTAAGGGCATATCATAATCAAACTCAACAAGAAACCTTAAATAATTTCGCAAAGAGACAAGGATTCTATTGATACTCATTGCATCTAAAACGTCTGGATTATTATTTTTTACATAGCCACCTTTATACATATTCTTTGCCTTCTTAGCAGGTCCTTCTCGTAAAGCAGTATCCGTTTGTGAAACATTCTTCTTTCTTTTTTCTTGCGTTTCACGAATCTGTTCCTGTTTTTCTTTTTCCTTGTCTAAAATATGCACGTGCTTTCTTTGCTTTAGCCAACCCTTATAGTAGGTGATTGATACCTTCGTAATATGTGAGAATTGTATTTTTGTCTCAATAAGGAATTCTGCAAAAAAAGAAAGGTCACGATTATAATTATAGACGGTCTCTTCACTATAGTTATCATTAAAAAGATGTAAAATAAACTCGTTTTGTTTTTCCAGTTTATGAATCTTTGTATCTGCAATTAGTTCTTCAATTCGGATCTTTCTCATAGAACATTCTAACACTTTTCAGATCTATGAATCTTTGCTCACCAAATAATAAAAGCTTTGTTGCGAGCAAAGCTAAAATATGGTAATATGGAGCATGTACTCTTACCAAGATAAAAGCGTGCCAACCATAGACTATAACGCGATGCTTTCGTTAACTCGTGAAAAAATAGAACAAGTACTCACCGAATATGCTCCTACAAATCCAGATGCGGCAGAACTAAAAGAAACACTAAAGGACTTCACAAACGAAGATTTCGACCTTAAACCTGGACAATTAAAAATCAAGAAATTTGCAGAAGTTTTACAAAAAAAAGGTATCGAAGCAGAAGGAGTTGGCTATATTGTTAAATCATTCTACCAACTCGCTATAGAGGAGGTTCGAAGAAGATTATTAGAAAAAATGTCTTCCGCTATTCAAGGTTTCTGGTATGAGTTCTTAGAATCAGAACCGAATCAACTTCAAATAATGACTTTGCTCGATTATTTCGCGCAATCTGCTTTTAGCGTTGATATAGATTTTATGATTGATAAATCTCTCGAACGTATTATTGATACATTCTTTGATGATTTAGAAATAAGCACGGTAATGAATGAAAAGCTTCTTAAACTTGCAACAAAAGACAAATTAAAAGATGTGTCACAAATGCTTGATGATGGTAAAACAGAAGAAGCAATAAATATTATATTAAATGCATAAATAAAATGGCAACAGTAGAAGGACGAGAGAATGGAGTCAAAAGAACTGAATATAAAACTCTTAGAGAACTTGAAGAAAGTCCCTGTCTTATACTAACGATGCCAGATAAAGCTGCCCCGGCTGATCTACTTGTTGATTCGGGGGATAATATCTCACTTAAGCAAAACCTCCTGAGCAGGGCTCTTCTTCCCCCCCATCTTATAAAAAAAATACCGGCACAGGGAGATAGAAGAACAATTATAGCTGAAGAGAAAGAGAGAGAGAGATTTGCTATGGTTATCGATCGTGTTACAAATGCATACCATATTATTAATGAATCTCATCACAAAGTCGAATTTCCGGATGAAAAAGAAAATAATAAAGAGCTAGACAGATTGAGATCTATTTATGTTTCCCCTTCTTTAAAAGAAAGAAGAGACCAGCTTTTTTCACTTCCAGAGGATGAGAAAAAAGAAGAAGATGCCGATGACATTTTGAATAGTTTATACGGAGAATCAGATAGAATGTCTTTTAGCAAGGCACTTAATGACGCTTTTAGAGAAGGAACAGCTGAAGAAGAAAGACTAAAAATTAAATTGCTTATTATCCAACACCCTGGACGATTACCTGAATTAATTAAAGTAATATGTTCTCCAGAGAAGGAAAAATCATTAGGAGAATGGCTCGATCCAAAACAACTCTATAAAGGCCTAGCATCATCTCTACCTGAAGAGAGTATATTATCTCGTCGAATACTTGAATCCGTTATTAGAGACCCTTCTCGAGTGTACGAAATAACTCATACGGCTTCATTGCTTTTACATAGAGGACACCTAAACACAGAAAGGCCTTGGACTCAATCTCTAAAAAATGCCTTCGATATGCTTACTCCTCTTATTAGTCCAGAAGAGAAAAAATATATGATTGGCCGGCAGATTTGTATAGATATGTTTAACATTTATATTAGGTATTCGAACGATGAAACCCAGATAACCAACCTCAAAGAGATGCTCCTTAAAACGGGAAAAGAATATTACTATACTGCGCTTATGGAATTAAGCCAAATCTTACTTGAACGCTCTATTTTACATATCCCCACAAATCAAAATATTCTAGATGAAGATTTTGTAAAAATGCAGAATTACGCATTTAGTGTTGGCATTTTAGATATTGACAATGAACAAGAACTCCTTGAGCTAATCGAAAATAAGAATAACAATACAGAAACTTTATCCAAACAATTGTTTCAAGAACTACTTGGTAAGCCTACTAAATATACTGGGGAACTGACAACCCTTTGGTATTATCTTCGGTCAGTCCAAAGAAGTACTATTTTATCACTTGCAGTACATACAAAAGTCCCTCCTGCAAATGGAGATGCTGTTATTGCAATCATTATGGGGGAGTCAGGCCACAAATATATTACTGAGTTCAGTAAACCGGAAAAACGAGACATTATCATAAATACCCAGAGATTATTAACAACGGTACTTGCTGTAGGAGATCAAAGAGAAGTAGATAGAGATGATCGTAGAGATGATCGTATGGAGAAGATCGCAGGACTTTATAAAGACGGAAGAAATGCATTAGATATTGCTCAGTCATTACTTTCAAAAACAGCTAAAAAAATACTGAACGAACGAAGGTATGGAACATCTTCTTTAAGACCACATACTCAAACACCAAGAACTATAACAGATAAGGCAATACGCGAGAAATTAATTATTCCAAGAAGAGAAATATCAGTGAGAGGATTTGCAGGAGTTGTTGCCAGAGAATTTGAATCAGAAGCTTGTACACCAGAAGAATTACTTAAATTAATGAAAAAGCTAGACACTAAGGAGGGAATTCTTGCTGCGTCAAAATCCAAGAGATTTTCCAAGGCAATTGCACGAATAGCAATAATGACAGCAACAACAGCTATTATGGCTGCAGGTTTTAGTACAGTCGTAGCCACAGCAGGTACATCACTGGCTGCTGTTGCGGGTACAAGCGCATTAACCGGGTTAGCAATAAATATTATTGGCCGTGGTATCCTTGTCGCTATACCTGCAATTACATCCCATTCCTATGGTCAACAACGTCGAACATTTCAGAATGAGAGGACCGACCTTTTGGAAAGAAATCACAGAAAGAATACAATTGGAAATAAGCTCGAACTTGTAAAATATAAAGTCATTCAACTCTCAAGACAGAAATCATTTGCATTTGGGCTCTTAGTATCATATATAGGTATAGCTAATCCTGCTATATACTTAGGCTTACAGATAGCAGCTGATATTATTGTAGAAGCCAGCATTAATGTGCAAAGATTGCTGATTAATGAGAATATTAAAACACAACTTAATAAGGCTCAGAAAGCACTTATTGATTATTTTATAATCAATAAAACGGCTCTACGGAAAATGGATGCCACTCAGCTGAATAGGGTTACTGTTGCATTACGAGAAAAAGGTATAGAATTGCCCGATACACCAGATAATGTAAAACTTACAAGAATATATATTCAATACCTTATAGCCACGCCTCCAGATACACAAAAGCTTAAAATCTATAATGACATATTAGAGTCGGAGAGAAACATGAATTCGGAGAGAAACATGAATACTGAAGTATATTCAAAAATGATTCAAGGCATTCCTGAAAGGCTTCGTAATATGGATCTTAAAGCCCTGAGTATTTATGCAGGATACCAATCAGGAAAAGTATTAACTCCGCTCGTCATAAGCGCAACATCTACAGTTTCAATCATCGCTAATCACATTACGAGTGGCACCCCATTTAACCTTGCAACATACGCATTATCTGGAGAAAGAAATATTGATACCATAAACCTCATAAATTCTTATGCATCTACGGGTTATCAAAGTGCGGCAAATCTGCTTCTCGCATTAGCTTCACGCGTATTTGTCAGAGTACCCGGTAAGAAAAGTAATGTTAAGAAAAAGAAATAAATATTCCACTCCCCCCGATCTTTTATGAGAAGAGAAGAGCATTTATCCAAAGAATACAGTATTATGGTATTTTTTAAAAACTCCTAACTTTATCAAATAATATACATTCAACTCTCAATTTAATTCTATTTTAAATTCCTTTTACGTAGATTAAAAGGAGTAATTATAAATTAATTATGATCAGCATATTTGGCGCTAACATAATGCAAGAGAGTGGTCTTGTCAGATCCTTACTGAGTATAAGGGAGATTATACTCAGTTACAGAACTCTCCAGAAGGTGAGCAATTTCTACCAAAAAGAATTACTGGTGCAATTCACAACTAAAGAGAGGATTATTAAACGAATTACTCTCTTTTTCTTATAGATTTATCAAAGATTATCCCTTGGAAATACACACTCTCGGAAGAATTGGCTATTTTCCCGAATATTTGGGTTACTATAGGATATATTACTATAGGGTGTAACTGAGTTATCCACACTTCTCTCCCCTCTCTATTTCCTCCATTAAATAGGCACTTATTGTACAAATAATAGCGAGCCAATAATAAGAATGTATACAAGCCCGTATTCTAGATATACCTGCATTTTAAGTGTATTCTGTGTCTGGTGGATGATTGTTCCGAGTAATACATAAATATTCAGGGCTGCTAAGACTGCTGCCATTATTGTGTAAGGAACAAAAAGTAATAGAGATCCTGTAATTATGGTTATTACAGTAGTTAATATTAGAGCCTGTGTAACTGTCGCAGATTGCACCGGCATATAATAAAAAAGAGTCGCTAAGATCGATATAAGTGTTATGACTACGCTTAATCCTGCCCATAGAGTTACAATCAAGGGTATGTTATTGACTAGTCCATAAAGAATAGCATTATAAGTCGCATAATAAAGCATAAATAAAGAGAATACTACAGAGAGGTACTGTATTGATTCACCTAATTTACTCAAAGGGATAACATAAAAAAGATTCACATTTAAAACATTTACTGCCATAAGAACAATGTAATATAGGATCATAAATATCCCAATCACCAGAATAAACGATGATAAAAGGTATAGTCTATTTAGCTCTCCTGGGAAAAGTGTCAATATCATCGTAGTTGAGGTAAAAACGAATAGCGGGGAAAGATGCAGCACTGAATAGTAAGACTCTTTACGCAACTGAAATTTTAGAGCCCAAATTGTTGCGAAGAACGAAAGTATACTAAGTACAGTGGCAACAGCCAGGTTAAGAATCACAGTATCAATGAATGGAAAAAACTGAGTTAAACCTGAAACTTTAACGGCTGCGAGAACAAGAGGTATTAAGGCGCTCAAGAACATTAGTCTTAGCCTTTTTGATATATCTTTAAAGTTCTTATTTCCGGGTGCTAATATCAAGAAGGTATTTGTACGGAGTGTCTTTATCTGCCTTCGTATTGAATCTATCGGTGTTTTCGTGTTTGTTTCATCAATGTTCCCCACATTATTATCCATTAATTAATATATGTTGCATTGCCTTTTCAGTTAATACCCGACCACGTGGCGTTCGTTTGAGTAAACCAATTCTCATTAAGAAAGGTTCATAGACTTCTTCTAGGGAACCTATATCCTCAGATATAGCTGCAGCAATAGTTTTAAGACCTACTGGACCACCATCAAATTTAATTCCTATGACATTTAGTATCTTTCTATCTAGATCATCGAGACCCAATGTATCAATCCCTAGTAAATCTAGTGTTTTAGAGGCCATTTTAAGTGTCATGACCTTATCTTCGGTATTAATCATAGCTTGCTCCTGAATTCTTCTATAAAGCCTAATCGCTATCCTCGCAGTTCCTCTTGCTCGTTTTGCAATTTCATGGATTGCTTCTTCTTCTACATTCATTTGATCTTGTTTAGCAAGACGCATCACAATACTAAAGAGTTCAGGTTCTTCAAAGTAATCTAAGTGAATTAACGCACCGAATCTATCGCGAAAAGGGCTCGATAGCAATCCCATGCGGGTAGTTGCCCCAATCAGAGTAAATCTGGGCAAAGAAAATCTTACAGATTGTGCTCCTGGACCTTCTCCCATAATAATATCGACGGCAAAGTCTTCCATTGCCGGATAAAGAATCTCCTCAACAGAAGTGCGCAATCTATGGATTTCATCAATAAAAAGAATATCTCCTTCACCTAGATTAGTCAGCAAAGCAACCAAATCTCCTTGTCTTTCAATCGCAGGGCCAGAAGTTATTTTTAATTGTGTTCCTGTTTCATTTGCTAATACATGCGCAAAAGTGGTCTTACCTAAGCCTGGAGGACCATAAAAAAGAATATGATCCACACTTCCTTTATGCTTCATTCCGCTAATAAGTAGAGATAATATCTCTTTCTCTCTTAATCTCCCAATGATTTCTTTAAGGTATTTTGGACGTTGTTGAGTCTCTACCTCGCGCACCGAAGTCTGTTTTTGTATCGTTTTTCCAGGAGTATTAACCTGCTTGTCTTTCTTTTTTTGAGGATTCTTTTCAATTATCATACCCTCTATTGTACTGCAAGTTTGAAAACGTTATAAGTACCGAAACAATACACGAATCTTTTCTTCAAAAGTACTTGTAGCTGGTAGTTTTTCTAAATCTGGCTTTGCTTTTAATACAACTTCTCTTGCTTCACTATCTTTATAACCAAGAGACCGTAATGCTGAGACTAATTCATCATTTTCTTTTTTAATTTGTACTGGATGCAACTCAGGTGCAAGCTCTCCTGAAAGTTCAAGGATTATCTTTCCTGCAGTTTTCTTACCAATACCCGGGATTTTTGCAAACAGCGTGATATCTTTTTTTACTAATGCATCGTTCATTTCACTGAGAGTTACTGTATCTACAATATGCAGTGCTGTCTTTGGCCCTACTCCCGAAACAGATAAAAGTCTTAAAAAGAAGTCCATTTTATCGATACTATCTAAGCCTAAAAGCAGAGATTCATTATCGGACTGATGATTATAAATCCACAGTTCAATTAGCTTATTATCTGTATGAAGGAGTGCTGTTTGCTGAGAAATAAGAATTTTATACCCAACTCCTGGAATAGATAGATTGGCTAATGGCCAAACAATAAGTGAAACATTGCGTTTTCCATCTAAAAAAGACTTAATTATTGTTCCACGAATAAATCCAATCATAATTGATTATAACATGACCACTTATACTCTATTTTATGTGGATAATAGATAGCTTATAGTTATGGTACTTATGCTGTATACAGTACCTGAGACCTGGCTATACACAATATAACTCGATTATGAAACGCTGATTTATTTACTATATCGAGAATAGATTCATTATCGCTTTTAAATACCATAAAGTTTTTAGTACCTTATTTTATGACTGTAATATAGTTAACTGAATGTTTAATGACTACATATTTTGTCAAAAAAATTATACATTAGTAAATACTACGGTCTTGTCGATCTTTTAATTCTGTATATAGAAAGAGGAC
>Ga0163147_10005223_pt1 | contig 15943 bp, 14 predicted proteins | sample OliLakLV19MP6G1_FD_148597 | JGI IMG/M metagenome (GOLD analysis project Ga0163147, IMG submission 148597) | Freshwater microbial mat bacterial communities from Lake Vanda, McMurdo Dry Valleys, Antarctica- Oligotrophic Lake LV.19.MP6.G1 | ecosystem: Environmental > Aquatic > Freshwater > Lake >...
GAAGCATGTCGAGCCAATCAGCAGCCGTCGCACCGTTACCTTGCGGGCGTAGGCGGTGCTGAGTGCGCCAACCAGCGAACCAAAGCCCAGAAATGCCGAGAGCCCGCCATAACCAGCCGCGTTGGTATGCAGCACAAAGCCAGAAAGCAATGGCAGGACAACGCTAAAGTTGTAGCCAAATGTGCCAATTGCAGCAACGACGATCATCACTAGCAAGACGGGTGGCGTGCGCCAGACATACGTTAACCCTTCGAGCATGCGCTGGCCAACCCTGCCAGATTGTGTTGGCGGTACATTCCAGAAGGCGCGTGGATCCATCATCAGGAGTCCGATCAGAACGGCAACAAAGGTGATCGCATTCACGAACAGAACCAGCGAAATGCCAAACAGCATGTTGGCCGCTCCGGCGATCATCACGCCGGCCAATGCTGGCCCAACAATTCGTGCCCCATTGAACAGCATCGAATTGAGCGCAACCGCATTGACCATATGCTCGCGCCCAACCAGTTCGACAACGAATGATTGCCGGACTGGATTATCAATCGCGGTGATAATGCCCTGAAGCAGCGCCAGGATATAGACATGCCATAGCTGAATTGCGCCAGTTGCGACTAATGTGGCAAAGATTACCGCCTGAATCAGCGCGGCGACCTGAGTAATAATCACCAGCCGATGCTTCAGCCAGCGATCGGTGATCACCCCGCCAACCAGCGAGAGCAGTAATACAGGCAGAAACTGCAACGCCGTCACCAAGCCCAACGCAAATGGCGAATGGGTTAGTTGCAGTACCAGCCAATCCTGGGCCGTGCGCTGCATCCAGCTGCCCGTCTGCGAGATCAGCTGGCCGATCCAGAATAATCAGTAATTGCGTACCTGCAGGGCATGGAAGCCACGCGCAATGCGGGTAAACCAGGCAAACCGTTCCACTGGTGCCTGCTGCACCTCGGTTGCATGGTTGATCGGTGGGTTAATGTTCGTCCTTCGCATCATCGTCCTCTTGTGTCAGTACACGGTGCAACGCAGGGAGTGCGATGCGTACCGCTGCAAGCTCAGCGCGACTCAGTTGCCCGATGAGTGGCGTGAGCCGTTGGAGCATGTGATCAGTGGCTCGTTCATACTGCGCCCGCCCATGCTCGGTGAGTTGCAGCAGCGATTGGCGGCGGTCGCTTGGATCAGGCAGGCGTGCGATCCAGCCACGCTCGACCAGAACCTGTACAAGCTCGCTCATCGACTGCGGGCTCACCCGGCGCTGCTTGGCGAGTGTGCTTAGTGTCAGCGGCTGAGCGGCAAGCAGCGTCAGCACCCGAAACTGCGGCATGGATGTGTCCTCGCCAACCTCACGCCGCACCTCTGTCGCAACAATGCGGTTCAGCAATGGCAGAAGAGCAAGCAGTTCTTTGGTTGCCTCAAAGGGTGGTGATATATCCATAAAAACTCCTCAAGTAACCTGATCATAAGGATACCTGATCAATATAGAGATGTCAAATGAGAAATAGATGTTGAAACGTGGTATGATGAACATAATCAGCACTGTTGGAACTATATGCTTTGGTATCTGACACCATATGCGCTTCTGCCCGTCATTGCCGCACTGATCGCAATCGTCGTGTGTGTGCTTGTTTGGCAACGCCGCTCATCAGCGCTGGCACGGCCATTTGTTGCGATGATGGCTGCTATTGTTGTCTGGTGCATCTTTCAGGCGCTTGAACTATCGCATCGATCCATGATCGGCAAGGTCGGCTTTACCATTGTGGAATACTATGGGATCGCCACGATCCCAATCGCCTGGCTGTGTTTTGCGCTTGTGTATTCCGGTTGGGAGCACCTGGTGACCCGCCGATTGGTGCTTGGGTTGGTGCTGCTGCAACTGCCAACCTTCCTTGGCACCCTCACGAATTCGCTGCACTATTTGTTCTGGAGCGATCTGAGTATCCTGACACTTCCCGATGCTGTGGTGCTGCAAACCGGTTTTGGGCCGTTGTGGTACTATCATCTGGGCATGAGCTACCTGCTTATTCTGATTGGAACGGTGCTGACGGTACGGCGACTCCTGCGCGTGCCGCCGCTCTACCGCCGACAGGGTACCGCTATCCTGGTTGGCGTGTTTCTGCCCTGGATCGCCAGCATCCTATTTGTGAGTGGGATTCGCCCATTCGGTTTTATGGATATGACCCCGCTTGGCTTTGCGCTAAGTGGCGTCGCATTTGTGATTGGTATTGCTCGCTTCCAGATCCTCGATCTCATTCCAGCCGCCCGCGATGCGCTGATTGAGTATATGAGCGATGCCGTTGTGGTGCTGGACGATAATCGGCGGATTGTTGATGTGAACCCGGCGGCCCTGCGATTGGTTGGTGTTCCGGCCCATGCGGTGTTGGGGCGAACCATGCTGCATGTGCTGCCCGATCATGCTGATCTCGTCAGCCGATTCAGTAGCGTCGAGAACATCGCCACCACGATCAGCCTTGATCGCGGCTATGGCCTGGAACATTATGATCTGCGGATCTCGCCGGTTCGCGGGCGGGGTGGCCAATTGACTGGCCGCCTGCTGGTGCTGCGCGACATCAGCGAACAGCAGCGGGTGGAACACGAGTTACACATGGCAAAAGAAGCAGCCGAGGCTGCTAGCCGCTCGAAAAGTGCCTTTCTGGCCAACATGAGCCACGAATTGCGCACCCCGCTCAATGCCATCATCGGCTATAGCGAGATGCTCCAGGAAGATCCAGGCGATGACGCACCATCCAGGCAATCCGATCTGGAGCGCATCGCTGGCGCTGGTAGGCACCTGCTGGCCCTGATCAACGATATTCTCGATCTTTCAAAGATTGAGGCCGAGCGCATGGATCTGAACCTCGAACAGGTGATCGTCCAAGCGCTGGTGGATAACGTCATCGCAACAGTGGCCCCACTCGCACAACAACGTGGTAATACCCTGGATGTGGTGATCGATCCCAGCATACCGCCGCTGACTGCTGACCCAACTCGGCTACAACAGATCCTGCTCAATCTGCTCTCGAACGCGGCCAAATTCACCAGGGATGGCCAGATCCAGCTCGCAGTTACACTCAGCCATGCCATGCCGAATGGCGTGCAGCCAGCAATGGTTGCCTTTGCTGTGCGCGATACTGGCATCGGGCTGACTGCGGAGCAGCGAGCGCGGCTGTTCCAACCATTTGCCCAGGCCGATACCTCTACAACGCGCAAGTATGGTGGAACTGGCCTTGGCCTAGCGATCAGCCGCTCGTTCGCCCTGATGATGGATGGCGATATCACGGTGGAAAGTAGCCCAGGGATGGGTTCGACATTTACGTTGTTCGTTCCGGTGCTACGGCCAGAGGCGGAAAGCGATATGCTCAATGTGTTGCTATAGCATTACCCGTGAGCCGTATACTTGTAGAGAGGATCACAGCCATGACAGAGTCTTCTAGCGATATCGCGCTGCTGGATCGCTATCGCGGCGCGCTGCTTGGCCTGGCCGCTGGCGATGCGCTGGGAACGACACTCGAATTTTGTGCGCCTGGGTCGTTCGCACCGATCAGCGACATGGTTGGGGGTGGGCCGTTTGGCCTGCAGGCCGGCCAGTGGACCGATGACACCTCAATGGCGCTGTGTCTCGCCACCAGCCTGGTCGAATGCCGTGGGTTCGATGCCCGCGATCAGATTGATCGCTATGTGCGCTGGTGGCAGCAGGGATATATGTCCAGCAATGGTCGCTGCTTCGATATCGGTGTGACCGTTCGATCTGCGCTGCAACAGTACGTGCAAACTGGCGAGCCATACGCAGGCTCGGGAGATTCGAAGACGGCTGGGAATGGCTCGATCATGCGCCTGGCACCGGTGGTGTTGGCCTTCGCGAATGATCCATTGCTGGCGATCACGCGTGCCGCCGATAGCTCGCGTACCACCCATGCAACCCAGGCGGCTGTCGATGGTTGCCGTTACCTGGCGGCGCTGCTGCTCGGTGCCCTGCGCGGTGAACCGAAGGCAGCCCTACTTGCGCCGCGGTATAGCCCGCTCTCTGGCCTGTGGGAGGCGAATCCGCTGCATCCAGCAATTGATGCAGTGGCCACTGGATCGTTTCGGGAACAGCAACCGCCAGCGATCCGGGGCACCGGATATGTGGTTGCCTCATTGGAAGCAGCACTATGGGCATTCTATCACAGCGACAATTTTCGGGATGGCTGCCTGCTGGCGGTCAATCTTGGCGATGATGCCGACACCACCGGGGCGGTGTATGGCCAGATCGCTGGTGCGTTCTATGGCGAGCGTGGTATTCCCGCAGCATGGCTGAATCGGATCGTTCAGCGCGATCTGATAGCTCAACTTGCCGAACAGCTTCTGCAGTTGAAGGCAGATGATAGCGATACACTCTAGATCGCCTATAGAGAGAACCACAAAACCTTAGACTCTTGTTCCCTCGTTCAGGAGCAAAGGAACAAGCGAACAAACCACACATTGTTCAATGTTTCTTCTATTAGGTATTCTTAAGGCACAGGAGTACGCTTGTGCTTCGTTGCATTCCTTACCAATACCTAAATATCAACTCGTTCGTAGCGCAACAATCGGTGCCAAACGTGCGGCGCGCATCGCCGGGTAGATTCCGGCAATCAGCCCGATCAGCGAGGCGAAGCACAGCGAAAGGACAATCGCTGATCCATCGAGTAGCAGAAATGGCGCGAGGCCGAAATCGGCAGCGAAGGTATGCAGCAGGATCGCGCTGCCATGCACCAGTGTTGAGGTAAGCAGCACGCCACTCAGGCCACCAATCAGGCTCAGCACCACCGACTCAACCAAGAACTGGGCGAGAATATCGCGGCTGCGCGCACCCACCGCTTTTCGCAGCCCGATCTCCTGGGTTCGCTCCGTCACACTGACGAGCATCACATTCATAATACCGATACCACCAACGAACAACGAAATGCCACCAATGACTCCCAGGAAGGCGGTGATGCCAAGCAGGATGTTGGTATTTGCATCGGCGAACTCGCGGTAGCTCTCGAAGCGAAAGTCGTTACTCTGCTCAGGTTTAAGGCGATGGCGAGCCCGCAGCAGTGTATCGATTGCCGCTTGTGTTGCATCGAGGCGCTGAATATCATCAACAGCAATAGTTGCCTGAGATACCTCGATCCGGCTGCCTGGCAGCTTTGGTGCGACGCGGTCGCGCATGGTGCTAATTGGGATATAGGCTTCCTCACTGAAACAGTAGCTCTCCTGTTTGGCTGGCAGTACACCGATTACCTGGAAACTCAGCCCTTGTACCAACACCTCGCGGCCCATTGGTCGGCCATCGGGGAAGACTATCTGCGCTATCTGCCAGCTTTTCGCGAGCGAGATCGAGCGTGCTCTTGGCCAATTCAATATCGATGGCCCGCACAGCGTTCTGATCGGAAGCAAGGTCGGCACGGGCACGGGCAATCCGCGCAGTAGCCTGGGCCAGATTAGCTGGGCTTGGACCGGCCTGAAGTTTCGTGAGTATCTGCTGCGCCTGTTCTAAACGAGCCTTGGCACTGGTCACCTTTAGTTCGAGATCGCGGGTTTCCAGGCGGGCGAGGATCTGATTGGCGGCAACCTGTTCGCCTTCGGCTTTCAACACCTCGACAACGCGCACGCCATCGGGAAAGCTGACCGCAATCTGGTTCACTGGTTCAAGAGTACCATTCACCTGAACCGTCTTGATCAGATCGCCCTGCTCGACGGGAACGATGATTGATTGCAATTGCTGTGTCGTATCAGGCGGGCGGACAACCATGGTGCGATAGATGATCACGGCAATCGATCCACCGATCATCACAAGCGCAAGCAGCAGGCAGCCAACTGTTCGCCAACGAAACTGGCGTTTCGGTTTGGGAGTCTTCATAGAACTTGGCATCCATTGACTGATATGGCTGCTACGGCTGCTACGAACAGAGCGCTCGCCTGGCTGTGTACAGATGCGATATATCGCGTCCCTGCGAATGGTCATCCATCAAACAAATGAGCTTGGATGCGCTACTGGAAAGCTACTATGGTTGCTCATACCGGCACATTTTAGCATACACCACGGCTGAATGGTGCGGTGATTGCCTGCTTGAATTGGCAGGATACGTATGCGGAAAGAGGAGAGTTCCGGTCTTGTATAGGAACGTTCAGGTTTGTAGTTTTGGGAGATGAGGCGGGCACGCAACGAAGCGGGCGAATGCGATTGTGACCCGCGATCCAGAAGGGTTTGCGACATCGCCCATTCCTGTGCTCAGTCCTCGCGATTCTGCTTGCACGATTGTAAAGGTTCCTGTTTCACTCTGCTGATAGCTGAAAGCTGATAGCTGATAGCTCACTTCCATCATCACTCCCACTCGCCCGTTTCTACAAAGCGCGTTAATTCCCCGACACTCAATTCGGCAATACCTAATCGTTCCAGCGTGCGCCCCTTGCGCCAGTAATCAGTACGATGAACAATACAGGCCAGACGGATGATGCTGTCGATCCCCGAGACGGCCACGCCATAGCGCTGGCCCAATGCCGCAATCGGTACCAGGCTCATCGGCACTTCCTCGAAGATATAGCGATGGTGCAGCGTGGCCGGAGCCTTGATCCCTGCATAGCCCGACTGGTTGTGGATGGCATCGTGCAATGTTTCGCCGGTTGCGTTATAGGCCAGGGCCAGCCATTCCTGGGCATTGCGAGAACGAATGCCCAATGCTGCCGCAACCGTCACCCGCTCACGATCCAGCACTTCCAACACCCGTGCAACCGATGGCGTCACACCTTCCATATAGAACTGAAAATCGCCGCCTGTCGATTCAATCCGGCCAGCATTCAGCAGCGTGAGGGCTGGGTGGAAGATCGCGCCCATATTGTTCAGGCTGGTTTGGAGCACATTCACGCCATCAATATATTGCGGGAATGCGACACTGATGGCCTCCAACACATCGCCGGTGCGTGATGATGGCAGTGCCGCCAGTGGCACCGCATCCTTGATCCGAAAGATCCGCGCCTGGGCTGGGCCATCGGATCGGCTGGCATACAGGAATGTCTCTGTTTCGGCCACCGTCACATCCGCACGGCAGCCGGATGCACGCAGCACCTGGGTTACTTCAATTGCGCCACATGTGCGCCCTGGATGCAACAGCACAATCTGGCCATCGCGCAGATGCGCGGCGCATGCACGGGCAACATCGGCATGCGCCGATGATGGCACGATCACCATCACGACCTGCGCCCGCTCCAATGCCGCCTTGATATCCGATGTCACCAGGGTGAGGCGGCCAAAACCGCGTGGGCCGCCCTCGCTACTTTCCAGTTCAATCCCACCGCGTTTGCGAATTGCCTCGATATGATCGGTGGTGCGGTTATACAATGTGACGTCAAAGCCCATCAGCGCGAGATGGGCGGCCATGGCTTTCCCGCCGTTGCCTGCGCCAATGACGGTGTAGATTGTTGCTGGCATGATTACCTCATTATGCTGGATTGTTTTGCATCGACGAGCAGTTACCCAAGTGCGCTGCGAATGCGCACGCGCTCATCAATTGGTTTTCCGTTGCTATCGACAGTCAGGCATGCGCCATCGATCACGCGGGTAATCACCCGCCCAGGTGCAAAACGATTATTCCGCAATTGTGGCGCATCCAGCAACCCGATCGCAACGGCCCGCGCCAGCGTTGACGGGTCGGTCAGTGGGTCGGCAACATTCGGCGCAGCTATTCCACGAATCGCATGCAGCAGCAGCACCGTCTCCTGCACCAATTGGTCGGCACGATTCCGAACACGCGGATCGGCGGTCATATCAGGCTGGCCGCGCAGTGCTGTCTCGATTGCCCGCCGCGCTAGGCCACACGACTCGATCACATCATCGGCGGTTGCTGCATGATCGGCCTCGGTATGCCCAACAACATGAATAATATGTGGTTTGAGTGCCATTTGCAGATAGATGCTGGCCGATAGATGTGAGCGTGCGGCAGTACTATCGACAGGATAGCTCAGCAATCCCGTGCGGGTCTGTTTCCAGATCCGAAAATCCTCGCTTTGTAGCGGCTCGATCAGCGCGATGACTGCCAGCATCTTGGCCAGATCCATCGCATCGGAATGGCCGGGCGGGCTGTTGAACATCAACTGGGCGATATAATCGCGCACACCGGATTCCCGAGCATTATAGGCCGCCAAATAGGCACTGGCAACAAACACCGTATCAGGGGCATCGCGCATGCCCCAGTGGTGCGGTTCATTCAGCTCAACGGGGATGCCGCGTGTGCCATACCAGCGCATCACATCCTGATGCTCACGAATCGAACCCTCCAGATCCCAGGGGCCGCGGCCATCCATGGCATTAAACCAGAACAATGGAATGGCACACCAGGCAATATTGATCGTCTCGACATACAGTTCGGCCAGTTGAATGAAATCGTCGGTTCCCGAATAGGTACGCAGCAGTGGGTAGTTACCGCTGCGGCTGGCGGCATACAGGCTGCGGTAGTCATCGGCGCTGCGAACCGGCACGCCACCAGCACCAGTCCGACGGCGATCCTGGCGTTCCGGGTGAAAGAAGTTCTCCTGGGCGTCCTGGTCGGTTCCGAGCGAGATCACATCCAGCACCCGTGCTTCGGCAATCTGGGCAATACCGGCCTCGGTGGCGGCCATGGTGGGTAGCCCATAGTGGTGGCGGATGAGCGGAAAGGGGGCTTTCCAGTGGATGCGCTCGACCATGGTCTGTGGGTAGTCTTCGGCACGCAGTTGATCGAGTGGTTGGCCCTTCAGGTAGGCCAGCACCTGTTCGGCAGGTTCGGTGCCATCGAAGATCTGCTCGAAGAAGCCCAGGGTGCGGGCCTGTATTGCCAGCGGCGGTGTTCCGGCAAAGGCAAAGCGCACACCAGCACTGCGGAGTTCATCAGCCGATTCAGCGAAACGCCCCAACAGATGCGATCCAGTTTCGGGCGTTAGCCGATAGGAGACTCCCACCAGATCGGCGTGTTCGCGGCGCGCAGCAGCAAGTACCTGCTCAATCGGGGTGGCGGGGCCGAGAAACACCGTTCGCCAACCAGCCGCCTCGGCCAAGCGCAGGAAGTTCATGACGCCGGCCACATGCACACATTCGCCCAACGCTGCTGCCACAACTGTCTTCATGATGGTTTCTCCTTGCTGTTGGCATGAGTATAGCACGCAGCGGTGCCGGGAGGGGTGTTTTCCGGGTGATATGGCATTGCTCATCCATCCGCAGGCTGAAGCCTGCGGCAAAGGGATGGCAAGCCCTGGTCAGAACGCTGCGCCTCCAACGGTCAGCAATGCCTCGGCAACCTGACCAAACGGGCGGCCATCGGCGGTCAGATCAACGGCATATGGCTGGCGGCGGCATGGCCCATTGGGCGTGATGCTGAGACGAACGCTCACTTCGGCCCTTGCTTCTGCCCGAACCTCTACAGAACTGCCTTGCCATCCCGGTGGGCCAACCAGGCGTGCCTCAAGGGTTGCCGTGTATGGCAATGGATTGCGGAGTGTAACCAGTACCTCAATTGGGCGCACGCTAGCGGTATGGCTGCGGTATGGCCAGATCCAGCCGCCCCAGCTATCCAGGTTGAAGTGCGCCTCATCTGCGCCGAGCGCCATCACCTGCCGATGCAGATCGGCATACTCGCTGGCCCAACGGTCGATCAGATCGAAGAAATCGGCATTAGTATACATTGGCGGCTGGTGGCCGCTGAGGATGATCTCTGGTCGCCATGTGCCAAGCCATGTTGCACTCTGGGCATAGCCATCGAGCAGCGCACCATTGCGATAGACATGGTTCTGCGCGATCTGCTTATCGTCCCAGCGCGTCAGCTCTGTCGTCCAGTTCCCGTGTGTATCCAGGAAGAAGTACTGATCACCAGTGTGTGCGATGCGCTTGCCATCGGCCTCGAATCCGATCAGCGCCGCAAAGCGGGTATGTCCATTCATCGCGCCAAAATGGAATGTGTACTCTTCCCACTGGACGCTCTCGGTCAGCGCGATTGTGCGATGAATATGGATCGGCTGTGGCCAATCGCATGGGAAGCAGTGGGCCTCTGGTTCTGCCAGTAGAGCCGCGAATGGCTCAGCCGCCCAGCATTCCGTCCCGAACAGGCGTTGCAGCACCGGCACGCCACACACATGATCATCGTGAAAATGGCTGATCAGCGCCACGTCGATCCGTTCAATACCAGTATGGCGCTTGAGCGACTCCATGCTATGCAGCAGCGCACGGCGGCGGTAGGGCTTGCTATAGCCAGGTGAAAGGATGCCGTGCGCGCTATAGTAGCCATAGTCGATTACCAATGCCCTGCCAGATTCGCTGATCACAAACCAGGTCAGGCTCTCAGTTTTCGACATCCAGACATGCTCTGTTACCTGCTGAAGCGGATCGTCGTTCAGGTTACGGATAGCTGCCGCTTCATCTGGCCGCCCGGCGCACAGCAGCGCCAGGTTTTCTTGAAGGAGTGCAAGTGCCCGATCACACGCCTCGCTACCATCAAGCATTGGTGTTCCGAGGCTGGGCAAGAGCGCAGAAGGATGCAACGCCCGCAAATCGCCCGCCGATGCATAGGCAGCCACGGCACCACCAAGATCATTATAGTTATACTGAAACGGTGCCACGCGCGCAACGCGACCAGGCGAATGGATGGCCTCGCCGCAGAAGATCAACGGGCCATCTGGTTTCGCAACCGCCACACCAATCTGCGTGATCGTCACGCCTGGCAGGGGAATGATCTGCAGATCATGGCCAGCCAGCGTAAGATGCTCATAATCGCGTAGCACACCAGTTGGCGGAATCGGCTCGATTGGCGCGAACAGATCCCAATAGTTATCATAGATGATGTAGGTATCACGCTGGCGGAAGTGCTCGGCTGGATCGGCAAAGATCGCATATTCACCCGCGGGCACATACACGGGAATACCCATGCGAGCAGCTCGCGCCGCACCAGCACTATGATCACGGAAATAATGGGTGCAGAGCAGCGCAGTTGGCGGCTGTGGCAACTGATCGATGGCATCCAACCAGCGGCCAGTTCCGGCATTGATGATGATCGTACCTTGCGAACCAACCAGCGCATAGACATTACAGCTATCCTGCCAGAAAAACACATCTGCTGTCAGCCGATTCCAGGTCATGTTACCCTCCTTGGCATATCTAGGCGAACCGCCCCTCCCAGCGCGATACTATCACACCGTGTCCCGCAGGATGAAGCCTGTGGCTAAGGTTCATCGCCCCCTTGCTTGCAGGCTGATTGATTTTGACGATTTAATTGGGTATGGCTCGTTCGTGCGTATGGAGTGCGGCAGCCATGCTGCCGCAGCGCAAGCATGGCTTGCGCAATCCACATTGGTACGAGCGGTTATCTCCCCGATTATTTCGTCAATTCCTTGCCGCAGGCTTCAGCCTGCGGATGGAGGGGCATTCGCAGATGCTACCCTATTCTAGCGCATATGGCGATCGCTGCGAAGCCAGATTGTTCTACCTCACGCAGCCCGTTTGTTAATCGACAACATGCCAACAGTGCTGCTATGCTTCCTGCGAATGAAGTGTTTATGAACTGGAGCTCGCCATGCCAACATATCCGTATATGCTGATCGATGCCTTTACCGACCGTGCGCTGGGTGGCAACCCATGCGCAGTCGTGTTCGATGCCGATACACTGGACGAGGCGACGATGCAGGCAATCGCCCGCGAGATGAACCTCTCCGAAACGGCCTTTGTCCTGCGTTCGAGTGTTGCCGATGTTCGCGCCCGCTACTTCACAACATCCGAGGAGATCCCACTGGCTGGGCACCCAACCATTGCAACCGTGTATGGGTTGGCAACCACAGGGCGGATTACACTCACCGGCGCACAGACAACGATTCGGTTGGAACTCAAGGCCGGCGTGATCGATGTGCTGATTGAGCAAGCGCTCGATCAACCATTGCGTGTGGTCATGAGCCAGCTCGCACCACGATTTCTGCAGATGTATAATCCAGATGAGCTCATGCCAGTATTTGGGCTGAATAGTGATGATCTGCTGCCTGGCGCAGTTATTCAGACGGTTAGTACCGGCACGCCGCAACTGATGATCCCACTACGTGATCACGCCGCACTGCGACGAGCGCGTGTCAATGCGGATGCATACATAAATTTGCGCACACGGGCAGATTTCTTCAGCCCACATCTCTTCTGTGTGGGTGGGGCGACGTTCAGCGGGCAGACGTTTGCACGCCATCTTGGCACTCCGCCCGATATGGCCGAGGATCCATTCACTGGCTCAGCAACTGGTGGGATGGCAGCATATCTCTGGCATTATGGGCTGATCGATTCGCCTATCTGGATCGCAGAGCAAGGGCATTGGATGGGCCGCCCTGGCCAAGCAACGGTTGAGGTTGTCGGGCCACCAACCGCCATCAGTACTGTGCGTATCGGCGGCAATGCAGTCGCCATCATTCGCGGAGAACTCACACTCTAGTACAGTACTTATTGTAAGAAAAACCGCTATAATTCAGCGCTTGTAACAAGAGCGACTGAATATCGCTATGATCATGTGAGGAACGACCAATGAGTGATGCTCTGGCGCGTATTCGCGCCATTCTGACGACCACGCCATTACGTTGGAGCCAGATGGTTGAGACGATTCCGGAGGAGCTGTTGCGCCTATGCCCAGCACCAAGCGAGTGGTCCGCACTGGAATGCCTTGAACATATTATCGATACCGAACAAATCTTTCCTGTTCGCCTGGAGGCGCTGCGTCATGAGCGCGATATCCCGGCCTATGATCCCGAGCAGCAGGGCACGCAGGGAACATCTAGTCAATCGATTGCGGAACTTCTGGCAACCTTTATTCGGCTTCGCGCTGCCAGCCTGCTAGCGGTGGCTACTGTTCGTAGCGATATGCTCGACCATAGTGGCATTCATAGTGAGTTTGGCCGGGTGACGCTTGGCGAGTTGATGCATGAATGGGCGGCCCATGATCTTGATCATACGATTCAGGCTGAACGAGCCATGATGCAACCCTTCATCCAGGGCTGTGGACCATGGCAGCCCTATTTTGCAGCGAATCGGATTGCCGAATGAGTTGATAACTGACTAGTACTCCGTCCGAGTAAATTTGATGGGTTGCCATCCGCAGGGACGCGCTATAGCGCGTTCGTACGACCCCTCAGAATAGCTCGGACGGACTACTAGCCTTCCATAGCACAAGGAAAGCGAAATGAAAATCAGCGATTCGGTATATGTGCTGCCCGTGCCAATCGTCCGCGATGGTCAGACGACGTTCTTGAACCTGTCGCTGGTGCTTGATGAAACCAATGGCCCAACCCTGGTGGATACCGGCTTGCCAGGTCAGATCGATGCTATCGCCACTGTGCTTGCCGAAGCTGGCCTACAGATCACCGATCTGAAACAGATCATCCTGACCCACCAGGATATCGATCATGTTGGCTCACTCCACGACCTGTGGAAGGCATCGGGAGCACGTATTCTGGCGCATGCCACTGAGACACCGTTTATTGATGGGACGACCCTGCCACGCTTCGCTAGGCCAGAAACGCTGGCCCAACGCCCGGAACTGCGCCCGGTTGCCGAACGGTTTCAGCCGACGCCAGTGGAGGAATCGTTGCAGGATGACGATCTCCTGGATCTTGCTGGTGGCGTGCGCGTTATCTTCACGCCTGGCCATACGCCAGGGCACATGAGTTTGTATGTGGAACGCAGCAACGTGTTGATCGCCGGGGATTCGCTGACTGCCAGTGATGGTCAGCTTCACGGCCCAAATGTCGGTGCAACAATCGACATGACCACCGCTCGGCAGTCGGTGCGGAAGATGGCAGGGCTGGAGGTTGCCACAATCATCTGCTATCACGGTGGTGTTGTTGATACGAACGCCAATGAGCAGATCCAGCGTGTGGTGCAGGAATTGGAGCATCAATAAATTACAAATGACCGTAGGGGCGGTTCGCGAACCGCCCACCGTGCATGGCAAGGCCTGTCAGCAGGGGCGGTTCGTGAACCGCCCTCATATGGGCCGTGTAGATTCCCGCCACACCCGGCGGCTAATGGATCGTTATGATTCAATTGGGTATTGTTATTCCCACCCACCGCAGGCTGAAGCCTGCGGCTATGCGCGCATATTTCCTTGCACTCAACCCCGCTCCCGCAGCGCAAGCATGGCTTGCGCACTCCATACACGCGCCTATGGGTTATCATCCCCTTGCCGCAGGCTTCAGCCTGCAGATGGGAAAACCCCCTTAACCTACGGATTCCAGGTGTATTCATCGCTCTCCCCTCATGCAAACCTATTAACTCTGGTACACTATCTTAATAATTATTGTGCATGACCCTGATCGGAGCAAGGCTGGCATGAGCGCTCGCGAATTTACCGTCGCTGATGAATACCACTATGATCACCGCTCTCCCTGGCGCTGGGTTGGCTCGCATATCTGGCGCTATCCGCTGCTGCCGATCTTCTTTATGCTCACGACCATGGCAATGGCCGGGGCGCAGAGCCTCTCGGCTGTGCTGGTTGGGCGTGCATTCGACACAGTGATTGCGAATCTTGGAGTCGCTGCGATCACTGGCGCAGCCGCACTGGTGGCCGCATCCTATCTGGCCTATGCCGGGTTTGATATCATCAACACGATTATCGTTCGCATTCTCTCGCAGCGGATCGAGCGCGATGCACGCGATGAAGTCTACCTGAGTCTGCTTGGCAAAAGCCAGACCTTTCATGGCCGGCAGCGCACCGGCGATCTGATGGCGCGTGTCACCAATGATGTCCAGCAGACCAGCCAACTGATCAGTCCTGGCTTTAACTTTGTGTTCGAGTCGGTGCTCTCGCTATTGGTGCCACTGATTGCGATCACGACATTCGACCGCGATCTGCTGCTGGTTCCAGTGCTGTTCCTGATTGCGCTGGCGATTGCGCTGTGGCGCTATAACCGCCAGTTACGGCCAGTCGCAACCGCGCTGCGCGAGCGTTTCGGGGTGATGAATGCCGGATTGACCGAGGCAGTCGCTGGGATCGAGGTGGTCAAGGGGTTTGCTCAGGAACCAGAGGCCTACCGCGATTCATTTGTACGCCAGGGCCGCACCGAGGCGCGTTCGCTGCCGCTGCTGATCTATGGGTTGGCAATTGGGTTGGCCTTTGGCCACGCCTTGATCCTGTTTCTCGGCGGCCGGTTAACGGTCGGGCAGGTGATCACCTACATGGCGCTGCTCAACAACCTGCGCATGCCAATGCGCTTTCTTCTCAATGTATTCACGATTATTCAACAGAGTATTGCTAGCGCTCGGCGCGTGTTGGGGCTGATCACAACCGAGACTGAACTGGACGAGAATGCCAGCGGCATTGCTAGGCCGATTGTTGGCGAAATCACCTTTAGCAATGTCGATTTTGGCTATATTGCCGAGGATAGCACGCCAGATGCGACCAGCCTGGTGTTGCGCGATATCTCGTTCTATGCCAAACCAGGCCAGACAATAGCGATTGTCGGGCAGACTGGCGCTGGTAAAACAAGTTTGACTCGGCTGGTCACACGGACGTTCGATACGCTGGCTGGCGAGGTACGCATCGATGGCACTGATGTGCGCGATTGGAGCCTGGATAGCCTACGCTCACAGATTGCGACGATTGAACAGGATATTGTGCTGTTCTCGCGCTCAATTGCCGATAATATCGCCTTTGGTGCGCGTGGCACGGCATCCCGTGAGCAGATCGAGGCCGCCGCCAAACAGGCTCAGGCCCACGATTTCATTATGGGTTTTGCCGATGGCTACGAAACAATCGTTGGTGAGCGCGGAGTCACGCTCTCGGGCGGGCAGCGCCAGCGGATTGCCATCGCTCGTGCGTTCCTGGCCGATCCGCGCATTCTGATTGTTGATGACTCGACCAGCGCAATCGATAGCAACACCGAGGACCAGATCCAGCGGGCCATGCGCCGCATTCTGACGGGCCGCACAACGCTGCTGATCACCCATCGCCTGGTGCAGTTCATG